>CDZY01035430.1_pt1 | contig 15857 bp, 8 predicted proteins | sample 557671 | NCBI WGS metagenome assembly CDZY01 (sample SAMEA3182091, study PRJEB8094) | gut metagenome | biome: human; feature: gut; material: Stool; isolation source: human stools | place: Canada | collected 2013-03-11
CCGCGTTATTGGGAACTAAGGGAAAACCAAAATTCACTTAATGATGCTTTGTGGCACAATATCCTTTCTGTAAATGGAACTCTTTACGAAGAACCGATAAAATTGTTTCAGGACGATGTAAAGGATATTGTTAAGACTTCGACGATAATGTCTTATATCGGTACTGGTGCAAATCGGCTTTCTGAGATTGCCGCAAGATGCAATGAGCCTGCAACCAACCTGTCGCGTCCATTGAAGAAACTTATTGATCTCGGATTTTTGGAGAAAGATGTTCCGTTTGGGATTGATGAAAAGAATGCGAAAAAGAGTCTTTACAAGATAGCCGATCCGTTTATGGCATTTTATTATCAGTTTGTCGTACCTAATCGTTCGTTCATCGAGCTTGGTCGTCGTTTGCCAATAGAACAGGCTTTGACTGCTCATTTATCGGAGTATGTGAGTATGCAATGGGAAAAATTATGTCGGGATGCCGTAACAGGAAATCTTGTCAATGGAGTGGTTTATGGCAAGGTAAAACGCTGGTGGGGTTCTGTTCTCAATGAGGACAAGAAGCCGGAACAAGTCGAGTTCGATGTTATGGCCGAATCGCTTGACAAAAAGTATCTGCTGGTTGGCGAATGCAAGTGGACAATAAGGGAGAATGGTAAACAGCTAACTGCTGCACTTCTCCGCAAAGCTAATCTGCTGCCGTTTGCCAAGAACTACACCATCGTTCCGGTGCTGTTCCTTAAGAACGCTCCGAAAGGTGATTCCGAGAATGTGGTGTTGCCGGAAGATGTTGTTGAGTTAATGAAATAAAGGAATCTCAAATTCACTATTTGACAGAGTTATTAGATGGCAAAAAAAACAATAAATAAAGAGCTTACAGGCGCACAGGACTTATATAATTTCTTGTTTGAGGCCTGTAATATAATACGCGGTCCTGTAAGCCAGGATAATTTTAAAGATTATATCACGCCTTTGCTTTATTACAAGCGGATATCTGATGTTTATGATGAAGAAACAGAAGAAGCTTTAATATCAAGTGGTGGTGATAAGGAGTATGCATCTCTGCCAGAGCAACATCGTTTTGTTATTCCTGATGGTTGTCATTGGCAAGAAGTCCGAGAACGTACAGAAAATCTTGGAGCAGCCATAGTTGGTGCTATGAGACAGATAGAGATAGCAAACCCAGATACATTGTATGGGGTGCTATCTATGTTTTCATCTCAGAAATGGACTAATAAGGCAATTCTCAATGACAGTAAGATTCGTGACCTGATAGAACATCTATCAAAACGAAAACTTGGTAATAAGGATTATCCTGCAGATTTAATGGGTGATGCCTACGAGATACTATTAAAGAAGTTTGCTGATGACAGTAAGGCCCAGGCCGGAGAGTTTTATACTCCTCGTTCTGTTGTGAGATTATTAGTGCATATTCTTGATCCGCAACCGGGGGAAACTGTATATGATCCTGCTTGTGGTAGTGGAGGAATGCTTATCGAAGCTATACGATATATGCACGATGATTCTCTTTGCTGTGGAAGTATATTCGGACAAGAGAAGAATGTTGTGAATGCGGCCATTGCTAAAATGAATCTATTCCTGCATGGTGCATCTGATTTTAATGTAATGCAAGGCGACACATTGAGAGACCCAAAAATTCTTCAAGGTGGTAATATCGCCAAATTCGATTGTGTTATAGCAAACCCTCCATTTTCTCTTGAAAATTGGGGAGCAACGGAATGGAGTTCAGATAAATATAAGCGCAATATCTATGGCACACCGAGTGATAGTTGTGGTGACTATGCGTGGATTCAGCATATGATATGTTCTATGTCCTCTGGCAAGGGGCGTATGGCTGTTGTAATGCCACAAGGCATTCTGTTTCGTGGAAATCAAGAAGCAGAAATACGGAAGCAATTAGTGGAAAGTGATTTGATAGAAGCCGTTGTTACATTAGGAGATAAATTGTTTTATGGAACTGGACTATCTCCGTGTTTCTTGATAATACGAAGGATGAAACCGGCTCATCATTCCGGACGGATTTTGATGATAGATGGTTCCAAAATTCTAACTCAAAAGAGAGCGCAGAATATTTTAGAAGAGAATGATATAGATAGGTTATATTCACTTTATCAAAATTACTCCGATGAAGAGGACTATTCTCGAATCGTTACATTGCAGGAGATAAGAGATAAAGAGTATAATCTTTCGCCCAATCGCTATGTGGTTTACCACAAGGAGGAAATTCGTCCTTATGTGGAAGTGTTGGCTGAGTTCAAACAAGCATACGAAGATGTGAAGCGATTGGAGAAAGAATTTTCATTACTCATTAACGCATAATCAATATGGCAGAAAAAGTAAAACAATATCGTCATCCAGACGACCCTATTACGCTCGATGAACTTAAAGGTTTTCTTTGGGCAGCTGCCACTCATTTGCGTGGCCAGATTGATGCGGCTGGATATAAAGAGTATATTTTCCCTTTGCTTTTTTTCAAACGCATTTCCGATGTTTATGATGAACAGTTTGAAGGATTTGTGTGTGAAGGAGGAGTTGAGTATGCAGGTATGCAAGTAGAAGATCTCCCCATCCGTATTCCTGATGGTGCGCACTGGAGAGATGTTCGTGAGGTGACGGAAAATGTTGGTAATAAATTAGTCGAAGCATTTATTGCCATTGAGCAAGCCAATCCTGCTAAGGAAATGGATGGTAGAAAAATCGGAGGATTAGAAGGTATTTTCGGACCTAAGGATGGCTGGACCAATAAGGCGAAGATGCCTGATAATATCATTACTTCGTTGATTGAGGATTTTTCTAAATATACGTTGAGCCTAAAGGCTTGTCCTGCCGATGAGATGGGGCAGGCATACGAATACCTTGTTGGAAAGTTTGCCGATGATGCCGGAAATACTGCTCAGGAGTTCTATACGAATAGAACAGTCGTTCAACTTATGGCTGAGATACTGCAGCCACAACCGAATGAAAGCATTTATGACCCAACTTGTGGTTCCGGGGGTATGTTGGTTAAATGTTTAGACTATCTTCGCAACAAAGGTGCAGAGTGGCAGAGTGTACAGGTGTTCGGACAAGAGGTGAATGGCTTGACTTCTTCTATTGCACGAATGAATCTTTATTTGAATGGAGTTGAAGATTTTTCGATTGCATGTGCAGATACGTTGGAGCATCCTGCATTCTTGGATGGCAGCCATCTTCGTAAGTTCGACATTGTTCTGGCAAATCCTCCTTATTCAATCAAAGAATGGAATCGTGAAAAATTCATGAATGATAAGTGGGGACGTAATTTCTTGGGAACGCCTCCGCAAGGAAGAGCTGATTATGCATTTTTTCAACATATTATTGCTTCGATGGATAGAAATACTGGTAGGTGTGCTATATTGTTTCCCCATGGTGTACTATTTCGTGATGAAGAATATGAGTTGCGCAAAAAATTAGTTGAAATAGATATTGTAGATTGCGTAATTGGACTTGGTCCTAATCTATTTTTTAATGCTTCTATGGAGGCTTGTATTATTATCTGCAAAAATAGAAAAGAAGATAGTCATAAAGGTAAAGTTATTTTTATTGACGCAAAAGGAGAGGTATCAAGAAAGAATGCTGAAAGTTATTTAGAAAATACTCACATCCAGAAAATTATTTCTGCTTATGAAAATTTTGAGGATATAGAATATTTTGCAAAAGTTGCTGATATATATGATATAGACAATAATAAGAGTTTGCTTAGTATACAAAGTTATGTCAAGCAAAAAGGAACAAATGAAATATACATTTTGGATGAATCACTCCCAAAATGGATTGAGGCTTCAAGATCAATGCATATCGAAGTTGCTAATCTTTTAAGTATGCTAAAATATGAGTAGGGTAAAGTTTGGAGATGTCGTTAAAGATGTGAAGATAAATATAGATCGTCTAAATAATCCGTATGAATACTATGTTGCAGGCGATCATATGGATTCGGAGGATTTAACCATACATAGGAAAGGATGTTTTACAACAGATGATGTTGGACCTGCTTTTATTCGTGTATTTAAACCAGGTCAGATTTTGTATGGTTCAAGAAGAACATATCTAAAGAAAATAGCAGTTGCTGATTTTGAAGGAGTATGTGCTAATACTACTTTTGTTTTTGAAACGAAAGATCCTCATGCATTTGAGCAACGTTTGTTGCCGTTCATTATGCTATCAAAGGATTTTACGACTTGGTCGATAGCTAAATCAAAAGGTTCTACAAATCCTTATGTGTTATTTTCTGATTTGGCTGATTTTGAGTTTGAATTACCTCCATTAGAGGAACAAAAAGTTCTTGTTGATAAATTATGGGCAGCCTATCGATTGAAGGAGGCTTATAAGAAACTACTTGTTGCCACTGATGAAATGGTGAAATCGCAATTTATCGAGATGTATTATAATACTCATAATAAGCAAACCCTTGAATCGGTTTGTCCAATCATGAGTAAGGGGATAACGCCAAAATATGTTGAATCTTCTTCTGTCTTAGTGATTAATCAAGCATGTATCCATTGGGATGGTCAACGTTTGGGGAATATAAAATACCACAACGAGGAAATCCCAGTTAGGAAGAGAATACTTGAATCAGGAGATGTTCTCTTGAATGCAACTGGAAATGGTACTCTTGGACGATGTTGTGTATTTATTTGTCCTTCAGATAATAATACCTACATAAATGACGGACATGTGATTGCCTTGTCAACAGATAGAGCAGTGATTCTTCCAGAAGTGCTTAATACGTACCTTTCTTTAAATGATACGCAAGCAGAAATATACAGGCAATATGTAACTGGTTCTACAAATCAAGTTGATATCGTATTCTCAGATATCAAGAAAATGAAAGTTCCTGTTCCTAGTATGGATGAACAAATCTTGTTTGTTGAGGTCCTCAAACAAGCCGATAAATCAAAATTTGAATTGAAGCAGTGCATTGAAAATATCGATAAAGTCATAAAGAGTTTAATAAACGGATAGAATAAGAGAGATACGTTGATAGCTGCGGCTTAATTGGATAACTAATTTTATTAATAATATGATAGAAAATCTGATTAATGACATAGAGCAGGCTATGCTGGGAGTTTTAAACAACGAGCAAATGAGTCAATTACGAAAGGTGCTAGATTATGCCTTTCGTGATATCAACGTGTCGTCTAAAAACAATGAAGAGTGCAGCGGTAATAGTGAATTGATAGATAGTTTTTTATCGGCTAAAAGAGTTGAAGGATGTTCGGATAAGTCGATGCACTACTATCGAAGTACATTAAGCAATGCTATCAGGAAAATAGAAAAAAATATTCGCCATATCACTACTGATGACTTGCGTAATTACTTAAATGATTATCAGCAGACAAGCGGTGCTACAAAGGTTACGGTAGACAATATACGTCGCATCTTATCGAGCTTCTTTGCATGGCTTGAGGATGAGGATTATATTGTCAAGAGCCCAGTACGTCGGATTCATAAAGTAAAAGTCGGGAAAACAGTCAAAGAAACATACTCCGATGAAGCCTTGGAACAAATGCGAGATCATTGCGAAGGTATTCGCGATTTAGCCTTGATAGATTTGTTAGCTTCTACTGGTATGCGTGTCGGTGAGTTGGTCAAACTTAATAGGAACGATATAGATTTTGAAAATAGGGAATGTATCGTTACCGGTAAAGGAGATAAGCAACGTCGAGTTTATTTCGATGCTCGTACAAAGATACATTTACAACGTTATTTGGCAGAACGGATAGATGACAATCCTGCCTTGTTTGTTTCGTTATTAGCACCTTACGATCGCTTACAGATAAGTGGTGTGGAAATACGTTTACGTCGTTTGGGGCGTGAATTGAATATTCCTAAGGTGCATCCTCATAAATTTCGCCGTACGTTGGCAACAATGGCGATAGATAAAGGTATGCCTATAGAGCAGGTCCAGCATCTCTTAGGGCATCAAAGTCTTGATACAACATTGCAATATGCTATGGTGAATCAGACAAATGTAAAAATGTCTCACCGTAAATTTATTGGTTAGTATGTCGCAATTTATCGAGATGTTTGGAACCGTTGAGAATAATACCCATAACTTTCCAATTATGACTATTGGTGAGTTTGCAAATTGTTTTGCTGGAGCAACTCCAAGCACATCTCATCCTGAATATTGGGAGAATGGAAGAATAAGATGGATGAGTTCTGGCGAGGTACACAAAGGTCATGTAGAAGATACAGATTTTCGCATTACTGAGCTTGGATATAAGAGCGCAAGTACAAGGATGGTTCCAATACATTCTATTGTAATTGCTATCGCTGGTCAAGGTAAAACTCGTGGTACTGTGGCTATTACAGAAGTTGATCTGTGTACAAATCAGTCTTTGTGTGCTATTGTACCCGACGAGCGTGTAAACTACTTATATCTTTACCATAATCTTCAGGGGAGATATCTCGAACTTAGAGGTCTGTCTGGAGATGTTAATGGTAGAGGAGGTCTTAACTTGAAGATAATCCAAAAGATTCCTGTTATACTGCCTCCAATAGAGAAGCAACAACAGTTTGCATCCATTGCCCAACAAGCCGATAAATCAAAATTTGGCGATTTCAAATCGCAATTTATCGAGATGTTTGGGAATCCTCTTTCTTTAAATCAGAAGAATGAGTTGAAAAGATTAGGAGAATGTTGTATTCTAAATCCAAGACGTCCTAACATTGCTCTTTGCGACACCGATAAAGTCTCTTTTATTCCTATGCCGGCGGTAAGTGAGGATGGATATTTGGTAGATATGACTGATGAAGAATATGGAAAAGTAAAAAAAGGCTTTACATATTTTGAGAATAATGATGTCTTGTTTGCCAAGATTACACCTTGTATGGAGAATGGCAAAGGAGCTATTGTACATGGACTTACAAATGGTATAGGAATGGGATCTACAGAATTTCATGTATTGCGGCCAATTAACGGAATATCTAGTCCCTATTGGCTGTTAGCATTAACACGAATGCCTATATTTCGTGAGCGTGCTGCAAAAAATATGTCTGGAACAGGCGGGCAGAAAAGAGTTAGTGCTTCATATCTGGACCATTTTATGGTTGGATTACCTGCGATAGAGGAACAAAGGCGTTTTGAAGCAATATATAAACAAGCCGACAAATCAAAATCTGTCATTCAAAAAGCTTTAGTATATTTGAATGACATACAAAGTGACGAATTAGGGAAAATCGCTTAATTATTAAATTGATAACAATGAAAATCATAGATATGTTTAACGAAGACAATACAGTGGAGCAAATGCTCATAGAAGCTGCAACCCAAAGTGGTTGGCAGTATGTAAAGTCACAGGATATACCTCGTAGTTCTGATTCTGTCCTTGTTGAATCATGGCTATTGGAAGCTCTTATTAGGTTGAATCCGATAACACATCAACAAGCGGAGCAAGTTATTTATAAACTCCGTGCTGCTATTACTTGTGGAGGTAATTATGATGAATTGGTGACTGCCAATGATCGTTTTCGTACATTGCTATTTAATGAAAACACAGAGCCTTTTGGAAAGGATGGTGAATATATACCTATCAGATTCTTTAGCGAAGATGCGGTCGAAGATTATTGTGTCGTAACCAATCAATGGGAATTTCCACGTAGCTCTGTTGGTGGAGGTAAACGTTTGGACTTGGTTTATCTGATAAATGGAATTCCGATTTGTGTTGGTGAAGCAAAATCTCCTGTTCGCCCTCAGATAACATGGGCTGACGGAGCCATCGATATGCTGCATTATGAAAAAAGCATTCCAGAAATGTTTGTTCCGAATATATTGACCTTTGCTACTGAAGGCAAAGAACTTCAATATGCCGGTATCTGTGCACCTGTTGACAAATGGGGGCCTTGGTTTAAAGATGAAGGTCGTCAGCATGGCACAATAGAGTCGGTTAAAAGTAATGTAATGGGGTTAGTTCAACCAAACCGACTACTTGACATATATCGTTACTATAGTGTTTTTACAGGAACATCATCAGGCAAAAAAATAAAAATAGTTTGCCGTTATCAACAATATCTAGGAGGTGAAGCTATTGTTCAGCGTGTCTTAAATACATATCGAGAGAAACAAGGTCCGAAGAAAGGTCTTATTTGGCATTTCCAAGGTTCGGGAAAATCATGGTTGATGGTATTTGCTGCCCAAAAATTACGTTTGCAGAACGAATTACATGCTCCCACAGTTGTTATCGTTGATGACCGTATTGATTTGGAAGATCAGATAACGGGCGATTTTACTCGTGCTGATATTCCTAATATAGAATCTGCAAAGACAAAAGATGAGTTAGTTGCATTTTTCAAGCAGGATCAGCGCAAGATTCTGATAACGACAATTTTCAAGTTCGGAGATGTTGATAGTGTACTGAATGAAAGAGATAATATCATTTTATTGGTAGATGAAGCACACCGAACTCAGGAAAAGGATTTAGGACAAAAAATGCGCAATGCACTACCTAATGCATTTTTCTTTGGTCTTACCGGAACGCCTATCAACAAACGAGATAAGAATACTTTTCAATCGTTTGGTGCTGATGAGGATTTAGAGAAAGGTGGATATATTTCAAAATACACTTTCCAAAATTCTGTTGAAGATGGAGCTACGCTTGAATTGAATTTCCAAACAGTGCCGGTAGAGATGCATCTTAACGAAACTCAATTACAAGAAGAATTTGATGAACTGACCGATCAAATATCCGAGGACGAAAAGAACGAATTAGTAAAACGAACTTCTGTTGAAGCATTTTTTACAGCAGAGAAGCGAATTAACGATGTCGCACGTTATATTGTAAATCACTTCAAAGAGTATGTAGAGCCCAGTGGCATGAAAGCCCAAGTTGTGGTATATAATCGAGACTGCTGTGTGAAATATAAGAAAACGATTGATGCTCTTTTGGGTACGGAAGATGCAACCACTATCGTTATGCATACGGCTGGTGATAAAGCTGATGAGTATAAGACATACCGTCGTGATAGAGAACAAGAAAGAAAACTTCTTGATCAATTCCGTGATCCATTGTCACCGATTAAAATGGTGATTGTCACTTCAAAGCTGTTAACAGGTTTTGATGCTCCGATTTTGCAATGTATGTATCTTGATAAACCAATGAAGGATCATACGTTGTTACAAGCTATTTGCCGTACGAATAGAAAGTACAATGTTGATAAGAAATGTGGTCTGATTGTAGATTTTGTTGGTGTATTTGATAATGTAGCCAAGAGCCTTGCTTTTGATGAAGAGACGGTAAAAACAGTTGTAAAAAATATTGATGAGATAAAAGTGTTGATACCTCAATTTTTGCAAGAGTGTATTGACTTTTTCCCTGGTGTAGACCGGACAATCGGTGGTTGGGAAGGTTTGCAGGCTGCTCAGCAATGTTTACTTGATGAGTCTACAAAAACGAATTTTGCAAAACATTTTTCACGATTGGCTAAAGCTTGGGAAACAGTAAGCCCGGATGCAATGCTGGCTGTTTTTCAGGCGGATTATACTTGGCTGGCTCAGGTATATCAAAGTGTACGTCCTGTTAGTACCGGAGGTTCACTCATATGGACTTTATTGGGTGCTAAAACCATTGAAATCATTCATCGTAACATTGATACAATTGATATTGGGACTCCACTTGAGGATCTTGTGGTAGATGGAGATGTAATTGATATGGTGTTGGAGCAAGCCAAAGACAATCCTAAAAAGATATTGGAAGTGGAAAAAATGCTTCGTTTGAGGTTAGGAGAGCATCATGGAGACCCTAATTACAAGGCATTTGCTGAGAAGTTGGATGAACTGCGCCGTCATATGGAGGAAAATCTTATAACTAGTATTGATTTCCTCCGAGGATTGCTCACCCTTGCTAAAGAAGTGCTTGAGGAAGAAAAAAACTCAAATCAACCTCTTGACAAGAGGGAACAAGCTAAAGCTGCTCTTACGGAGTTGTTTGAATCAATTAGAACTGAGGATACACCTATCATTGTAGAACGGGTTGTTGCTGATATTGATGAAAATGTGGTAGCTATTGTACGTAAGTTTAAAGATGCTTTTAAAAGCATTACAGCTCAGCGAGAGATAAAAAAGAAACTACGTTCTATTCTGTGGGTTAACTACCAGATTAAAGATCAAGAAGTTTTTGATAAGGCTTATCAGTATATTGAAATGTATTATTAATTGGTTGATAAAATAAATTTGTTATGGCTGTTGAATCACACGATAAGAAACTTGATGACCTTCTAAAAATGGTTGAAGAAGGTAAGGCTCAATTACCCGACTTTCAACGTAGTTGGGTTTGGGATGACACGAAGATATGTAAACTAATAGAAAGTATCACATCTGGCTTCCCAATGGGTGCAGCGATGTTTTTGGCTAATGGTGGTGAGCATATCCGTTTTAAGTATCGCACATTTGAAGGTGTGGATTCTATATCAGAAGTTACACCTGAGTGGCTTGTGCTCGATGGACAACAGCGACTCACAACTTTATATCAGGTCTTGAAAAGTAAGAAAGCAACTAATACTCGATTAGAGACCAATCGAGATACAATTATCAAACGCTATTATTATCTAGATATTCGTAAATGTCTAGACTCTACTGCGGACAGATTGGAAGCAATCATATCTGTATCAGAGAAGAAACAGCTTACAACAAATATTGGTCGTGATGTAACGCTGGACTTATCCACAAGAGAGAAAGAATTTGAGAACCTGATGTTTCCCTTGAATATTACGTTTTCTCATAATGATACGGAAGATTGGCATTATGATATGGAAGACTATTACAAAGGTGATAGAGAGTATAGAAATTTATTCCGTGATTTCTCACAGCAGATTCTTCGCCCAATTTTAGAGTATAACATACCTATAATTCAGCTTGATAAAGAAACCCCGAAAGAAGCTGTCTGCCAGATTTTTGAGAATGTAAACACTGGTGGTGTACCTCTTACGGTTTTCGAACTCGTCACAGCTACATTTGCTGCTGAAGGACATGAATTGAGAAAAGATTGGGAGACCATTCGTCATATTTTTGCTCAAAAAGTAAATGGCGAGCTATTGAAAGAAATCACTGGTGCTAATTTTTTGGCAGCAATGACTCTTTTGGTATCATATTATAAAAGAGTGGTTTCAGGTGATGATGAGCGTGTGGCTGTAACATGTAAGAAAAAAGACATTCTTAGGCTTGAATTGAAAGATTATTTGAAGTATCATGACGCTTTGATTAAAGGTTTCTGTGATGCAGCTGATTTCTTAGTACATCAGGGGATTTTCCGTTCCAGAGATCTTCCATATTCGTCACAACTTATTCCACTTGCTGCAATCTTTGCATACGACAACGAAAATAAAAAAATGTTGCATCTTGGAAGCAAACAGGAATTATTGTCTCGTTGGTATTGGTGTGGCGTAATGGGTGAACTATATGGGGGTGCCAATGAAGCTAGATTTGCAACTGATATAATGGGCGTATTCCGTTGGATGGAAGGTGGTGAAATGCCAGAGACTGTATATCGTTCCAATATACAACCAACTCGTTTATTGACCATGCAGACTAGGAATAGTGCAGCGTACAAAGGTGTTATGGCACTTATCTTACAAGATTCACCACTTGATTTTATGACAGGTCATCGTATGGATATAGCATCTTACATTGATGAAGATGCTGATATTCATCATATATTCCCTCAAACTTATTGCGAGAAAAATAACCTTCCACGTATAAAATGGAATTCAGTCATTAATAAGACTCCAATTTATGCATCTTCCAATCGTTCAATAGGAGGACATGCACCAAGTACCTATATTGGAACTATGGCAAATAAGGGATTAAAACAAGTTGAGATACAGGAAGCTATAGAGTCACATAAGGTAAGTTATGCTCATCTTGCATTAGATGATTTCAATGCTTATTTCATAGATCGAGCAAAACAATTGCTTGACAGAATAGAGCAAGCGACAGGCAAATCTGTCTCAGGAAGAGATAGCGAAGAAACAATCCGTGAATTTGGTGTTGCTTTAATATAGATAGCAATCTGTAACAAACTAGAAAAATATGATTAATAAATAGCTGAAAATAAATGAACTGGAGATTTTGGAAGAAAATATGTGCAAATAATTCGATGGAGGATGATAAACAAGTATCATTAACTCCTGCTCTGCTTAATCGTGATAGTGAAAGTGATAAGAAGCAGTATAGGAGTGTTTTGAATCTTGCACGAAAACTAGAAGAGAAAGACATCTTGAACATTGCTCTTACTGGTCCTTATGGATCCGGTAAGAGTTCCATTCTTCGCTCTTTGATGAAAGACTATCGTAAATACAAATATCTTTCAATATCTCTTGCTACACTAAAGTCACCATTAGATGATAAAAAGAATAAAATAGATATTGATACGATGAATAATCGTATTGAATACAGCATTCTTCAACAACTTATTTATAAAGAAAAACAAGAGACGCTTTATAACTCCAGATTAAAAAGGATTTATCATAAATCAACTTGGGCTCAATATGCTTTATCTTTTGCAATAATATTTTATATTGTTGCCTTAATTATTGTATTTGAACCATCATTTTTGGAGGTGGATTGGATTTGCAATCGCTTAAGTAATCCAGTATTAAATAAATGGTCTGATATTTTTGCTCTATCATATATATTTGTTGCAACAATAATATTCGTTCAAAAGACTGTCAAATCATTGAGTAATAGTAAACTGAATAAGTTAAATCTAAAGAATGGAGAGATTGAATTAAAAGAAAACAAAGAAGATACATCCGTTTTCAATAAGCACATGGATGAGATTGTCTATTTCTTTGAGGTTACTGATTATAATGTTGTGATTATAGAAGATTTAGATAGATTTGATAATACGGATATTTTTCTTAAGTTAAGAGAGGTAAATCAACTCTTGAATCAGTCAAACTCTGTGGGGCGTAAAGTTACGTTCATTTATGCGGTTAAAGATGATATGTTTTTTGATGAAGAACGTACTAAATTCTTTGATTATATCACAACTGTAATCCCAATAATCAATTCTTCAAACTCGGCAGACAAACTGAAAGAGGAACTAGAGATAAAAGGCTATTCAGATCTTAATGTCGAGGTAATAGACAGTTTGGCTTTTTTCATTGACGATATGAGATTACTGAAGAATATTGTCAATGAATATGCCCAATATAGAGAAAAACTTGATGAGAAACTTGATCAAAACAAACTTCTTGCAATGATTGTATATAAAAACTACCATCCAAAAGATTTTGCTGATCTGCATAAAGGAAAGGGTGTTTTGTATGATTGTTTGCATAAGAAAAGTGAATTATTGGTTGAGCGCAATAGACAGATTGACGAGCGTATTAATGGAATAACTAAAAAACTTCAATCTTTAGAAGCGACACATGCCATACAAGAAAAAGAATTAAGGCTGATTTATATTGAAGGGTATCGTAGAAAATTATCAAAACAAAATGAAAATAATGCCTTTTTGTTTTTTGTCGAAAACAATTTTATACCTCTTGAAGATATCGCAGAAAATGAAACGTTATTTAATTCCTTTATATCGCAATCCTCATTTCGATATCAATGTTTTAAGAGGCATCAAACTAACACATATTATGGTGTTAGATATTATTATGATACATCTGAAGATAGTTGCAATATTCAATTCAGTCAAATAGAGAAAATAGTTAATTCTACCTTTACCTACCATGAGCGATTAGAAGCCTTGCGAGAAGGGGAAAAAAGATATCGTGAACAAATCAAGATACTAGAATTATCTCGTAATAATCATTATGCTACTCCAATACAAGAACTGTTGCTGGATGTTGATATGCAGACGCATAAAATTTTTAGTGAACTCAATGTCTCTAAAATGCTTGAAGTTTTCTTGAAAGAAGGACTTATAAATGAAGATTACTTTGATTATATATCTTTCTTTTTTGGTAAGTCAATTAATAAGCACGACCATGATTTTATCCTTGAATTAAAACTTCGGCATAGTTTGCCGTATGACTATCATATAGATAAAGTAGGGCAGTGCGTAAAAAACATTCCTGATAAATGTTACAACGATGTAAGTATATTGAATATTCAGGTGGTCGATTGTATTTGTCAGCATCTTGAAGAAGCAAATAACTCAAAACTTCATTCGATAGCACAAGTTATTATGCATAATAAAAAGTGGGACTTTTTGATTGACTTCTATAAATCAGTTGAAGATTCAAGCTCGCTTTTCAACCATTTGGGCAGTATCGTTGATGGATTATGGAAGATCTTCGTGAAACAGAATTCCGATGAATTATTCGAGTCTTGGTTACGATTCCTCGAATTGAACCATTCCACCAAAGAAAGTCGTAACTGGTTGAATAAACACTTCGCATTTATATCTCATAGAGTAGATCTCATAGGTTTTGATACAATCAAACAAATAGTGTCGAATGGAAAACTGATTTTTACAGATATAGATGCAGAGTCTAGGTGTTTGCTTGAGTATGTTGTAGAAAACAAAGCATATATGTTGACACCAGAAAATGTTGTATGCGCATTTGTTCATTATCGAAATGAGAGGGTGGAAACATTGGATAATTATCCTTTAAATGTTACAATACTGAGGAGCTGTAAATCAGCTAAATCTATATCAGATTATATAGATGAATGTTTTGACAATGCACTAAATAATGTATTTATTACAGATACGGCAAAAAAAGAGAGTGTGGGAATTATTCTTGAAATTATTAATTCTGAGGATATAACAGAGGACACAAAACGCAAATACCTTTCTGGGCAACAGAATAAAGTTTCTCTTTCCGATGTTAACAATATACAGTGGGAGTTCGCTATTGAAGTTGATATAGTTATACCAGCATGGCCTGAGATATATGCATTTTATGAGAGTCAGAATAATGTAATGATTTCCAGTTTGCGAATATTCATTACCAAACATATTGATGAATTAACAGATATATCTGAATTGGATGATACTCAGAAAGAACTACTGGCACACAGTGCTTTATTGACATCAGATTTTGAAATTTTGGTATACGATAAACTTGTCAAAATCTTTGATGGAGTTACATTTAAGGATGCGGATATTAACAGTGTAGATAACGCTCATTTTAAGTCGTTACTTTGTGCTGATATGCTTCCATATAGCACATATTATACGACAACAATTAGAGACAATCATAGTGATGTACTTACTTATTATGTAGATAAGTATTTGGATGAGTGTATTATAGAAATAGAGGAGTTGCCTACAGATATGAGGCTATACAAGCATCTTATGAAAAATCCAAGAGTAATCGGTGAAAAAGCTCTAAGTGTAGTTCAACATTTTCTTCCTCATATTGTGTGGGATAACGAATTGGCAAATATTACTCTTCCTGTGTTGAAAAACAATATTGAAAAATTTGATTATGACATAGAGAAGAACATTTTGGTCGCCTCTACTAATTTGCCAGAGCGATTGTCTTTTTTGATAGACTTGGTTGAAAAGTATAGAGATGATTTTGACATTGTGACAGAATTAATAGAGTCTTTAGGCGATTCTTATCGAAGTATTACAGATAAATCAAAAAAGGCTACTATAGAAAATAATCACATGAATGAAATGCTTTTAGGGAAGCTAAAAACTATTGGATATATCTCATCATATAGAGAAGATGATGATAGCTGAATTCAACTTGCAAATGCAACAGAATTCTGATTAATAATTTGTTTAAATTTTTCGTTTGGCGTGAGGTATCCAAGTCTTTTACGAGGTCGATTATTGAGTTTATTTTCAATCCACTTAATCTGTTTGTTGGTTACTTCACTAAAGTCCTTACCCTTTGGGATATACTGCCTGATAAGCCCGTTGGTG
>CDZY01003309.1_pt1 | contig 15289 bp, 9 predicted proteins | sample 557671 | NCBI WGS metagenome assembly CDZY01 (sample SAMEA3182091, study PRJEB8094) | gut metagenome | biome: human; feature: gut; material: Stool; isolation source: human stools | place: Canada | collected 2013-03-11
CACGCTTTCGGTAAATAGCTGATGGCTGGTATCCTGCATTACCATGTAGCAATGTTTGAGCCGGGCTTTCCAATCAAGGGTTTTCCCGTCAACCTGCAAAAGGCCACACTTCTTTTCCAGTCCGCAAATACAGCGGGCCAGAGTAGATTTTCCAGCGCCATTCAGACCGATAATGGCAATCGTTTCTCCAACAGGCAGTTCTGCACTCGGAATATGGAGGCTTTCCGGTTCCCGCTTTTTATACGCAAAGCAGAAATTTTGAAATTCCATCTGTTTAGCTGTATGCGCCTGATACTGATTCGCAGGCTTCAACTTCGAGAGAGAAAACGGCCGCAGCCCCATTTCTTTTCGAGTGCCATCCGATAAGCTGTCAAATTCAGCAGGCGTGTATTCCCGTTCAATCTCCCCATCTTTTACATACAGCACACGATCTGCAAGATCGTGAAGGTAGTAGAGGCGGTGTTCTGCAATCAGAATTGTTTTGCCCTGCTTTTTCCAGAGGCTCAGGACCTGCCGCAGGTCATCAATAGCAGCCATATCCAAATTAGAAGATGGTTCGTCCAGGACCATAATTCCCGGCAGCAATACACTTGATGAAGCACAGGCTATTTTTTGCTTTTCGCCTCCGGACAGAGCAAACACGCTTCGCCCCATCAAATCTTCAATATGATAATCGGAAACTGTCCGGTCAATCCTTTTCAGGATATCCTCCTGAGGATAGCCTAAATTTTCACAAGCAAAGGCTAATTCACTATCCGTATCCACGTTGAAAAACTGACTTTTGGGATTCTGGAATACAGATCCCACCATAGCAGCCAAGTCATAAAGCGGCGTATCTGATACGCTTTTTCCGTCCAGAAGGACATCGCCCTCTAAATTGCCCTCGTAATAATGAGGCACCAGCCCGTTTACCAAACGGGTAATCGTTGTTTTCCCACAGCCGGATTCTCCCGTGAGTAAAACAAATTCCCCTGTGTTTATGGTGAGATTGACATTTCTAATCCCTCCGCCGCTGGATTCTTCACCATAAGAAAAAGAAACATTTTGAAAATCTATCATGGCAAAATCCCTCCTGCGGAAATTATCGGGGAAGCAATCGCCCAAAACACTACAAAGCAACAAAACAAGATCAGCACCACATCGGCAAAATTGAATTTAAGCTGGCAAATGTTTGTGCGTTTGACAGGAGCGCCGAGGCCACGGGTAATTGCCGCAGCGGAAAGTTCCTCACCGATTTTCACGGAGCAGGTAATCATCGGGATCAGCTTATACTCCAATATTTTTGAAGATTTTTTCCCTCCAAGTTTAATCCCACGCATTTTCATAGCGTCACTGATTGCTTCTGACTCCTGAAAGACAGTTGGAAAGAAGCGGAACATGACCGTTAAGGGGATCGTCACTTCTTTAGGCATATGGATTCTTTCCATGCCGGAAATCAATTCACTGACCGTTGTTGTTTTCACTGCATAGGCAGCAATCGCAACACTGGGAAGGATTCGGCAGAAGAATCCGGTTGTAAACAGAACGAGGAAATTCAATATCCCCGTAAGGTGCGGCAAAACATAAATTTGAACAGCATAAAAAGCAGAAAACACAGCAATATAGCCCACAGCTTTTGCACATTGTTTCGAGGTAAGCAGCAATATAGCCGGAACCGTACAAAGAACAAGGCGGATCAGCCCCATAGCTTCTCCGCCTGTTCCACCCATGACAAAAATGCTTATGATGAAGATGAGCAACAGTTTTGTACGCGGATCGAGCCGTAACCCTTGTTCTGTTTTTTTGCTGAGCAGAATTTCCCGCGCCATTATGCAATACCGGCACGCTGGAAGTGCTTTTTGCAAATGGCTTTCCCAATCACACCTCCGACAAGGCCAAACACAAAGCAGGCAACCAGCAGAATAGGCGCAATCCACATAGGCATATATGTATTAAGGGTAGCTGCATATTCAGCGCCGTATCCTTCAGTCAACATTACCATATAGCTTTCACGGTTCAGGAAAATGGGAGCAAAGTTGCCAAACACCCAGATGCTGAACACGCCGCAGGAAAGAACTGTACTCTTTGCACTTTTGTAGTCCGCCTTTTTCAGGATCACGTCGGCCAACAGGCCGCCAACGAGACCAGTTACCATGGTAAGATAGCCGTTGCCGAAGAACACCATGATTAGGCCAATCAGGAAACCCATGATTGCAGTCATCCCGAATTTTTTAGCCTTTGTAACATACAGCATATAGGGGATGCCGCCAATCAAAGGGCACAGCACCGCCATCAGCGGAATAAAAATGGGGATGAAGCCAAGCATCGCCACCAGCATAACAATCACGACATAGATGACGGTGTAGATGCCGATAGTAATTAAATCTTTTCCCTCAAGCCGGGAACTTTTTTTCTGGGAACTCATACCAGTATCCTCCTTATCTCTGAGAAAATGAAAATGTGGTGTGGTTAGAGTGTTCTAACCACACCACATATAATAGCAATTTGCGCCCACGATTCCAACCCAAAACCAATTTTATTCTACCCAAAATCAGTATTTTTGCGTTTATCCAATCGTAGCTTCTGCTTTATAGTTTTTCGGATTCACTCCGTATTTCCTTTTGAACGCCGCTGCGAAATTGCTCGCTTTTGAATATCCCACCAGTATAGCCACCTGGCTGACATTCAAATTACTTTCTAACAGCAGGCTTGCCGCCTTTTCTAACCGCTGGTCGATGACATACGCATGAACCGATGTTCCGAACAGGGAGGAAAAGCCCTTCGTCAATTTTGAAGTGCTGATATTGACCTGCCGCGCCAATTCCTCGCAGCTCGGAGCCAGGGCAAGCTGGCTGTCAATAATTCGCTTTGCCTCTATGATGGAATCCCGGTCACTTCTGGAAATTGCAACGTAGGTTGACGCGAGAATACTCAGCTCCAGGACCTCGCTCAAATATACCGATAGCAGCTCAAAGACCTTGCTTTCCAGAAACAGGTATCCCAACCCGCCACGATATTGCGTGAAGTCTTGCAGCTCCGCAAAAATGTGTTCCATATAGGGCGTGATATTCACCTTTGATATGCCGTCCAATAATTTTTTCCGATAGACCTCGATCTCACCAGCCTCAAAGTAGTCATTCAGAATCTTATAGAAATAGGATAGAGGTATTTTCACATTTTTGAAAAGGAAATCGCTCTTTTTAGAATAGCACAGATATTCCATTTTCCCGTGGCCGCGATAAATACAGGATTCACCCTTTTGTATGCTGGCACTTTGCCGGTTGTCTGCAATATTCCAGGAAACACCGTCATTGAAGCAGAACAGCATTTGTATGTATTCTTCACTGCTCACTCCCTGCACGTTCATATCCGAAAAGTAATTCATTCTCCAGTCTGAAACAACTGCTCCCTGTTTCGTGACGATCTGCGAAATCTGACCGGTTCCCATGTCTGCCGGAATATCTATGGTGATCGTCTGCGGTGAATTAGAGAGCAGATCACGATAAAGATTATTCATGTATTGATTTGTCATGTATGAGCGCCCTCCTTATGGTTAGTCAATGCTAATCATAGTTTACAACACCAACCTGGAAAAGTCAATTTGTATTCCTTGTGTATACCGCAGAATCCATTTCACATCAAAACATCGTAGATACCACTTCAATGCTATTTCAAAAACGTAGTGGCAATTAATTTACGAATTATGCCTACTCATCGTACATTTTTATCCTTTTGCATTATTATTTCTTTGTTCTTATTATCATTTGCAGCATTATCTCTCAAATAATTTTCAAATGCATCTGCATTATACTGATACTCCTGCGGTTCAGCGACCATCGGTGAATATACAATCTCTGATTCTACTCGCTCAGCTTCTGCCCTCTCCGGCTCTGTCTGTTCCTGTGCTTTCGCATTCTCCATATGCTTTTCCTTATCAAGCTGCACATTCATAGCCAAATTATCAAGCTTATCAATCGAAGCATCCAGATGTAGCTCCATTGATACAAGTATCTTTTTCACTGCTTTCATAGGTGCAAGCACCGCCTTTGTAATTGGATGTTTCTGCTCTTTCTGTGAATAATCCACCTCCGGCTTGTCAGCAAAAGTACGGAATGCATTGGCTGCTGTCTGACCGGCTTCACGAAATCCTTTTGCAAGAAGCGCTGTCTTTGCTATATCCTTATCCGTGATCTTGATTGCACCTCTTACATTCTCTCGGATATCAAGAAGCCTTTTCTTAATTCCTAAGAACTCAGATACCCTGTGTAATGCAGCTCTTCCCTTTTCCTTTGCTTCTTCGACTATGCCCTTAGCAGTAGATCTGACCTGTGCTTTCACTTCAGATAGCTGCGACTTTATCTGCTCACATCTGGCATTAAGTCGCTCCTGTGCCTCTGATAATGCCTTTTTTGCATTATTGACAAGTGTATCCTCCTGCATTTCTTTGATCTGGTTCTGCATATTGGTGAGTTCTTCCGTCATGGAATCAATCTTTTTCTCCAGTCCATCCACATAGCTGCATATCTCAAATACATCGTTTGCCTGCCCTTTCATGGCATTTTTCTTTAATAATTCAAGAAGTTCCCTTATGACCTCCTCATTGGTAAGTGTTTTTCCTGCTTCCATATCCATTCTGTGTCCTCCATTCATAAACGGGGCAGCCTTGGCCGCCCCTGTACCTTAATTACTGATCATCGAAAGGGCGTTGCCTCTTTGTCCTTCTCTTTATCGGGATTGCCATGATGTTTCTCGGCACTCTCCCTCGCCTTTTCGTTGCTCTTATCCTTTGCTTTCTCATATTCCGAGATAATCTCATTATAGAGTTTTTCCCTGAAATCCTTTGTGACCGGATAGCAGACATCCTGATAGATTGGCTTGCCCTGCTCATCTACCTGCTTTGTCTTATAGGAAGGCATTGATACAAAGATTTTCTCTTTTCCCTGCACGATATTGATATTATTTACAATGAAACTGTTTTCAAAATAAATGCGTGCAAGTCCTTTGATGTTACTGCCTTCCCTCTCATAAGGTGTCACAGTTACGGAAAACTCCGGCATTTCCTTTGTGCGCTCCTGCTTCTGTGTCTCCTCTTTCTCCGGTTCCTTGATTCTTGCATAGGCATCAAGGATATTGGTATAGAGTTCCTCACGAAACTCTGCTGTGATAGGATTGCACACATCCTTATAAATCACACCATTGCTTTCATCACGCTCATTGGAGCGGTATCTAGGCATTGAAACAAAAAGCTCTCCCTTGTCCTTATTCTCAAGGATTGCAATATTGGTAATCTTAAATGAATCACCGAATACTACTGTTGCAAATCCTTTGATGTTGCTGCCCTCTTTTGCTCTTACTTCGTTTACCTTAATTGAATACTTCATATGCTATTCCTCGCTTTCTTTTTGTTCTTTGTTTTGCTCCGGTATGATAAACTCACACCAAAGCTGTTCTATCTGTTCACAAGACAATCTGCCATTTAACCAGTTGCCAAGTGTAACGACCATTCCGTCCTGCTCATAGTAGAGCCACTCCTGTGTTTCAATGTTCCCCTCATACACGATGGTCACATCAAAATCAGGCATAAATAATCCTTCCTCTGCATCCCATACACAGGCTATTCCCTGTCTGAGTGTCAGATTCAGGCTTTCGACATACACAGACCAGCCGCTTACGACTATCTGAAATTCATCATCAATCTCTGCAATATCATCCTCGATGTCAATTAGCTCTTCCATTTCCGATACTGCCTCTTCTATCTCACCTAACCGGTATCTCTTATTCATCCATCACCGCCTCCTTATAAATGCACCTGACTACAAAACGCATGGTTCCTTTCTGGGAACAGGTAAAAAGAGTTAGTTCTTTTTCATCGCCCTGTGTCTTGATGCTGTTATCATACGGATTTACTACCTCTGTCTCTGTTACCTCATAGATATGCTTCAGTCCATTTTTGTCGGTTATCATTACTTCATCACCTATGGATATCTGACTTAGTGGTGTAAAAAATGTGCCATATCTGCTGCCATTGTGACCGCACAATACACAGTTGCCACTCTCCCCAATCCCTGCTGTTTCTTCTATATGACCGATCCCGGCATTAAGCACTTTACTTGTGGTTCCTTCCATTACCGGATACCGGATATCTATGCCCGGTATCTCAATGATACCGATAACACCGCCTTCTTTAAAAATGGCTTCATCCTCTTTACTAATGGAGGTTTGCTCTTCCTCCACATCTGTTTCTTCATCGTAATCATCCTCCAATGTCTGCTCAAATTCACTTATGAGCTGTTCTGTCTGTTTTTCTCCTGTTGCCCGCCAGAAAAAAGGGACTGCCATAATGGCAATCCCTGCTGTAATCAGTAGTCCTGCGACCACTTTTCTTATGCTCATATTATTCACTCTCCTATCGTGTTCTGCCCTCTCTGTCGGCTGGATAAGCACCTTTATCCTCTGCTACAATTGCTGCAGATTCCATCCTGTCATCTGCTTCTCTTTCTTCCTCCGGTCCGCTCAGGTCTGCATCCACAGCCTTTGCGTTCTCAAGGTCAAGCTGGGCATTCAGTTCACACTGCCTTGACAGCTTTTCTTCCAGTTCCTTGCTGTATGCAAATGGCTTGTCATACTCTGCCTTTGATGCTTCAAGGTCATTCTGGTACTGCTCAATCTTCTTTTCTAAGAAATCAATGTTCTCATGGAGTCCATTGAACAGGTTTTCCAGCTTTACCATGCTGCCGACCGGACTTGTGGAAAGTTCTGCCTTGTACTCAGTCTTTCCACGAAGCACCATATAATTGATACCAAGGAAGTTCTTTTCCACAAGCAGCTCAAATCCATGGAACTTGCCGATTGCAGTTGTCTCTCCGGTCTTACATTTGCTGATTGCTTCAAGCATCATGGTTCCGCCATCCACTCGCTCTGTGTAAGTCGCTTTGCCTATGGTAATGGCAAATTCCGGATTATCAATCAGCTCTTTATCCCTTGCCTTTACATCCTCTCTTACATTTGCAAGCTTTTCTGTTGCTGTCTTAATCAGCTTCTGGTACTTAATCATAAAGTTATCCTGCAAGCCATATCTCTGATTGTCATAGGATGCCTTTAAGAGCTTTAATCTCTGGACATCATTGTCAATCTCCATCTTTTCCTTGATCAAAGGATTACCGGTGGCAACCGCCTTAATCTCTGCATAGGAAAGTGTTGCCTCGTCGATATCCTCGCAGCTTCGGCTTACTGCCTTGCTTGTCATGACCTGACTGATGAAACGCTGCTTATTTTCAACGAGCGACCAGTTGTATGCATCAAAGGTTCCTTTGGTGACATATCTGTAAATTGCTACTTCTTCATTTTCGTTGCCCTGTCGTATGCCTCGTCCTTCTCTCTGTTCAATGGAGCTTGGCTTCCACGGACAATCCACATGATGCATTGCTACAAGGTGTGTCTGCACATTGACACCTGTTCCACACTTGTCCGTTGAACCGATAAGAACTTTCTTTTTACCTGTCCTCATTTCCTTAAAAAGTGCATCCCTCTGTGCATCCGTTTTGGCATCATGGATAAATGCTATCTCATCTGCCGGAATACCATACTGGATAAGTGTTTCCTTCAGATAATCGTAGATGGTAAAGTCCTTATCCGGTCCCGGTGTGCCGATATCCGAAAAAATAAGCTGGCAGCCTATATGACCGTTGGCATTTCCTTTCTCATATTCTTTCCATACATTCTCCGCTACCTTATTGAGCTTTCCATCTGGATTATTTGGTGCGTCCTTATCAATCAGCCTTGCATCTGTTCCGAGTAATCTTGCCTCATGAGTAATCTTTAGGAAGTTGTCCACACTTGGATCAACTCCACCACCTCTGATACGCTCTGCCCTCACAACAAAGTCTTCCATAACCTGCTTTACATACCAGTCAGGCTCTGACTCCACTATGATAGGCTTGCCGCCACGAAGAGCCGGCACATCAAGGTCAAGCATGTCTGCGGTCTGCACATCTGCTACTTCACGAAAGATATTCATAAGCTCCGGCAGATTCGTAAACTTATTGAATCTGCTTTTAAAACGGAAACCGCTTCCCTCTACAGTAAGCTCCAGTGCTGTTGTCACTTCACCAAAGTTCGCTGCCCAGGAATCAAAGTGATAAATCCCCATCTCTTCAAGTGCCGCTTTCTGTAAGTAAAGCTGCATGACATACATCTCACACATGGTATTGGATATTGGCGTACCTGTCGCAAACACAATGCCTCTGCCATCATTTATCTCAGACAAATACTGGCATTTAAGCTGCATATCCGTTGACTTCTTCGCTCCACTGCTGCTGATACCTGACACATTATTCATCTTGGAAAAAATCGCAAGGTTCTTAAAATTGTGCGCTTCGTCAACCATGATAGAGTCCACACCAAGTTCCTCAAAGGTTATAAGGGCATCCTTCCTGCTCTCATCTGATAAGGATTTCAGCTGCTCCTCCAGCTTTTTCTTCTGGCTTTCCATCTGTTTTACAGTCCAACGCTCCCCGTTACGCTCCTTCATCTCATCAATCGCATAGCTGATTTCATCAATCTGCTCATTGAGCATTCTTTCCTTTCTCTCTGCTGAGATCGGGATTTTTTCAAACTGCGAGTGCGACATGATGATACAGTCATAGTCACCTGTTGCAATCCTTGATACGAACTGCTTCCTGCGGCTCTTTTCAAAATCACGCTCTGTGGCAACCAGGATATTTGCTGACGGATAAAGCCTTAAAAACTCTGATGCCGTCTGACCGATAAGTGGCTTTGGAACAACCATGATCGTCTTATTGGCAAGTCCGAGTCTCTTCTGCTCCATGCATGCAGCCATCATCTCAAAGGACTTTCCGGCACCAACGCAGTGTGCCAACAGGGTGTTTCCTCCAAGAAGGATTCTTGCCACCGCATTCTTCTGATGTGGCTTTAACTCAATCGCCGGATTCATTCCCGGAAACTGTAAGTGACTTCCGTCATACTCACGCAGACGGATGTTATTGAATGTCTCGTTGTAATACTCCACATATTTCTGTCTTCGCTCCGGCTCTGCAAACAGCCATTCCTTGAACTTCTCCTTGATCATGTTCTGCTTTTCCCTTGCAAGCATTGTCTCGTTCTTATTGACTTCGTAATGATATTTGCCATCACCGTCATCAATCCTGTCCCTTACTGTTACAGTTTTAAGATTCAGCGTATCCTCAAAAATAGAATAAGCATCCATGCGGCTTGTACCATAAGTCTTAGTAGCTGCCACTGAATGCTTATCCATGCTCTTATTCTCGATGAACCATTCCATGCTCATCTTATTTAAGTGTACCTGAATGCCTGTATTGTAAAACTGGCTTCTGACTGCCCTTGCTCTTCTTGGTGTATTGAGAAGCTCATAGATAAACTGCTCATAATCAAGCGACTCAATCCATGTCGTACCAATCTTTACATCAATATCCGAGGCTTCAATCCATTCCGGCTGCACCTTTTCAAGTGCTGCCACATTGCCTGCAAATCTTTCTGCCTGCGGATTGTCTGTATCAGCCGCCATAGCCTTTGCTACACGAAGTTTGTCTCTCACATTTCCCGAAAGATACTCGTCTGCTGTCTCCCAGCCGATGTCGGGATTGTTCTCGTTGTAGCGGTCTGGATTTAGGAAAACCAGTCCGTCCAGCTCTTCCACAAGGACTGCCCTTCTAAGCTCTGCTAATGCATCATCACTTAGCGTTATCTCATCCACTGTCTGTCCGGACTTTTCTGCAAGTTCTTCCTTTGCATTTGTAATATCCGGCTCATAGATAGAAAGCATATAGGCAAGATTTACATATCCAAATTCATTGACGGATACATTTAATGCTTCCACAGCGGTCTCCACTCTGTCTATGACTGTCTTTGCCTTAATCGTCTGCTTATAAAACATATCCGCTTTTTTCACCTCCCCATCTTCGTTTACTTCCTCAAGACTGCAAAGAAGTGGATAATCGCTGTCATCCCTGAATGCTATTCTGTTTGCTTTTGAAGTAATGGCTCCATACTGCTTTACGAAGGCATCATATTTTACATTAAGAAGTCTCTGCTTATCAGAAAGCTCCTCCTCGCTGCAGCCATCCATCTGGATATCAATCAGCTCTCTTGTTATCTGTCTGATTTCATCAAGGCTTCGGATTCGCTCCTCGGCAGTCTGTGATACTTCTTTTTTTACCATCTCGGAATTTTCCCTGTAATAGAGTTTTCCTTCAAAAAATGTGTAAGTGTAGTTTCTCACATCCGGATCAGCCGGGATAACTTCCTCCGTCTGCTCCGCCTCATCTGCCACTCTCTCAAAATCTGTCATCTGGGCTTTGATATTACCGATAGCCTTATTGAGAGTCTCATACATATTGAAGTTCTCATCATTATTCACACAGACTGTATATCTGCTGTCCTGTCCGTAAATCCTTGTGTCATATTCCATAGATCCAAGCATCATCTCCGGATGCTCTGCAAAATAAGAGTTGACTGCAATGCCATTCTCAGTTACACCAAGGTGTACCCAGTCAGGTTCAATATCAATCTTTCTCTCCCTCTTCTGCAAAAACAGGATATCTGCTGTCACTTCGGTTCCTGCATTATCTTTAAATGCAGTATTCGGAAGTCTTACTGCTCCCACAAGCTCTGCTCTTTTAGCCAGATACTTTCGGATAGTAGGATTTGCCTTATCAAGTGTTCCCTTTGTGGTGATTACTGCAACCATGCCTCCCGGTCTTACCTGATCAAGTGCTTTTGCCAGAAAATAATCGTGGATACGGAAGTTATACTTGTTGTACTTTGGATCAAATACCTTATAATCACCAAATGGCACATTTCCGACAACCACATCAAAGAAGTTATCCGGATATGTGGTATTCTCAAATCCTGTGATACTGATATTGGCATTCTGATAAAGCTGCTTTGCAATTCTTCCTGAAATGCTGTCAATCTCCACCCCATACAGCTTGCTTCTCTGCATTGGTGCCGGCATACTTCCAAAGAAGTTACCGATACCCATAGATGGCTCTAATACATTGCCGCCTCTGAAACCAAACTGGACAAGTGCCGAATTTATGCACATGGCAATCTCCGGTGAAGTATAAAAGGCGTTATTTACTGTTGCCCTTGCAGCACTGTATTCCTCATCAGATAAAAGGTCTTTCAGCTCTGCATATTCTTTGCTCCAGCCTGCGTTATTCTCATCAAATGCCTGTGACAGTCCGCCCCATCCGACAAACTTCGACAGAGTTTTCTGTTCCTCAGGTGTGGCAAGCCTGTTCTCTGATTCAATCTGCTTTAAAGTGCGGATTGCATCCATATTCCACTGGTATCTGGTCTTAGCACCGCCTTTTTCCATTTCCCAGAGGTTATAGTGGAAATTGTGTTTCGTCTGCCCGGCAACATTCTTCTCATTTTCAAGACTTTCTACTTGCTGTACTGGTTCCTGCTTTGGTGTAAAATCTACAGTTTCCTGTGATTCTGTATCAGCCTGAATATCATCCACAGATACTGATACTGCATCATCTGAAACCACATGTCCATTCTCATCAATCTTGGTTTCCCAGCCATTCGCTATTGCTCTTTCCCTGGTTTCAAGACGATTGGCTTTTACACTATCCTCGATATCAAAGAATCTCTTATAGACCGGATTCATCTTATCCCTGTCAGCCTTCTGCTTTGTCTCCTGATAATACTTCTTCTGGTCTTCTCCGCAGTAAAATGGCTGTTTTACCATATAAGATAAGATTTCATATAACTCACGCCAATCGAGAGCACCTTCTTTACGCACACCATTCCTGTTCTTATAGCTGATCTTCACATATCCGCTTCTGATTGAGTACTCCACAAGACCATACTTATTGTTGGAATATGCTTTTCTTTCTGCATTATCTGTCCCTAATGCAATATCCCTGATAAGGTCAAGTTTATTGGGTATAAATGCAAAATCAGACTGCACCACATCCATAAGGAATGCCCTAAACGGAGTGTAGCAGCTGCAATCTGTTACAAGAATCTCCGCCGCATCACGCAGGTCTTCATCAAGCTCTGCAATACGCTTGGCATAATCAATCGGTGTAATATACTTAAGCTCTGATGGATCTTTTTCAGTTGTTTCAGCTTCTATCTCGGCACCATATTCTGCCTGTGTTACCATGCGGTCTTCATCGGCAGCTTCCTGTGGTGTCATGCCTTTTGCACTTACATAATCTCTGTTAGAAGCATAGCTCTCCGGCTCATCCGGTATTGCATAATCATCAATCTCTGATTCTGCCTCTTCCGGTTCCACTTCCCGATATTCGGCATCAATGACCTCATCATCCTCACGGAGTCCGTCCATCGCAAGCTCATCAATACGAGGTGTCTCAGGCTGGTATTCCCCTGTAAGAATAAGGACACCAAGCTCTTTTTCGATATCTTTCCACGAAACATATCCTTCAACCTCTCCATCCTCATCTCGCCACTGAAAACGCAGTCCATTCCCATGAAATGTGTCATATCCGTGCAGCCCTAGTCCGTCAACCGGCCAGCCTGCACCTCCCTGACCATACTCTGCTTTGATACGCTTTGCCCTGGTTCCTGCATCAATCTCTGTTTCAAAAATCTTGCATACCCTGCCCTTGCCACCGACAAAGCCTGTACCTCTCATAAGCACCTGTTTGATATACTCACCTGGTACTGTTGCAGACTTTTTGGGATTCAGGTAATTGTATTTACCTGCTAATGCAGCTTTTCTGTCCTGCTCGAACTGACGCATAAACTGATTATTGTTTTCGTCCTCAGTATGAATGGTGCCAATGCTTGCCTGCCCGTTCTGGTCGAAAAAAAAGGAAGCCTGTGTATATTCGGCTTCCTTACTGACACCCAATGAATTGATTTCATCAAGTTCCCTATTCAGTTCTGTATCATCTGATTCTAGTGGAATCGCATCACTATCTGATGGAGTACCACTTCCTCTGCCTGCATCTTCGCCTGCTCTCTTATCTTCCACATCTCCATTGTCGATGACGGATTCTGTGGCTTGTGCTTCGCCAGATACTGCATCTCCAGCTGGTCGTACAGCTGGTTCGCTTCCTCCTCTACCGCTGACATCTTCTCGTACATCTTCCCGAATCTCATCAGCGTCTTGTATCTTGCCGGCTCGTTCTCCTTTAGATAGTTCATCGCCATCCTTCCGTATTTGCCCAGCTTCGTGAGATCCTCCGTCTCGTCCGGCATCTCTATCTGCGGATAAAGCAGTCCGTCCACTTCCTTGTAAGTCATTTCTTCTAACATATCCAATTCTCCTTTCGCTCTCGATTGCCTTTAAGTTACGACTAAATTCTCTAAGAACACTACAGGAGACATCGCATACAATGGAACCAAGACGGTAAATGATCTCTTCGTCTTTGATATTTACGATCTGACTAAAATCCTGTTCTTGCACAGATAAGTCAAATCCGCATCTCGTCCCTACAGCATACATGACACTTGCATATACAAGCTGCTCCATGTCCATTTCCTGCTGTAAGCCATTGCGTTTCTTACTTTCTTCCTTTATCACACTACCTGATAGCTGCATAAGCTCGGTCATTCGGTCTCCGAACTCTTCTTTTATTATAAGCCAAACATCTGTTCCTGTAAACTGTTTTAATATATTTTTTAGAGACTCCCTGTCGCTGTTATCGTACTGCTCAATCTGACCTTCTGACACAAGAAAATCCAGATAATCCTTAAGATTTTCTCCCTCAAGGTCCCATGTCAGTTTGACATTTTTCCCTCCGGTATCACTGATATCAAAGATATACCTCATGCGTGGATTCAGTGCCCTCGACGGGAAGATAGCGCAGCCTTTCGCACCACGCTTTACATATCTTCCCACCTTTTTCCAGGTATCATAATCTGCCATGAGTGTGCTTTTTTCCGGAGGTCTCTGAGCTGTTACCATAACGATATTGTCAAATTCATAGCGGTATAACTGACCTGCGACCTTTAACACATCCTTCCAGTTCTTTTCTGATCTGGTGATGTTACCAATCTCAGAATCGTATATCGCTTTGACCTTCATATCAACGCCCATACCTTTGTCCTCCTCTACTTAAACATCTCTGCAAACAATCCCTTAAATAGCTTTAACTCATCCTTATCCAGCTCGATTGCAAATTCATTGTCGATTGCCTGTTTTTCGCATTTATCCTTTTTCTTTGCAATCTTACGCACCACACGAAGAATCACATAGCACTCCTTGGACTTTGCAATGCTCTGTTTAAAGGTCAGCTCATCCTCATCGACTGACTTCTGTGTCTGATAGATAATCTCTTTTAACTTATCATTGATACCATCTACTTCCTCAAGGGAAATAATAACGGATGCCTTAGAAGCACCCGATCTGTCCCACTCCTTATGAAGTTCCTTTACTAAAAACTCCATGTTCTTAATTACTGTTGTTGAATCACTTTTCATCTTGCTCTTCCTCCGTTTTCTTTTAATGAAGAAGGGAGCTGACCTTCGCTGATAGGCGCAAAATCAACTCCCTTCATGTCCTCTGCTCCAAGGACTATCTGCTCTGCATAATACATATCCATTGCCTTATTGATGGCATCATCAAGCGACTCTGCCTTTACTTTCTGTACTCGTGAAAGCACTTCTTTTATCTCAACATCAAATTCCTGTTCCATATGATATCGCCTCCTGTAAAAATCTCATCACCGGCTCTTTTCTTCCTTTACCTGTCTTTCCTTAAAGCCTTCATCGTACTTTCCATCTTCCAGCCTGTCGTAAAAACAGTCTTCTTCAATCGTTCCGAAATCCTCATACATCTGGTGAAGGAAGTCATTCTGCAGCTTCTTTGGTACATCATCATCCTTTGACATATCCTGATAAAAATAGAACTTCTGCTTTAGCTTTGCCCTGTAATCATAGATATCCTCTATCTTTTCCGGTGTACCATACTCCCTCTTGTATGCCTTGAAATTCGTGGTTGAGAGTGTGGAACCAAGATAAATCCCATGCTCCCACGATACCCCGATTGTGGTATTGTCCTTTGTAGGCTTCTCATCCTTGGGATAACGCTTATACTCTGTCGCACCAAGGGCGATTGTAAGGGAACCTGACTTCATATCCATCACCACAAGATTCCTTGGTGATAATGCTTCAAGCACCATGTAATCATGGTCATTGAAGTTATGAAATGTCTGTCCCCTTTCAAATGAGCGGTTCTCCATTTCATAATGCAGGTTAAAATCATCCACCCAGCCCTTATCGGTCATTCCAATCTCCTTAAGCTTTGCAACACATTCAGAAGAACTGGCTTCTTTATCAAACCGAAATT
>CDZY01055111.1_pt1 | contig 15042 bp, 16 predicted proteins | sample 557671 | NCBI WGS metagenome assembly CDZY01 (sample SAMEA3182091, study PRJEB8094) | gut metagenome | biome: human; feature: gut; material: Stool; isolation source: human stools | place: Canada | collected 2013-03-11
CCATGGAAAAATCTTTACAACTCGTCTTTAAAAACGCTGCAGGCAGCAGCAAAATCATCACCATCTCCAACCCCAAAGAAAACCTCACCAAAGCCGAAACCGACGAAGCCATGCAAAAAATCGTCGCAGCCAACGTTTTCAACACCCTCGGCGGTGACTTGGTACAAGCTGTTGAAGCTCGTGTGGTCAATCGTAACGTCCAAGTTCTGGCGTAAAAAGCACTAAGGAGTGATCCTCATGGAATTTGACAGACTTCTCTCCGCTGCTGCGGATTATGGTTTCCCCATGCTCGTCAGCTCGTATCTTCTGGTCCGTATGGAAGGCAGAATCGAAAAGCTGAGTGCCAATATCGACACCCTAACCCGTGTATTGCAGGAAAGACTTGTGATGCAATTTCCATATGTACAGCAGTAAATAGTATATACAAGCAAAAATATACTAAAGAACTAATCATATGGCACAGGGGCTGTCGTACCTAGCAGTACGGCAGCCCATCTTTATAGAAAAGGAAAACAATATGCGCTATAAAATAATCACCTATATTCTCTTTCTTCTCTTTGCACTCGGTCTTATCGGCACAGCCTCCATAGTCAGCGCACAGGCGAGGCCTGCCAGCACCTATACAGCATATGTGGTACGCATTATAGATGGTGATACCATTCATGTACGCGATATAACAGGCGAAGCACACCGCATCCGACTTGCTATGATAGATGCACCTGAAAGGGAGCAGCCCTTTGGTACGGAAGCAACAAAAAAATTAAGCGAACTGTTACGCCAAGGCACAGTCCGCTTGAAGGTGAAGTGTATTGATAAGTATAACCGTGAAGTTGCTTTTGTATATTGCGAAGGAAAAGACGTGAGCGCCGAAATGCTGAAGGACGGCATGGCACTTCATTACCACATGAACTTCGATAAATGCGAAATATATGATAAATTTGAGGCAGCAGCAAAGCACTGCCGCCAAGGCTTATGGTCACAGGAAAAAATTGAAAAGCCTTGGGATTTCAGAAGAAAACATCGGAAGGAGAATGAATAATGTTTATCAGAACTTTTAACACACCTAATTGGCCATCTGACTTTAGTGTTTCAGATAATATTGAAGGATTGGATTTCTATGATAATCATTGGAGATGTATGAACCGTCTGCCGGATTACATAAACAGCGATACAATTACTAATCTGGTATATGATAATGGTGATTGGTATTTTACTGCTGATGGCAAATACAAAGATTATTATTATGTGATGGCTTTCGTTAACTGGTCTAAGGCACCAGTCATTCTTTCTATGCACCAAACGGAAGAAGAAGCACAGGAGAAAATTAAGCTTTTGGCTATAGAACTGAACAATAAATAATAAAATGCTCCGCCTACCCTAAAAAAAGAGTAAGCGGAGCATTTTTATTGTTGACAAAATTAAGTTAAGTAACTACCCAACCAATTATTTATCTGCCGTATTACTCAGATAAATTATATGATAAACGCAAGCAGGATAAACTATCTTCAAATTTCTCCTGCTTATTTTTTTGCGTTAGGGGGGTGAATAAAACGACAAAAAAAGCCATTAGTATAGTGAGAACACAAAAACAACCGCTTAAGCGCTTTTCCTCAAAGCACCCAAGCGGTCATTCACAGCCTTATTCACTTCTCGTACTTAAACTCAAACACGCCAAAGCCCTTTCCCTGCGTCAGATGACTAACGTCATTCAAGCGGAAAACAGCATGCTCATGCCATTTGTTAATCCCCAGAACAGTTACGCTGGCAGGCTGCACATCAACCGAAAAGTTAAACGCCGCCACCTGCTGCATATCCATTCCCAGCCAACGGAAAATAATATTCTGAATCGTGCCCTTATGCGCAACAATCAGCAGATTTTCCTTATCGACATCCGCACAATGCCACAGGCCGTGTACATTACGGCGATAAAATTCATTGCGCGTTTCACCGCCGGGATAGTTGCGGTGATCCAGCTCCTGCTCGGAAGCAGGCTTGCAAAAATGCTTCTTGGCCTCCTCCTCGGTCATGCCGGCAGCAATGCCGTTATTCTTTTCTCTCAGGAATCGGCAATGCTCTATTTCGCCCTTAAAGCCAAGCTCCTCGGCAATAATCTGCGCCGATGCGGAAGCACGCTGCAAATCACTTGCCAGAATACGCAGCTTGCAATTACGTCCGGCAAAATCCTTCGCCAGCTTTACCGCAGCAGCCTTTATCTGCGCCCTTCCCTTTTCGGTCAGCTGCGAATCCGTCCAGCCGCCGGTCAATCTTTGCGTATGATGCGTTGCTTCACCATGCCTCACTAAAATAATCATCATTCAGCCTCCGACTATTCTTCGTTGTGACTGGCATAGTTTTTGAGCAGCTCAACCTGCGTTTCCAGCAGATGCAGCATATTTTTACGATGCAGCGCCGCCTTTTTCACCTGCTCGTTATAAACCTGTTCGGCCATAGCAGCCTTGGCATCAGCCTCAAAAATAATTTTACGGCTGCGTTCCTCTGCATCTCCCACCAGTTTACGATATTTAGTATTTGCATCCAGCATCATTCTGCCGGCTTCGCTGCGTGCATCCTCCAGCAGCTTATTAGCCTCACTGGCAGCGCTGTTGGCACGCTTCTTGCAGACATCCTCGGTAGTAATACGCAGCTTATCGGCATCTACCTCGGCACTGCTGCGCAGCTTTTCGGCATAGGACTTAGCTTCTTCACGCAGCTTATTGCATTCAGCCATCGCTGCCTGCAGCATGTTATCGGTTTTGTTCTTCGTCTGATTATACAAATCCTCGGCATGCGCCATGGTATCGTCGTGCAGCTTCTGCGCCGCAGCCTTCGCTTCGCTCAGCTGCTGCTCGCACTTCACTGCCGTTTCCTTCTCCAGCAGCGCCGCCTTCTTTTCACTGGCGTTCTTCACCTCGTCAGCAGTTTCCTGCGCCACAGCCAGTGTACTCTGCATGGTAGCCTCCATCTGCTGATAATATTCCAGCTTGGAGCTGACGCGCTCGATAGTTTCCTTCTGCTCCAGGTTATCAAGATAAAGGTATTCGTATTCCTTAATCAGCTTGGCAAGAAACTTGTCTACCTCTTCTACCTCATAGCCACGAAAACCCTTGGTAAAAGTTTTTTTCTTTAAATCCTCCGGATTAAGCATGGTTTATCCTCCTAGATATAACGCTTCAGCGTTACGCTGATGCGTCCTTTTTTAGTAGTGCCGCGGATTTCCTCAATCTCTACTCGTCCACGGCCGCGGAAGGAAATTACATCGCCCTCGTTCACCGGCTGTGCCGCCTTCTTGGCCTCTTTCCAGTTTACCTTGACATTCAGGCTTTTGATTTCATCCGCCATACGGCTACGGCTTACGCCATAGCCTGCCGCTGCCACGGCATCAAGGCGCAAATCAGCGACTGTCGCGTTAATCAGCTTAACCTTTTCTTCCTTCTGCAGCAATTCCTCGCGGGGAATTTCCGTAAGCGTTACCGGCGCAGAACCAATCTGCGTCAGATTACCGGTAAGATAATTTACCAGTGATTTTTCTACTACGAACTGCGCTCCCTCGGGCACAAAAACTATATCGCCCAAGGACTCGCGCTTGCAGCCCGTGCCCATAAACGCACCCAGAATATCGCGATGCGACAAATCATAATAGCGCTTATCCCAGGCCGCCAGAAAATAGGCCATGCCAAAATCCGGCTGACCGTAAAAATCATCGGCAACAAAGGCAGCCTTCACCCTTTCGGCATTACTGAAGCCGCCGTCGCTTTCCAGACGCACATTTTCGTAGTTCGCCGCAATAATTTCCGCAACGTTATAGGCATGAGGATCAAGAAACTCGCTCACACGGAACTTGCGTGATTTATTGGCGCCCTCGGCCAAGTCCAGCAGCTTGGCCGCCAGCTGTTCGTCACCGCCGGCTTTAAAGTAACGCAGAATTTTTTCTCTGTCTGGCATAAATTATTTCCCCTGTAATTCCTTATCTCTTTGCAGCACTGCCTGCACTGCATCATAAAAAGCACCGCGCACACCATGGTTTTCCAAAGCATGGATACCGGCAATAGTCGTGCCGCCGGGGCTTGTTACCTGGTCGCGCAGCTGTGCCGGATGCAGGCCGCTTTCTACGCACAGCTTGCCGCTGCCTGCCAATGTCTGTGCCGCCAGCTTGATAGCCAGCGCACGCGGCAGACCGGCACGCACGCCTGCGTCAGCCAGTGCATCAATAATCACAAAGCAATAGCCCGGTCCGCAGCCGGAAATAGCGGTAATCGCCTGCAATGCTTTTTCATCTACAAATTCTATTTCGCCGCAGCTGCTGAAAATTGCTGCCGCAGTCTGCTTCATCGGCTCGGTTACCGCCTCATCGCAGCAGATGGCAGTCATGCCTGCGCCTGCTGCCAGCGGCGTATTCGGCATCGTGCGGACTACCGGGAACCCCGGAGCATAGGCATGCAGCTGCTCCAGCGTAACACTGCCCATGATAGAAAGCACCCAGGCATCTTTTTTCATCGCAGCTATCAGCTCAGGCACCAGCGCCACCGGTGCAACCTGAGGCTTAACGGCAAAAATTACCAAATCAGCATCCTTTACCGCCTCTTTATTATCCGTAGTGACATTTACGCCAAAGGCTTCATGCAGACTGCGCGCATGTGCCTCAGTCGGCTCGCCTACGGTAATCATCTCCGGCGCAATCAAACCGCCGCCTATAATACCCTTGATAATGGCTTTGGCCATAGCACCGCCGCCGATAAATGCAATCTTCTTTACTGCTATTTGTCCCATGGATTATTTCCCCTCTCGTCAAGCTCGTGCTCTTCGCCCGCATCTATATCTACGTTTTTCGGGGCGCAGATAACAATATTGCGGCCCAGCTTTTTCATGCTGCCGCCGATAGCATAAACAGTACCGCTGATAAAATCGGTCATACGTTTGGCAACAACATTGTCTGTCTTATCGTAATTAACAACTACAGCCTGATTATCACGCAGATAATCGGCAATCTTAGGAGAATCATTGAAATCTACAGGCTCCAGCAGTACAACTGTCATAAGCTTATCGGCAATAGGCAGGTTAATGGTTTTGCTGCCCATTTTTTCATTTTTAACCGGCTCCGGCTTTGCTGCCGAACCCTTAAAGTTCAAAATGGATTTGCGTTCACGCTTAGGCTCCTCTGCCGGTGCTGCAGCAGCAGGCTCCTTGCTGCCGAAGAAACGCTTCTTGGGTTTAGCCGGCTCCTGCTCGGTCTTGGCAGGCTTTTGCTCCACTTCTTCCTCGATGATTTCTTCCTCGTCATAAAGACTTAATGCATTCATGATTTTATCAATAATATTCATTACGTCACCAACCTTATCTATGTCTTAAAATTTCAGACTATAATCACGCTGTCCGAACAAGGCTGTGCCTACACGCACAATATTAGCGCCCTCTTCAATCGCAACTGTGTAATCATTGCTCATACCCATAGACAGAATATCTGCCTGAGGATACTGCTGCTTTAAGCGGGCGAACGCGCGATAGCCTGCCGCAAATACAGGTCTTGTCTGCTCAATATCCTCGCATTTTTTGGCAATTACCATCAGCCCGCGCAGACGTACATGCTTATATTCCGGCAGCTTCGGCAGCAGCGCCAGATAATCCTCCTTGTCTAAGCCGGACTTTTGCTCCTCATGGGCAATATTCAGCTGCAAAAGGATATCCTGCACCTTACCGATGCGTTCTGCCTCCTTATCAACCGCAGCCAGCAAATGCTCACTGTCAACCGATTCGATAAGATCAAACAAGGCAACAGCCTGGCGCGCCTTATTCGTCTGCAAATGACCGATAAGATGCCAGTAGCCGTGTTTGCCCAAGGCCTCCTGCTTATGCTTAGCCTCCTGCACGCGGTTTTCGCCTACGTTGGCAATGCCCAAGGCTTCGATATCTGTAATAATTTCGGGCGGATGATTTTTCGTCACCGCCACCAGCGTTACCTTATCTCCTGTGAGCAGGTCTTTATTTTTACGCTTGTCCAAAGCAGACGCTATCTGCTCCTGAACATGCTTTAAATTATCAGCTAACAATGTATTTGCCCCCCAATTCTCAGCAAAATGATTTGTGGCAAAGATTCTGCTTTTTATTATGCTTTAAAAGCTCTTTATCCTTATATTTTAGCATACGTGTAAACCATTGTCACGAATAAAAACAACAAAGAGCTGCCGCACAAAAGTGCAGCAGCTCTCAATAAATTTATCTTCGTTATGATAGCTATTAGTATAACAGCTTGTTGGCAATAACCAGACGTTGGATTTGGTTGGTGCCTTCGTAGATTTGCATGATTTTAGCGTCACGCATCATCTTCTCTACGGGGTACTCTTTGGTGTAGCCGTAGCCGCCCATTACCTGAACAGCGTCGGTAGTTACCTGCATAGCAGTATCAGCAGCATAGCATTTAGCCATAGCAGCCTCTTTGGAGAATTCCATGCCCTGGTCACGCATCCAGCAAGCCTTTTGAACCATGAGGCGAGCGGTTTCAACCTTCATAGCCATGTCAGCCAGCATGCCTTGAACCATTTGGAAGGAAGCAATCGGTTGGCCGAACTGACGGCGCTCTTTAGCATATTTAACAGCGCAATCCAGAGCAGCCTGAGCGATACCTACGGAAACAGCGCCAACGAACGGACGAGCGCTGTCTAAGGTGTTCATAGCAATACGGAAGCCTTCGCCTTCGCGGCCTACGCGATAGGACTCAGGAATAACAACGTCTTGCAGAACCAGCTCGGTAGTATTGGAAGGACGGATGCCCATTTTGTTTTCTTTCTTGCCAACGGAGAAGCCCGGGGTGTCTTTCGGAACGATGAAAGCAGTCAAACCACGGATACCGCCGGTTTTACGGGTGTTAGCGAAAACCAGGAAGATTTCTGCCAAGCCACCGTTGGTGATGAACATTTTGGTACCGTTCAGAGTGTAGGTACCTTCTTCCTTGTTGCGTACAGCGCGAGTAGAAACACCGCCTGCATCACTGCCTGCACCGGGCTCGGTCAGTGCGAAAGCAGCCAGACCGCCGTTGTTCAGGATATCGCAATACATTTTCTTTTGTTCGTCGGTGCCTGCCAGCAGAACAGGTACAGTTGCCAGGCTGTTAGCAGCCAGAGAGGTTGCAACGCCTGCGCAGCCTTTGCCCAGCTCTTCATAAATGGTAGCAACAGAAATGCTGTCCAGGCCGGGGCCATCTAATTCTTCCGGAACAATAACGTTCAGCAAGCCCATTTCGTTAGCCTTGTCAATCAGGCCGTCACGCATATGGTTTTCTGCATCCATTTCAGCAGCGTAAGGGGTAATTTCTTTTTCAACAAACTCCCTTACCATTTCCTGTAATTCTAATTGTTCCTCGTTTAATGCAAAATCCATCATATCCTCCTTGATATCAAGCGGTCTTCCGCGTCATTTCCCTTCCAAATCAACTCAGGCAAGTTCACCATTTGGCGGGTATTTCTTTAAATCTGTCGACGACAAACATTGTTGTTAAAATCGTCCCAATTAAATTCTTTTTGCTGTCAGTCATTTCAGCCTCGATAACCATCGTAGAATGTCCGGAATGCTTAATATGGCTTCGTACCGTTAAGGTTGTCGGCTCATGGACACCTTTGATAAAATTCATGCTGAAATTAAGAGTTGCCACTACAGCGCCTACGCTTGCACCGGTAACACCCAGAACGGAGTCTGCCAAGGCCAACATCACTCCGCCGTGACAAATGTCACGATGATTAAAATGCTTCGCCGGATCAACGTCAATGCTGACTTCAGCACTGCCACACTTTATCTCACCAATATGCACACCGAATTGAGTCATAAAATTATTATCCGTGTACATCTGGCGAATATAGGCAGGAACATCCTTGACCTGCTCCACAGCTATCATCGCCTTTCTTCGGACAGCAGAAAATATTACTGTCAATATATCTTTGATATTTTACCACAAAACAGCGCTTAACTCAACAGTTTCATGCAAAAAAATAAGCTGAAAGGAAAGTTTTAGGGATAATTTTTTCAATAATCGCACTTTGGTATAAGCGCGAAACAAAATGGCTGCCGCACTTTGAGTACAGCAGCCATGCAAGAAGCATATAAATTAATCGATAATATTTTGCTTGTAATCGTGATACAGAGTCTTGAGCTCTTCCATAGTTGCTCCCATCTCAACTTTAAGCTTGGAAACAGTATCGTAGTCGCCTTCGGCAACAGCTCTGCGGATAGCAGTGAAGATGCTCTTCTCTTCGAAGGAATCCTTAGCCAGCTTAGCGCGCAGGTTCTGGATTTTACGCCACATTGCCAGGTCGCAGTCGGTGCAGGTTTCCTGGTTGTGCAAGCGCTTCATATCGATAACAGCCTGATAATTTTCCGGAATCAGACGAGTCAAAAGCTCGGTTTTCCAGCGAATCAGCGCACCCTGCATGAAGGAGTCGATATATTCCTTCTTCAGGATATTGCCTTGAGTGAGCACTGCAACTTTTTCCGGATATTTTTCGAAAGCGCAGAGATTTTCCCAAACGGTAGCAGGCGGTTCACCGAACAGCTTGCTGCGTTCTTCCGCAGTGAAATCTTCAAACACGTCTTCCTCAGTGCGGTATTGACGGTCGGTATCCAGATAGAAGCCCTCTTCGCCGGCCTTCTTGGAAATTTCTTTTTCCAAAGCCTTCAGGTCCTTGCCGGATTCTACGCAAGCCTTGATACCGTCGAGGCAGGACAGGTAGAAGGCTGCAATGGCGATGTAGGTATTGGTGTACGGGTTAGGAGAACGCATTTCGATACGGGTAGCCTTATCGTTGTCCAGATCGCGGATCAGGCCTGCAAGAATGGTTCTGTTACGTGACGGGTTATCCGGGCTCAGGCCAAGGCTGGTAACGATGCAGACAGGAGCTTCAAAGCCGGGTTTCAGACGGTTCAGAGAGTCAATGGTGCAGGAGATAAACGGATTGGTTACCTCATAGTTTTTCAAAAGGCCCATGAGAGCGCCGTAACCGATAGCGGAAAGGAAGTCCTCATGCATATCCTTCGGCGAGAACAGGTTGACAATCTTGCCGTTTTTCATTTTTGCGGCAATGCCTACATGCGTATGCTCACCGCTGCCTGCAACACCGGGAATCGGTTTAGCCTGGAAGGAAACCTCCAAGCCGTTCATACGGAAAATCTCTTTAACGATGATACGCGCCAGCAGCTCGTTATCTGCAGTCTGTACGCCGCTGCTGAACTTCCAGTCAACCTCCAGCTGCTCCATAACGTGAGTCATATGGCCTGCGGCATCAATCTGACCTTTAACGCCGCCACATTCCTTGTGGCCCATTTCAGGCTCCAGACCGTACAGCTCCAAAGTCTGAATAGTCTGCTCCAATGCAGTACGCACGTTGCCGCGGGTACGCTGCCAGTATTGCTCCTGCATTACCTGAGAAGAGCTCAGAGCCTCCAGCGGTGCGTCTTCACGCGGAGTTTTTACCCAAAATTCCAATTCGGTAGCACTGGTGAAGAGCAGCTTTTCAATCTCAGCAGGATTTACATGCTCCAGACCGGCAATTACCGGATGCTTAGCAAACAAATCCATGATTTCTTTTTCTACATAAGCCAGAGTATCATTCAAAATAGAACGGGAATCAACATGATTGCCGTTGTGAATCAGATAGCAGGGAATGCGCAGAGTACCGATCATGCGCCCGCTTTCTGCATCAAAATGCTCATAATTATAATCAACAAACCAGTTAACGGTTTTATCAACCTTCATATCAACGCGGGCATCGTTCAGAGTAGCGATACCGGTCAGTACAACGGAGGAGCCGTCAGTCTGTGCTGCGCTGCCTGCCAAAAAGCCATCGATATCCTCGAGGAAAATCTTCATCGGGATTTTTTCGTCGGTATCATTACCGGCAAAATCCACACCCATCAGAGATACAAACTGAATCTCCGGATGCAGAGTCAGAAGCTCACGCAGAGTGCTTTCGTTTTGTTCTTCAGGTTTAATTACATACAGTAAATCTTTGTTGTTCATGATCAGTGCAGCCATAAGGCTGCCTCCTTTCTCAATACTCCCTAATTATCATGCTGCAGAAAAATGCTCCCTACATATTTTCTGCAAGATAAACGAAAAAGGACCTTTTTAAGCATGGACACACTACTTCCTTACTCAAAAAAGTCCTCGTTGACTGTCTTATTATTATAGCAGATATTAAGTGCTTTTGTCCAGCTTTAATTTCTGAGGATAAGATATCAGGCAAGCAGGCGGACAAGAATTTCCTCCAGCTTTTCATATCCACGTCCGCCCTGACGCAGCTTGATATTCATATCAGATAGTCCCAGCAAAGCTTCCGTCAGACGCTTTTCATCAAAGCGCCTGCTGTCGCGCTCCAAAAATCTGTAGGCATATGGGCTGCGCATCCCCAGCTCTTCCATAATGCCCTTCTGGTCATAGCCTCTGCGCTTCAGCTCCAGATAACGCAGCACCTGACGCAGCTTAAAGGCAACAGTAGCACTCAATGGCAGGATATAGGTTCCGTGCTTGCGTTCGCTCGCCAACAGCTCCAGGCACTGCTTCAGCTTTCCTGCCATAATATAATTGGTCAGCGCAAAAGATGAAGCGTTTGGCAGCAGTGCAAAAATATTCAGCACATCCTCTTCCGTCCATTCTCTGCGTCCTGCGGCATAAATCGCCAGCTTGCCGATTTCCTGCTGCAGTAAATCCAAGGGAATTTCTTCCTTTACCGGCTCGATATATTCGCTGATAGCCGCCAGCGCATCTCTGGTAAAATGCGCGCCGTATACTGCTGCCTGCGCGTACAGCCAGTCATCAAGATCTCTTTCCTTAATGCGCTCGCACGGACAAATCAGCGCACTTGCTTTAAGCTGCTTATACAGCTTGGTCCGCTTATCCATTTTCTTACTGCTGATGACAAGCAGACAGTAATCAGGCACGTCGCTGACTATCGCCGCCAGCTGCTCCATTTTCTTGGAATCGGTGTCCTCCTGCGCATCAGCGGCGTTATTTGCTTTGGCAGGCTTTACAGCCCACAGCTTTTCGTCCTTCAGGAAAATCAGCGATTTGCCGCAGAAGAATGGATAGCTGTTGACAGCCGCCTGTAGTCCGGATAAATTGGTGTCCTTGTCAAAGACCGTTATTTCGCGGTCAGCCTCCGGCGTATCGCCAAAAACATATTCCGGCAGCGCGGCAATAATGCTGTTGCGGTAGTAATCCTCCTCGCCGCACAAAAGCAGTACCTGCGCCTGCGGCAGCGGCTTATGCTGTTGTAATAGTGAAATCAGGTTTTCCGGTTTAATATCCATCTGTATTCCCTCTTATTATTTTTCTAACGGTACAATGGCTAAGGTCTTGCCTAAAGGTGCAAGTATTTTTAAGATTGTACTGATTTTAGGAATAGAGGTACCGTTTTCCATTCTGGCAATTACAGGCTGCTTTACTCCGCTCAAAAGCTCCAATTGCTTTTGGGTTATACCCTTATCCTGACGTGCTTTAATCAGTTCACCTATTAAGGCAACGCGCAAATCACTTGCAGAAATTTCTTCCGGTGTAAAGATATTCTTTCTGACATCCTGCCATTCATAGCCTACTGCACTATTCTTCACTTTCCTCACTCCTTAATTTCTCTCCTTTAATTATAACTTATGAGTTATATTTTTACAACAGCTTCACTGTAAATCAGCATAGCCATAGCATTTTATTCCCTCTGCGTCAAAAACAACTTTAATGCACCCCAGCTCATCCGTTCTGACAACATTGCTGCCTATGGCCTGCAAACGCTCCAGCGTTTCCTGATGCGGATGGCCGTAGCGGTTGCCGCGTCCGCAGGAAATAACCGTCAGCCTAGGGCGCACCTGCTCCAGAAATTCCATACTGCTGCTGTAATGCGAACCGTGGTGTCCTGCCTTCAGCACAGCGTACTGCTGCAGCTGCAGCCCTCGCTCGCGTTCTTCCCCCATGTCGCCTGTAAACAGCACGCTGCCCTGCGCGCTGTGCAGCGCCGCCAGCGTGCTGGCTTCGTTTCCCGGCACGGCCTGCTGCGGCACATCAACCAAAACAAGCTCTGCATTATCATCCAACGTATAGCGTTCACCGCTCTGCACCACATGCACCTGCGTCCTGCCGGCCTGCGCCAAAATTTCCTGCCGTACCCTTTTGCTTTCCTCCGTCAGTGCTTCGTTAGGCAGGAGCAGCTTTTTCACCCGCAGCTGCCGCAGCAAATCTGCCGCAGCACCCACATGGTCAAAATCATAATGGCTTAAAAGCAAAATATCCGCCTCACGCTTGCCAAGATAGCGCAGAAATGGTGTTATCACGCGCGTTGCTGTCGAAAGATTTTTTAAGCCGCCGGTATCAATAATTGCCACCCGCTGCGACGGCGTGACGATAACAGCGCAGTCACCCTGCCCAACGTCCAGAAAATAGCAGGCTAACGGCAGCGTGCAATACTGCTGATAAGCAAGCGTTCCGGCAAGCAGCAAGGCATGCAAAAGCAGGATACAGCGACGCTCCCTATTACTCCAAAATTGCAGCCATGGGAAATCTGCCCACACAAAGAGCGCTGCATAATAGATTACAAAGCAATAAGCAGGCAGCTTGCCGATAACTACAGTGCTGTACGGCAGTTCGGCAAAAAAACGCGCTTGCGTCAGCACCTGCGCCGCAAGCCAGGCAGCAAGCTGCAACAGATAATCACCGCAGGCAGGCAACAGTGCGCCCACGAGTGCCATCTGCGCGGCAATTTCCAACACCGGCACCAGCACGATATTGCTTACCAGGGCAATCAGCGAAATTTGGTGAAAATAATAAACCTCCAGCGGCAGTACAGCCAGCTGTGCTGCCAGCGAAACTGCTGCCGCCTCGCCTATCGGCGCAGGCAAGGCCTGCGGCAGCAGCCTTTGGCATGCAGGCAGCAGCCACAAAAGACCGGCCGCCGCCCCGAAGGATAACTGAAAACCGATATCGGCCAGCCATAACGGCTGCAGGCACAACAGCAGTGCCGCCACCAGGCACAGCAAGCGCCCGCGCTCCGCACCGCTGCCGCCAAGCAGCAGAACGCTGCTCATAGCCAGTGCTCGCAGCACCGGAGGACGCAAGCCGCAGAGCAAAGCATAGGCAGACAGCAAAATGATAACAATAACCTTACGCCAGGACAGCGGTACCCACTGCAGCAAAACAAGCAGCAAGCCTGTGAGCAGCACAATATGCGTGCCCGAAACAGAAAGAAGATGTGCCAGCCTGTTATCCGTAAACAGCTCGCGTGTTTCTTCATCCAGCCTGCCGCTGCCGCCAAGCACCATACCGCTCAAAAGTGTGCCGTATTCAGCGCCGCCTGTTGCTTCTATACGTTCGCTCAGCTTTTTGTTCCACAAGGCAAAGCGCTGCCACCACAAGACCTGCGGCTCAGTCTTTAGCAGCTGCGCCTTGCGCAAACGTCCGCCCAGCTCCTGCACTCTGTTATAGCTTGCAGTGTCAAAGCCTCCGGGGTTACGCAGGCTGTCCATCTGCTCCAACGTCCCCTTAAGCACCACGCAGCCTACCTGCGGCAGCTCGCCCTTCATGCTCACGCGCAAACGACCGCTGTAAGCAAGCTCTGTATCGCTATATACTTTTTCGCAACGCAGAACCGCACTACTGAAGCCATCCAGTCTGCGCACGCTCAAAGGCTCCACCGCACCCTGTACAACCAGCTGCCGCCCAAAGCAGGAAGCAAGCTGCTGCTCGGCTGACGGCGGCACGGTAAGCAGACGAAAGGATAATATACAAAGCAGCATGACCGGTAAAAATAAGCGTAGATAACGTGTTTTTTGCTGCACTAGTCTACCTCCACATAATCACGCAGCTTTGCCAGCTTAGCTTTACCGATTCCCGGCACACGCAGTAAATCCTCCGCGCTGGTAAAACGCCCACTGTTTCTTGTTTCCACAATGCGCTGCGCCAACGCCGGACCTATGCCCGGCAGCTGCTGCAGCTCACCGGCGCTTGCGCTGTTGATGCGCACGTTCTGCATCATGCTGTTGTTTCTGCCTGAGCCTGCTTTAGCACTGCCGTACTTTCCAGACGCACTCTCACCTAAACTGGACTTTGCCTGAGCGCTTTTCCTCTGCGTGCTGCTTGTCCGTGCAGCCTTTTGCACAGGTACTCGTATCTGCATACCGTCGCGCACCTTACGCACCAGATTAACGCGTTCACTGTCGGCATTTTCCGTCAGACCGCCGGCAGCAGCAATGGCCTCTTCCACTCTGCAGCTAGCAGGCACATCGTAAATTCCCGGCTCCAGCACGGCGCCGCTCACCTGCACGCGTACTGTTTTTACCTGCACAGCTTTAGATGTAACAGCACTTTGTGCGGACTGAGGCAGGCTACTGCCGCCAGGCAATGTTTTTGCTTTGTCATTGGTGCTTATAAGGCTGGTTATTATGCAGCCTGTGAGGAGAACGGCGATGAAAATCAGTTTTTTAGATTTTGCTTGCATGGGGATACCTCCTAATGGTGTTGGGGAAAATATTTTAGAGCAAAAACAGAGCCTATCTTAAAGAGCCTCTCATATGACGTGCATCGGCAGACCGAGCCTCTCCTCGGGGAGAGGTGCCGAGCTTGTCGAGGCGGAGAGGGGTTTTTCTGTGCAACTGTTTTCTGAACTCTATCCCCTCTCAGTCACCCTTACGGGTGACAGCTCCCCCCTAGGGGAGCCTCTTTAACATACAACAGCAGACTGAGCCTCTCCTCGGGGAGAGGTGCCGAGCTTGTCGAGGCGGAGAGGGGTTTTTTGTGCAACTGTTTTCTGAACTCTATCCCCTCTCAGTCACCCTTGCGGGTGACAGCTCCCCCCTAGGGGAGCCTCTTTAACATACAACAGCAGACTGAGCCTCTCCTCGGGGAGAGGTGCCGAGCTTGTCGAGGCGGAGAGGGGTTTTTTGTGCAACTGTTTTCTGAACTCTATCCCCTCTCAGTCACCCTTGCGGGTGACAGCTCCCCCCTAGGGGAGCCTCTTTAACATACAACAGCAGACTGAGCCTCTCCTCGGGGAGAGGTGCCGAGCTTGTCGAGGCGGAGAG
>CDZY01012934.1_pt1 | contig 14972 bp, 12 predicted proteins | sample 557671 | NCBI WGS metagenome assembly CDZY01 (sample SAMEA3182091, study PRJEB8094) | gut metagenome | biome: human; feature: gut; material: Stool; isolation source: human stools | place: Canada | collected 2013-03-11
GGTAGAGCACTTCCTTGGTAAGGAAGAGGTCACGAGTTCAATCCTCGTCAACAGCTCGCAAAGCAAGGATTACGTGTCACGTAATCCTTTTTTCATTTCGGCGGAAAGGCCTGACAGGGAACAGGTGGAGCGGACGGCAGCGGTCCGCCGGCTGCGGAGATGCCCAATGCGAAAGATGCAGGCCGGGGGGGGGTCCGCCGGCCGCCGAGACGCCGCGTCCCATGCGGAAGTCTCCGGAAGGGGCGGCCGCTTCAGGCAGACGAAAAGCGACAAAACAAACAATCCGAAGCCCGATTGCCACCCAATCAGCCAATACTGCGCCCAAAATGGACTATCCAAACCGATCGTTTGCCGTAACTTTGCCGTGTAAATGAATACGGACATGAAAATTACGGTCAATCCCGGCATGGAACACCTGCGGCAGTTCGTCCGGCAGCTTCCGGAGCTTTTCCCGGTGTCGGGCGAAGTGCTTCATGACGGCCGCAATCAGATACGCGCCTTCGACATCGGAGGCGAACGGCTCGTGGTCAAGCGTTACAAACGGCCCAGCGCGTTCAATGCCGTCATGTACTCGTTTTTCCGCAAGAGCAAGGCCCGCCGCGCCTACGAACACGCCCTGCGCCTGCGCGAGCTGGAAATCGACACGCCCGAACCCGTCGCATGGAGCGAATACCGCCGCAGCGGGCTGATAACGGAGACCTATTTCGTATCCCGCCGGTCGGACTTCACACCGCTCACGGCGGCTACGGAACGGTTCCCGACCTCCGATTCGCTGCCCGTGCTCGCAGCATTCGCCCGTTTCACCGTCCGGCTGCACGAAAAAGGGATCTGCCACGAGGATTTCAATCAGACCAACATCCTCTGGCGGCACGACGAAGCAACGGGACGCTACGATTTCCAGCTGATCGACATAAACCGCATGAAATTCCTCCGGCGGCCGCTACGCCCCGACGAGTGCATGATCAACCTGCGGCGGCTGAGCTGCCCGGCCGTGGCGTTTCTATACATCCTCGACCGCTACGCCGAAACGCGGCAGTGGGATATGGACGACACGCTGCTGCGGGGCACGTTTTTCAGGCTTCTGTTCGGACGCCGCCAGCAGTTCAAGAAGCGTTTCAAAGCACGCAAACTGGCCGCGGCAGGCAAAAAACAGGGCTGAAAATTTGGATTTCGGGAATATTTCACTACATTTGCCAGAGGTTAATCCACCAAGGAGACAATGAGACTTTACGGTTTTGCATATTATTTCTTTTACTTTTTCTTTTATAGCAAGGGAAGAAGCGGGATGGCATGCAATTAACTGTATAAAACAATAGAGTGAAAACACGAAGAATCCCGTTCTGCAGAAGAGCGGGATTTTTTAATGCGATTCAGAAGATGAAACGGATAACGATACAGGGGATAGCGGGTTGTTTCCACGAGACGGCGGCGCACGGAAGTTTCCCCGGCGAAGAGGTCGAAGTGCTGCCCTGCGTGAGTTTCGACGAGCAGTTCGCCCGCATGGCGGCCGACGCGGAGCTGCTGGGGGTGGCGGCCATCGAAAACACCATTGCCGGAAGCCTGCTGCCTAACCACGAACTGCTGCGCCGCAGCACGCTGACGGTCATCGGCGAGTACAAGCTCCGCATCTCGCACGTGCTGGCGGCGCTTCCGGGACAGCAAATCGCCGACATCCGCGAGGTACACTCGCACCCGATCGCCCTGATGCAGTGCGGCGAATACCTCAAGGCCCGGCCCGCGATGAAAGTCGTCGAGCGCGACGACACGGCGGGAAGCGCCCGCGAAATCGCCGGCCAGCGGCTCGCCGGCACAGCGGCCATCTGCGGCGCCGAAGCCGCGGAACTCTACGGACTCGAAATCCTCGAACGCGGCATCGAGACCAACAAGCACAACTTCACCCGTTTTCTGGTACTGGCCGACCGCAGCCGCGCGGCGGAGTTCACCGATCCGGCCCGCACCGACAAAGCGTCTTTGGTATTCACGCTGCCCCACGCGCAGGGGAGCCTCTCGAAAGTGCTGACGCTGTTATCCTTCTACGGAATCAACCTCACGAAAATACAGTCGCTGCCGATCATCGGACGCGAATGGGAATACCGGTTTTACGTGGACGTCACCTTCGACGACCCGGTGCGGTACCGGCAGGCGGTCGATGCGGCCCGGCCGCTGACCAGCGACTTCCGGATTCTGGGCAAATACGCCGAATATCCCAATCCCGAAATCTGAACAGAAGGACATAGGACCCGATTTTCGCGGCGGGCGGGGACAGAGACGCAAACGCGGCGGCAGGCTGCGAATGACGCGAAAAGACAGAGACAAGACAAACGACAATAATTCAAACAGAACTGATATGAAAGATTTGCAACCCATCAATTTTCCGGGACTCGATCCCCGGCGCCCGCTGGTCATCGCGGGACCGTGCAGCGCCGAAACCGAAGAGCAGGTGATCGAAACCGCCCGCGAACTGGCCGCCGAAGGCGTGCGGATTTTCCGCGCCGGACTTTGGAAGCCCCGCACCAAACCCGGAGGGTTCGAGGGCGTGGGCGCCGAAGGCGTGGCATGGCTCCGGCGCGTGAAGCGCGAAACGGGCATGTACACCGCCACCGAGGTCGCCACGCGCAAGCATGTCATGGCGGCGCTGGAAGGGGGCATCGACATGATCTGGATCGGCGCCCGCACCACGGCCAATCCCTTCGCCATGCAGGAAATCGCCGACGCGCTGCGCGGCCACGACATTCCGGTGCTGGTCAAAAACCCCGTGAGTCCGGACCTCGAACTGTGGATCGGCGGCGTGGAGCGCATCTACAACGCCGGCATCCGCCGTCTGGGGGTCATTCACCGCGGCTTCACGTCGATCGACAAGAGTCTCTACCGCAACCATCCGATGTGGTCGATCCCCATCGAGCTGCACCGCCGCCTGCCGGGCCTGCAGATCTTCTGCGACCCCAGCCACATCGGAGGCCGCCGCGAACTGATCGCGCCGCTTTCGCAGCAGGCCATGGACCTCGGATTCGACGGGCTGATCGTCGAAGCGCACTGTTCGCCCGACTGCGCGTGGAGCGACAAGGCCCAGCAGGTGACGCCGCAGGGTCTGGCCTACATCTGCCGCAGTCTGGTGATCCGCGAAGCCAACACCACGACGGAGAGCCTTTCGGAACTGCGTTCGCAGATCGACAAGCTCGACGACGAACTGCTCGAACTGCTCGTGCGCCGCATGCGGGTATCGCGCGACATAGGACAGTACAAGAAAGAGCACAACATGCCGATCCTGCAGGCCAAACGTTACGAAGACCTGCTGGCGCGACGCGCGGAGCAGGCCGTACAGCTGGGCATGGACCGCGAATTCATGCGCTCGGTGCTGCAGGCCATCCACGAGGAATCGATCCGCCAGCAGATGCAGGTGCTGGGCGAATGACGGGCTGTTACATTTCGGTTAAATATTCGGCGGGGACCACGCAATAAAGGGATTGTTACGTACTTTTGATGCGGATACCAATCCGTAACAGTTATGACAAAGCACAAAATCCTTGTGGTGGACGACGAGGAATCCCTCTGCGAGATTCTTCAGTTCAATCTCGAAGTCGAGGGTTACGAAGTCGATACGGCGTACAGCGCCGAACAGGCTCTCGGCATGCACCCCGAACGTTATTCGCTGATTCTGCTCGACGTCATGATGGGCGAGATGAGCGGATTCAAGATGGCCCGGCTGCTCCGGGCGCAGCCCGAAACGGCCGCCGTGCCGATCATCTTCTGCACGGCCAAAGACACCGAGGACGACACGGTCGCGGGGCTCAACATCGGAGCCGACGACTATATCGCCAAGCCTTTCTCCGTGCGCGAAGTGCTGGCCCGCGTGCGCTCCGTACTGCGCCGCACCGCACCGCAGGAGGGCCAGAGCAGGGCGATCGCGTTCGAAGGGCTGCACATGGACCTCGTCCGCAAAATCTGCACCGTGGACGGAACGCCGCTGGCCCTGACAAAAAAGGAGTTCGAGATACTCGCCCTGCTGCTTTCGAACCGCGGCAGAATCTTTTCGCGCGAGGAGATACTGCATCAGGTCTGGAGCGACGAGGTAATCGTGCTGGACCGCACCATCGACGTCAATATCACGCGGCTGCGACGCAAAATCGGCGTCTACGGAGACCACATCGTAACACGTCTGGGCTATGGGTACGGGTTTGAGGAGTAGCCTCTCCTACCACCGGCGGCTCTTCCTGCTGCTGCTCGCGTTTTCGTGGGCGCTGGTCGCCTGCTTCATCGTCTTTCAGTACGGCCGCGAAAAGCAGTTCAAGGCCGAACGGCTCGACACCCGCCTGCAGCTCTTCAACCTGCGGATGCTCGACGCCCTCGCCGACGGCGCGACGCCTGAGGAGTTCATCGCCGCACGCGACGAACCGTTCGGCGACCTGCGCGTGACGGTGATCGACGCCGCCGGGCGCGTCACCTTCGACAATTCGGCCGGCAGCCTTCCGGAAACCAACCACCTCGACCGCCCCGAAGTCGCCGAAGCCCTCGCCCGCGGCACGGGATTCACGATCCGCCGCCATTCGGAGAGCACCGACCTCTACTATTTCTATTCGGCCATGTCCGACGGCGGGGTCGTCGTCCGCTCGGCTGTGCCCTATTCGATAACGCTCCGCGAAGTGCTGGCCGCAGACCGCGAATTTCTGTGGTTCATGCTGGGCGTCACGCTGCTGATGAGCGTGGCGGCCTACTTCGCGACCCGCCGGCTGGGACACAACATCACGCGGCTGAGAGATTTCGCCCAGCGTGCCGAACGGGGCGAGCGGATCGACGAGCAGGCGGTCTTTCCGCACGACGAGCTGGGCGACATATCGAGCCATATCATCCGGCTGTACGCCCGTCTGCAGCGCACCACGGCTGACCGCGACCGCGAACATGCGCTGGCGCTGCACGAACAGCAGGAGAAAATCCGCATCAAGAAACAACTCACGAACAACATCAACCACGAACTGAAAACGCCCGTGGCAGCGATTCAGGGGTATCTGGAAACCCTGCTGGACAATCCGGGGCTTGGAGCGGAGAAGCGCACGGCGTTCCTCGAAAAGAGCTGCGCGCAGGTGGCGCGGCTGCGCAGCCTGCTCGCCGACATCTCGACCGTCACGCGCATGGACGAGGCGAGCCAGCTGATCCTCAGGGAGCGCGTCGTGCTGAACGACATCGTGGACGAAATCCGCGCCGACATGCAGCTCCGGCCCGAAGGGCAGCAGCTGCGCGTGAACTGCAACTTCCCCTACCCGCTCGAAATGGAGGGCAGCCCTTCGCTGCTGGGTTCGGTGTTCCGCAACCTCGCGGACAACGCCGCGGCCTATTCGGGCGGACGCGACATTTTCATCCGCCTGCTGGACAACTCGCCGGAGCAGTACACGCTGCAGTTCTCCGACAACGGCATCGGTGTGGAGGAAGAACACCTGCCCCACATTTTCGAACGCTTCTACCGCATCGACAAGGGGCGTTCGCGCAAGCTGGGCGGCACGGGGCTGGGGCTTGCGATCGTCAAAAACGCCGTGATGATGCACGGCGGCACGATCTCGGTCCGCAACTCGGAGCGCGGCGGACTGGAATTCACCTTCACCCTGCGCAAACATTCATAGAGCCGCAACCCGTCCGTAACACGTTTGTAACATCCGTTTCGTTCCTTTGCACCGGAAAGACCGGCCCGCACCGCAGGGCGGCGATCTCCGCCCAAGACGGCGGGTGAAAGCCTCCTCCGGAAAACGGATGCAGGACCGGACGAAAACATACGGCGGAGCGCCAAAACGGAGCCGCCGAAAACAAACGACAAACGACCATATGAGTCCTCTATTCACAAGCATCGTCATCGTCATGGGCCTGCTGGCCGTGATGGGCATCGTCGTGGGCGTGGCCAACGACGCGGTCAACTTTCTCAACTCGGCCCTCGGATCGAAAGCCGCACCGCGCCGCGTCATCCTCTGGATCGCCGCCGCCGGCATCCTCGTCGGCACGCTCACGTCGAGCGGCATGATGGAGGTGGCGCGCAGCGGCGTCTTCTATCCCGGACAATTCTCCTTCCCGGAGATCATGATGCTCTTTCTGGGCATGATGCTGGGCAACATCCTGCTGCTGGACATTTACAACACCCTCGGACTGCCCACCTCGACCACCGTGTCGATGGTATTCGGACTGCTGGGCGCGGGAGTCGCCGCGGCGCTCTACCACATCTGGGGCGATCCGGCCGCTTCGGTTTCGGACCTCTCACAGTACATCAACACCGGAAAGGCGATGGCCATCATCGCGGCCATCCTGCTCTCGGTGGCGCTGGCGTTCGCCGCAGGGTCGCTCTTCATGTACGTTTCGCGGCTCATCTTCTCGTTCCGCTACGCGAAGGTGTTCCGCCGCTGGGGCGCCGTATGGTGCGGCATTTCGCTGGCGGGAATCCTCTACTTCGCGCTGTTCAAGGGGCTGAAAAGTTCGGGGCTGATTCCGACTTCGGTCGGAGAATACGTCGGCGAGCACGTGCTCGTAACGCTGCTCGTCTTCTGGGCCGGGGCGTCGGTCGTGCTCTGGATTTTCCAGCGCATGCGGCTCAACATCATGCGCATCACCATTCTGACGGGCACCTTCGCGCTGGCGCTGGCCTTCGCAGGCAACGATCTGGTGAACTTCATCGGCGTGCCGCTGGCCAGCTACGACGCATGGCAGATCGCCCGCGAAACGGGCAGCGAGTCGATCATGATGGGCGAACTGGCCAATCCGGCGCGCGCCAACTTCCTGCTGCTGTTGCTGTCGGGCGCGGTGATGGTCCTGACGCTCTTCTTCTCGAAGAAATCGCGCCACGTCACCGAAACCGAGCTTTCGCTCGCCTCGCAGCACGAGGGCGACGAGCGGTTCGGCTCGACCTTCGTATCGCGCAGTCTGGTACGCGCCTCGCTCGCGCTCAACACCATGTGGACAGGGCTGATTCCCGACCGCATGCAGAAAGTCATCGACCGACGCTTCGAACCGCTGCCTGCCGAGGAGCGTTCGTCGGCGCCCTACGACATGATCCGCGCCGTCGTAAACCTCACGGCCGCCTCGATCCTGATCGCCATAGGCACCTCCTACAAACTGCCGCTCTCGACCACCTACGTGGTCTTCATGGTGGCTATGGGCTCATCGCTCGCAGACCGCACGTGGGGCCGCGAAAGCGCCGTATACCGCATCACGGGCGTCATGGCCGTCATTTCGGGGTGGTTCATCACCGCGCTCGGCGGATTCCTGATCGCCCTCTGCGTGACGCTGCTGCTGCTCTGGGGCGGCTGGATCGCCGTCGCGGCGCTCGTCGCTCTCTGCGCATGGCTGCTCATCCGCAGCCACCGCACCAAGCCGGAGGAGAAAGCTGCCGCGGAGGAACTGCCGGTAATCAAGGCCGAGACTCCGGACGAAGTGCTCTGCGTCTGCATCGGCGAAGTATGCACGACGATGGAGCAGGTGACGCGCATTTACACCCGGACGCTGGTCGCCGTTTTCAAGGAGAACCGCAAGGTGCTCAAGGAGATGGTGCAGTCGTCGAACAGGCTCTTCGAAGAGGCCCGCGACCGCAAGTACGGCATCATGCCCACGCTGCGCCGCCTGCAGCAGTGCGACATCGACACCGGGCACTTCTACGTGCAGGTGGTGGATTACCTCTCGGAGGTGACCAAGGCGCTGATCCACATCACCCGTCCTGCGTTCGGACACATCGACAACAACCACGAGGGGCTGTCGAAGGAGCAGATCGTGGATCTGATGCGCGTAAACGATCAGGTGGAGGCGATTTTCGACAAAATCAACGACATGCTCCGCACGAAGGACTTTTCGGATCTGGACATGGTGCTCGAAATGCGCGACAAGCTCTTCGACACCATCGTCGAGGCGATCAAGAACCAGCTGCGCCGCATCAACGGCGACCCGGCGGCCAGCACGCGGGCCAGCGTACTCTATCTGACGATCCTCAACGAAACCAAGACGATGATCCTGCAGGCCCGCAACCTGCTCAAGTCGCAGCACTACTTCCTCGAAAGCAGAAAATAGGCGCGGCAGAAGACAGGCCTGCGGAGAATTCCGGACCGGACGAACGGAAGACAGCGGCCGGAAAACACCGGATAGGAAACACAGAACGGGAAACACCGCACAGAAAACACCTCACATAAAACACCACACGAAAAACAGCGGTCGGGAAACACCGCACGGCCGCCAAAACAAAGACCGCCGCCCCACGAAAGGGCGGCGGTCTTCTTCCTATATCCGCGTGCTATTTGACATCCTTCACGCAGCGGACGGGGCAGGCCCACGCCTTGGTCAGTTCGGCCTCGGTTTTAATGGCGGAGACGCTGTAAGTCAGCGCATAGCCGTTCCGGCCGGCCGACGATGCGCTCCAGCAGTAGCCCGAAGTACCCGCTTCCGCGCCGCCGCCACCCGACAATGTCGGAGACATGACATTGATATAGCCTGCTGCAGGATAATATCCTTTGCTTTCGGCAAAAACGCATCCGGTACGCTCCGCATCCCACACGCCGTTCAGATCGGCCCATGCGGAAGCGGCTCCCACGCCCGAAACGGGCACGCGCCACCCCTCAGGGCACGGGTCGAAGACGCCCTTCGTACCGTCGGCATTGCTCCAGCGGTAAGCCTCGTCCCCTTCGGTCGCAGACAGCCAGTCCTGCGTTCCGGAAATACCCACAATATAGCGGTAAGGCTGCTGGACCGAAGCCACGAGATTCTCGGAGGGAACCTTCGTCGAAGCAAGACCCTTGAGCGTCATGAACTTGCCGATACCGTCGTTCGACCAGCCGACGTTGGCATTGAGGAACCTCATCCACGTATAGGGACCTTGGAACGGGTCCTTGCGGCCCCACTGGTAGAAGCATCCGGCGCTCTGCGGCCCCTTCACGAGCGAAGTGGCGCCCAGATTGCGGTCCATGAAGACGTTGCCGCCGACGGTCTGCTGCCCCGCAACCTGCGAAGGATCGTACTCTGTGGCCCAGATATGCCAGCTCCAGTAGCAGTTGCCGTCGCCGTTGAGCAGATAGCGCACGTCCTCCCAGACTACGCGGGCGCCCATGGCTCCCAGCATGCCGGCGCCTTCGCCCGCCAGCACGTCGTTCTTACCCCACACGCCGAAGGCTTTCGAAACGGGGATATAGAGCGTCTCGCCCGGCGATACGACGTAACAGTTGGGGAGCAGTTCGGGATTGGCGAAAGCGGGCGTAACCAGCAATTTGCGGACCTGACCGGCGGCCAGCGAGGTTTTGCCCGGATGCGTATAGTCGAACGCAGCGAAGCCGTTGCCCTCGACCTTCAGCAGGGCCTTGCCTTCGGCGATCTCCTGCGCCGGCAGGTAAGCGCGGAAGGCGTTGCCGCAGCGCGTCATCGCCACCGAAGCCGTCTTGGCGTCCACGGACTGCATTTAGGCATCTTGGGCCGCGGCCGCCAGCGAGAAAACGGCTTTCGTGCGCACGTCCTGCACCGTCACGGCGTAATCGGTCAGTTTGTCGGCGTCCGCGACGAAGGCTTCGGCCAGCGCCAGCTTATGGCGGAACACGAGTCTGATCTCGCCGTCGCGCTCGCTGAATCCCGGCGTGCGGGCCGTCATGAAGTCGGCTTCGGCAACCGAAGCGTCGTAGACGAGCGCCGTCGGATCGGCATTTTCGGCATAGGGATAGTAGGCATAGAGGTCCATGACCTGCCCCTGCTCCATGTAATAGGATTTGGAGCCTTCCTCACGCCACGAACCGTCGGCCTGACGGACGAATTTGGCATTCTGGATGTAGTTGCCCGAAGCGGCCCGATAGGCCTGCGTTTCGGCATCGGAGCGGATCACGGCGAAGAGGCCGATGGCGTCCCCCTCCACGAAGCGGGAGGCATAGGCGACGTCCGTTTCGCTCTTGGTCCGGACGAACTCCGCCGGCTCGGCGGTCAGACGGATCGCGGCGCACGAAGGCGCGGCGCCGGCGGTCTCCTCCTTCTGGCAGGAGACGACCGAAGCGGCGCAGAAGAACAAAGCCGCAGTCAACAAGGATCGACTGCTGAATAGTAACGTTTTTTTCATATGAACAGCGTTTAAAAGAATACTTACGGATTCGGGGACGGCACCGCCTGCGCAAAACAGGCATCCGCCAAGCAAAACAACCAAAGGATACGCACCGCCGCACCGGGCAGGCGCCCCTCACTAACCTATTGACAAAAGTAAAAGAAGCCGGACGATTTATGAAACGCTCTTTTTCGGAATTCGTAAAAATTGACAAATTCCGAAAAAAAAACAAACCCCGAAAAACGGGGTTGCGTTCAGAGCTGGTGCTCGCGGTGGAGTTTGAGCAGTTTCTCGCGGTACTTAGACGGCGGCATGCCGATCGCACTCTGGAACGAAGTATAGAAAGTTTGCAGGTGGTTGTAGCCGAGCATCTGGGCAAGCGCCTTCAGCGGCGTATCGTCGTCGACGTCGGAAAGACGCCGCACGGCCTCGTCGATGCGGTAGCTGTTGACATAACTGCTGAAAGCCTTCCCGGCCTGCTGATTGATCGCACGGGAGATATAGGTGCGGTTGGTGTCGAGCCGCTCGGCGAGCCGTTCGATGGTCAGGTCGTTCTGACGGTAGACGCCTTCCGTCTGCATCAGGTATTCGATCCGGGCGAAGAGTTCGGCGTCGCGCACGGCGTGTTCGTCACGGTCGGGCGACTGCTTTTCAGTCTGCGGGGAAATAGGGTCGGGGGGGGGCATGGCCGGCTGCGCGGCCTTTTTCTCCTTTTTCAGAAATTCGTACTGCTGCCGGACGATCTGCTTGTACATCTTGTCCTTGCGCCGGTAGAGGATATAGACCACCGTCGAAATGCCGACGGCGAAGAGCAGCAGCAACAGCAGCAGCTGGAATCGGCGCTGCTGGCGGATCAGGTCGATTTCGCTCTTGCGCAGCATGTTTTCCTGCCGCTCGGCGTCGTACTTGACCCGCAGTTCGTTGATCGAACGCTCCCGCTCGACGTTGAAGATGCTGTCCGCCTGACTATGGTAGCTCTTGAAATAGTCCAGCGCCTCGCGGTAGCGGCCCAGCGCGGTTTCGGCCTCGGAGATACGCAGGTAAAGCTTATAGCGGTGCACGGCGTTGTTGCTCCGCTCCGAGAGTTCGATGCCCTGCCGGAGCACCGGAATCGCACGGGCGTACTCGCCCCGGTCGTTTAGGTAGGTTCCGTAGCTGAGGTAGGTCATCACGGCAGCGGTCACGACCTTTTGGTCGATGTGGTCGAGCGCCATCAGGTAATAGCGTTCGGCGCCCGCATCGTCGCCCTGCGCATGGAGGATATTGGCGTAGAGGCTGTAAAGCTCGGTGTGGTAGCCGAATTTATCGGTGTCGGGAAGCGTCCGGAGGATGTATTCCAAAGCCCGGTTCTGATCGCCGAGCATGTAGTGCATGTAGGCGCTGAGACCGCACCGCCGAAAGCGAGGTAGTCGTAACCCCACTCGGTGCCCAGCCGGTAGACCTCCTCGGCGTATTTCAGGCCCGCGGGGTCGTTGCGCATGTAGTACGTATTGGCAAGATTGCACTGCGCCACCAGATAGAAGCGGTTCAGCGAGGCGCTGCGGGCGTACTTCATCGCTTCGAGGAAATACTCGATGCCGCCGAAATAGTTCGTTTCGATGCTGACGGCATAGATTCCCAGCGCATTGTAAATCCGGCACAAGGCCACCGGGTCTTCGCACTGCCGCCCGCGGATCAAAGCCCGGTCGAGGTATATGCGGGTCGAGTCGCTGCCCTCGGCGAGCAGGTAGGACTGTCCGGAAAAGAGGTCGGCGTACATCAGCGCACGCTCGTCGTCGTGTGCGGCCCCGGCCCTGCGGAGACGCGAAACGTAGGGATGAATCGCGGCGAATTCGCTCCGCATGGTGTATTGGGAGCAGATTTCGACCAGCAGGTCTATGTCCTCAGGGTCCCGTTCCAGCCGTTCCAGCAACACCGGCAGCGTATCGGCCTGAATCACCGCGGCATGCGAAGCCGCACCCTCCTGCGCGCGGACGGCAGGAAGTCCGAGAGACACGACGGCGGCCAATATGAACAAACGTCTGAGCATCGCTGAAGATCGGGAAACGGGCCGGACCGGAGTGCCGGCGCACACCGTTTTCACTCCGCTAAATTAATAAAAAAACCCGAAACCGACGGAAATGCGCCTTTTTAATCCGAAAAGGCACTTCCGGAAAGCGGGCGAAAAACGGAGACGGAAATTCCGGACCCTTTCATGCGCAGGAACCGCACATCTCCGCATGCCTGTCCGGCCGCACCGCACTGTCCGCGTCCGGCCACGCGCCTGCGGTTCCCGGTATGCCGGGGTTTTGCGGCGGAATGTCCTCCGGCCCGTGAAACGGAAATGTAACGGGGCCGTCATTTCAAAGTAACGACGGCCCCGTATATTTGCAGTGTGAAAACCGGATGAGGTTTTCCAAGTTGGTTTTAGGTTACATAAGTAGGTTAGTGGGAGATGCAGCGACGCGAGGTCGCGGCATCTTCGTTATTACGGCTATTTCTCCATGTCGTGCAGGTGGATTTCGAGGGCGCGGACCGAAATCTGGATTTCCCAGATCGACACGCCCAGCGAACCGATCAGCAGCAGCAACGCCGCGCCGAAGACATAGGCCGAAAGGACGAAAAATCCGACATACAGCAGGAACATCGTCACCACGCAGAGAAAAAGGCTCGAAACGCCCAGAATCTGCATCGTGCGCGTGAGGTGCAGGCGGCGGCGCAGGTTGTCGATCTGCGCGCGGGTGACTTTCGAGGGGTGCTGGAGGTGCTGCTCCTTGAGCGTGCGCACCAGCTGGGCGTACGACAGAAAACGGTTGGTGTAGGCCAGCAGAATCAGCGAGACGGCTGAAAAGAGCAGTGCGGGGGTCGTAAGAGTCAGTTCTTCCATGACGAATCGGTTTTGCGGAATTACGGTCGCCGTTTCCTGCCGCTTCGGGTCCGCGGCCGCAGAGCGTTCAGGCAGGGCCGAAGCGGCATCATGCCGGGCACGCATCTCTGTGGGCACTCAGCGGGGTGCATCTTAGCGGGTGCGGCGCCAGAAACACGGGACGGCTTCCGGGACAAAGGTACGAAATATTCCGGTCAATGCGCCCGGTCCGACAAAACAGTGAGCGTTCGCCCCGGCAAAACGGCGTGCATCCACCCCGCAAAACAGCGAAGGTCCGGTCGGGCAAAACAGCGTGCATCCGTCCCGGCAAACCAGCAAAGGTCCGCAACATACACCCGCCCCGGTAAAACAGCATACACCCGTCCCGGCAAAACTGCGGCGGGACCCGAAGGCAAGATGCGCGTTCGAGACCTCCGGGCCGTATTCCGCCGCATCGGTCGCACATATCGGCCCGCCGGAATCTGCGGCGGCACCGGTCCGCCGGGCCCGACGCTGCCGATGCCGCCCGATCCCGGTCCGCATTCGTCGCTGCAAAGCAGGGGCCAAACCGTAGGCCGAAGGACTCCATCCTGCAGAAAAAACGCTCCGGGGCGATATGGTCCGACAAATCGCAGGTATTTTTTAAGATTTTTTAAGAAAATGCGTCGCAGCGTTCGGTATTGTGAAAAAAATAACATACCTTTGCGCATCCCAAAGAAAACAATTTTAATCTCATTTTGACGAATAATAATTTATGGAATTGAACAAAACCTTTATCGACGGACTTTGGAGCAAGGAGATCAACGTGACGAGTTTCGTTCAGACGAACATCACCCCCTACGTGGGCGACGCCTCCTTCCTGCAGGGTCCCACCGACCGCACGAAGCACATCTGGAACCTCTGTCTCAAGGCCCTCGAAGAGGAGCGCGCCAACAACGGCGTCCGTTCGTTGGACAACAAGACCGTTTCGACCATCACTTCGCACAAAGCCGGCTACATCGACAAAGAACAGGAGCTGATCGTCGGTCTGCAGACCGACCAGCTGCTCAAGCGCGCCATCAAGCCCTTCGGCGGCATCAACGTCGTATCGCGCGCCTGCAAGGAGAACGGCGTCGACGTGGACGAGAAGGTTAAGGATATTTTCACCCACTACCGCAAAACGCACAACGACGGCGTGTTCGACGTCTACACCGAGGAGATTCGCTCGTTCCGTTCGCTGGGCTTCCTGACGGGACTGCCCGACAACTACGCCCGCGGCCGCATCATCGGCGACTACCGCCGTCTGGCCCTCTACGGCACCGACCGGCTGATCGAAGCCAAGACCGAGGACCTGCGCGGCCTGACCGGCCCGATGACCGACGCCCGCATCCGCCTGCGCGAAGAGGTCGCGGAGCAGATCAAGGCACTCAAGGAGATCCGCACGATGGGCGAATACTACGGACTGGACCTGAGCCGTCCGGCGCACTCGGCGCAGGAGGCCGTACAGTGGGTCTACATGGCCTACCTCGCCGCCGTGAAGGAGCAGGACGGCGCCGCAATGTCGCTGGGCAACGTTTCGTCGTTCCTCGACATCTTCATCGAGTACGATCTGGCCCACGGCAACATCGACGAGGTGTTCGCGCAGGAGCTGATCGACCAGTTCGTCATCAAGCTCCGCATGGTGCGCCACCTCAGAATGCAGTCCTACAACGACATCTTCGCCGGCGACCCGACGTGGGTGACCGAAGCCATCGGCGGACGCTTCAACGACGGCCGCACGAAGGTGACCAAGACCTCGTTCCGTTTCCTGCAGACGCTCTACAACCTCGGCCCGTCGCCCGAACCCAACCTCACGATTCTGTGGAGCCCCGACCTGCCGCAGGGATTCAAGGATTTCTGCGCCAAGGTTTCGGCCGACACCAGCTCGATCCAGTACGAGAACGACGAGCTGATGCGCGAAGTGCGCCATTCGGACGACTACGGCATCGCCTGCTGCGTGTCGTATCAGGACATCGGCCGTCAGATCCAGTTCTTCGGCGCCCGCTGCAACTTGGCCAAGGCCCTGCTGCTGGCTCTGAACGGCGGCCGCTGCGAGAACACCGGCACGCTGATGGTCAA
>CDZY01022614.1_pt1 | contig 14934 bp, 10 predicted proteins | sample 557671 | NCBI WGS metagenome assembly CDZY01 (sample SAMEA3182091, study PRJEB8094) | gut metagenome | biome: human; feature: gut; material: Stool; isolation source: human stools | place: Canada | collected 2013-03-11
ATCCGGTGCAATTTTATCTCAGCGATGATGAGCAGTACATCCTCAACACCAAATTCAAAGCATCCGGCATGAAGAGTATGTCTGCGTTCCTGCGCAAGCTGATCTTATATGGATATGTGTATGATGTTGATTACAGTTACCTGCGAAATTATAATACGGAGTTGGGACGTATCAGCTCCAATTTAAACCAGATCGCAAAGAGGGTAAACAGCACCGGAAACATTTATCAAGGGGATATAAACGAAGTAAAGGAGTTGATGAATAAAGTATGGCGTACACAAAAATCCATGCTATCAAAGCAACCGTTGATAAAGCGATAGACTACATCTGCGACCCCGAAAAGACCGATGAAAAAATGTTCGTTTCCTCTTATGCCTGTTCTCCGGAAACCGCAGCTTATGACTTCAAATATACCCTCGACCACTGCCGGGAAAACAGTCCCAACAAAGCCTATCATCTGATACAGGCTTTTGCTCCGGGAGAGGTCGGTTTTGAAGAAGCGCACCACATTGGAAAGGAGCTTGCAGATAAACTTTTAGAGGGAAAATATTCGTATGTTGTTACCACCCATATTGACAAAGAACACGTTCATAATCACATCATTTTTTGTGCCGCTGACAACATCGAACACAACAAATATCACGACTGCAAACAGTCCTATTACCACATCCGTAAACTGAGTGATGAACTGTGCAGGGAACACAATCTTTCCGTCATCATTCCGGGTGCCCAGCGTGGCAGAAAATACGAAGAATGGCAGTCCGACCAGAATGGTTCTGCGTGGAAAACGCAGATCAGAAAGGACATCAATTTCTGTATCAAGTCGGCTTCCACTTACGAAGAATTTCTGCTTCTGATGAGAGCCAAAGGGTATGAAATCAAAGGGGAAACTTTTGAAGAAGGAGCTGCCAAATACATCTCATTCCGCCCTCTGGATAAAGAGCGTTTTGTGCGTGGCAGTGCAAGGTCTTTGGGTAAGGAATACACAAAAGAACGTATCAAGGAACGCATCGAAAGGAAACGGGAGCGAAAGGCAGTAATCCCCAAAAGGGACTACTCTGCCCGCAGGCTCATTGACACCTCGGACGAGAAATTTAGAAGCAGTCCGGGACTGCAAAGGTGGGCTGCCATTGAGAATTTAAAAATCGCCGCACAGAGCTATAATGAAGTCGGCTCCCTTGCAGAACTGGAACACAAAATTGCGGTGAAAACCGAAGCCGGAAAGTCTGCAAAGCAGAGCGTGGTGGAACTGGAACACCGCATCAAAGACCTTGCAGAAATCATCAAATATGCACAGCAGTACAAAGACAACCGCTCCTATCATATCGGCTACAAAAAAGCCAAGAACCCGGACGCATATTTCCGCAGATACGAAAGCCAAATTATCCTTTATGGTGGCGCAAGACGCATGCTTGAACAAGCGGGCATAAACTTAAAGGGCTTGAATGTCGATAAGCTAAAAGCAGAGTATCAGGAACTGATGAAGCAGAAAAGCGAGCTGACTTCCACCTACAAGAAATGTGAAAAAGAGGTTCAATCATTAAACCGAAAACTGGAAAATCTGAATCAATACCTCGGTCAGACGCAGCCCGATCCGGTGCAGGCACAACAGACAAAAAACAGAAATCACAGCTTATAAAAATGGGGGAGAATCCTATCCCATAGATAGCACTCTCCCCTCTGAATCAATTTTGTTCTTCATCTAACCATTCTTTTAATTTTTTCTGTAACAGTTTCTTATCCGGCAAATATAATTTATACTCTTTTGCATAAATATTAGCATTTTCCGGAAGTGTCAAATCTACCAGAGCCTCATCACTTTGCTTGCAGAGTAAAATACCTATTGTTGGATTTTCTCCCTCAATTTTTTCATAGCGATCATAATAATTTACATACATCTGCATCTGTCCTAAATCCTGATGTGTAAGCTCATCAATCTTAAAATCAATCAAAACATAACACCTTACCCCATGATTTTTCTCAATCAATTTTATATGTCAAAAATTTGCCAAATTAAAAAAGCAGGTAGCCAGCCATTGCAACTGACTACCCACTCGATACCGCTATTCTTCTACCGCTTCTAATGAATTTTCCGCAAATTCCTTATCTGTCATGCCATCCAACTTTCTCAACACCTGCCTAGAAAGATCTTCCATATCGCTGTCCTTTATGTACGGCATTATCCGTCTGATTTCTTCCATCATCTTCATTCTGTTCTGTGTCTCAAAAACACACATGAAATTGATTTCTTCTACTGTGAATTTATTCATCAACCTACATCTCCCTATGCGAATTTTTTGATTTTTCCTGTTCCTTCGTATCCTTATTGTTTCCCTGTGTTGCTTCCTTCTGCTTGGCTGCCAGTCGCTCCTTTAAGGAAGAACGTGCCTGTGGCTTTTCCTGCTGTTCTTTCTTTTCTTCCTCACGATTGAATTTTTCCACGCCATTGTTGAGTCTCTCATCAATCATGTTATAATTCTGTTCCTCCAGTTCCTCGATCTTAGCAAGCGGCTTGTATTCTGCCAATTTCACAAGCAGTTCCTTTGCCTGTCTCTCACTGTCCTCGTCTATCCCCTCGTCAATAGATGCCTGTAAGAAAATACTTAGAGGTTTCACATTTCCAGTTCTTATATCATCAGCAATCATTTGTATCTGTGATTCTCTGTCTGATACCGAATCTCTATATCCATATGTATCAATCTCATAAGATAACTGGTCAAGTTCTGCCGCAAGTGTCTGTATCTTCTGCTCTTTTGTCTCCATATCAATCACATCTTTCTCCGGATATGCCGCAATCAGCTTTTTAATTGCGTCCTGCACCTTTGGTGTATCACGAAGCTCCGGTGTATAATTCAGGAAATCCACATCAATTCTCTTGCCGCTTACAATGTCTGCCTGCTCATCTTCCCATTCTTCAGTCCCCTCGATGTGCATATTTACACCAATAGAAGGAATCCCATGCATACGGGAAGGATCAATGGCATTGTAAAGTTTCATAGCTTCCTCTATCGTTTCAATGCCCTCATGGTATTCACCCATATTATGAAATTCCACACACTCCGCAACGGTAAATGTGATATGGACTGTCTCTGGTTCAATTACAGGCTCTTTTTCCAGTTCAGAAAGCACTTTTTCTTCTGATACAAGTGCGTTTTGTTCCTGCACCAATTCTCTCCCCTGCGTGACAAGCTGAATATTGACCTGTTCCTGCTGTGCCTTCTCTTGCAGATAGGTTTCCACTTCTGGCAGATAAGTCTCCAATGTTCCCGTCCGACCCTCTGTGATCGGGTTAATATCCACCTTAATCCCCGCAATATAAATGCTGTCCTCATGAAGCATATTAAACAAATCATCCTCCCTGGTCGAGCCGGTGTATTCCACCACCACATCCAAATCTGAATTGTCCTGTTCCATGCCCCTGCAACGGCTTCCGGCTACCACTACATCCACAATCTCTGCATCCAGACCGTACTCGTCAATCTGCGACTGTACATAGGCATATACTGTTTTTTCTATATCGTCCGCACTCTGTCCGTCCAGACTATGAAACAATTCTTCTGTCTTTGCCCGGAAATCTGCAACCACATCCGGATTGTTCTCTCTAAATTCTGCCTGCTTTGCTTCCAAATCTGTCTGTTCCACTTCCTCGGCTTTCTCCGAAAGTTCCTCAAAATCAACAATCTCTGCTTCGGAACCTGCATACACCTCGCCCTGCAAAAATTCATCACGATAATACTGCTCTGTGACCGCTGAAAACCTCGGTTCTTTCAAATCCGCAATCACCATATCCATTGCACGCTGAATCGTAATATCCGGGTTATCGTAGACACCGCCATCCAGCAAATGGTACTGTTCATCAAGAATGGAATAATCATATCCCTCCTCACATTCGTGCATCAGAATATAACGGTCTGCGATATGAACCGCAAGCTCCATCTCTATCTCATTTTCCTTGCCCTCCAGTGTCAGCATGAACTTCGGCAGCTCTGTAAATCCAAACGAATCCACAAAATGTGCGGTGTTTTCCCCGTTCTCATGTAATACCACAATATCGCTGACCGACAGGGAATGTGCCTTATAATCTGCCGGGTGGTCAATATTGAACTTTGTATAGATTGCTTCCAATGTTTCCGACTGTGTCTGTCCCTGCAATTCCGTCAGTTCTCCCATATACACGAGCTTATAATTTTCCGGCAATACAGCATCAAAATTATCTTTGGTTATTCCCATACGCTTCAGGCTTTCCGTTCCTTCAAAGCGAAACTTATCCAGTTCAGGATCATCCTTCAACTGATAAATACCATATTTATCGGTATTTCCATACAAAAGCTGTGCTTCCCTGTTGGAATCACTCTCTGAAAGTTCTTCCTGCATCATCTGGAGCTTTCGTTCATTCAGCCAGTCCCCTTTTTCAATGCCACACATCCCGTCATGTTCTGTAATCTGTTTTCTATCGGATACAGTAGTCTCGGAACCGTCCGTATGCAAAAGATACACAGGCAAATCATGATCAAATAGTTCTATTGCCCTTTCCTGTGTCAGAGGAAACATTTCATTCCATGTATAGCCATATTCCTGCATTTCAGATACACCTACCATGCTATCCGGAAGTGCGTCGATTTCCGCCTCTGCATCAATCATTGCTAATGCAACATCCTGATTTCCATCCACTTCCTGTGCATAGATATGTTCTGCAAGCTCCCTGGTTTTTTCAATGTTCCCCAGCTTGTAGGCATAATTTACAATCAAATTTCTTTCAGCCTCGGAAAAGGCAGGCTGTCCATGTTCCAATCGGTTAATAATATGCTCTGCATGTTGCATGACAGACAGTTCCTCCACATCCGTCAGACCTGCATCAAAATCGTATTCATAATCCCAAAAATCCGGCATATTTCCATTTAATCCCTTACTACTGGACGCAAGTAACGTGATTTTCGCTCCCTGCTTTTCCATATATGAAAGGTAATTGCCATCCCATTCATTTTCATAAAGAGAAGCCATATCTTTAAGAATTTTCCCGACATCTTCCCTCGACATATTTGTGATTTTCAAGACCTCCCATTCGCTTTCAAAGGCGGAAGCGAACTTAACAACCACATCATCGGCATTGATCGGCTCCATTGCCTTATCATAGACCGCCTTTCTCTCCTTCATATCAATCAGCTCATCTGTATCTGTGTTATAACGCACATCCAGATGATACTCTCCGTACTCTCTGGAATCCTGATTGCCGATTTCCGTTGTCCATGCACCCCTGCTTTCCAAATATGCCTGTATGCTCAACTTGTCATCGTCTGTCATTTCTGACAATGCCTGCATCAGTTCCGGTCTGTCCATGCCATATACATCAAGCAGACTGAACTCTGAAAGGTCCGTATTCTGTATGAGGAGAATACTTTCCTTTGTCTGTTCCTGTGATACTTCCCTGTTCCTTTGTAATTCCTGTAATTGTTCCTCTATCCCGGTAATCAGCTCCGAAGCTGTCCTCCGTATCGTATCCATGGAAGCTCTCAGTTCCTTGGTATCTCTGCCACTGCTCCATCCGGCAATATATCCAAAGGAATAATCGGAAGTGTCCACTCCAAAATGCTGACATACCGTATAAGCTATGCTCTCCGCTTCCACCTCTTTAGTGTTGCGGTCTTTTCGCATCTGCTCATCCTGCTCCACTTCCTTGCTGTGCAGCTTGGAATGAGCCACCTCATGAATCATGGTCTTTAATGTCTGGCTCTCGCTCATGTTTTCCTGTACCGCAATCCGCTTTGCTTCCCTGTCATAGTAGCCTTTGGAATCTCCGGCTATCTCCTCCAGTTCAATCGGTACTGGTGAAATGGCTTCTACTGCACGAATCATATCCTGATACCCTTCCACATCTGAAAGAAGCTCCTTTGCCGCAAGTTCCGGTATCGGCTTTCCGTCTGTCTGCGCCACATCAAAAACAGATACTGCCCGGAATGCCGGAATTGTTATCTCGACTTCCTCTTTCTGCGGATTTCCGTCTTTATCAAGTAAAAGTTCTTGTGTGACCGGATCAATCTTGTCCCTCTCCTCTTTGATTTTATAGGGTGCAGGTGCAAGGATACGGATTGCCTTTTCCCCTTTATTTACATGACGCTCAAAATTTTTCTGCCAAGCCTTGTATCCGGCCACTAACGTAGCGTCAGGCTTTTGCATCGCAATTAAGAGCGTGTTGTTAAAACTGTAATTATGAAATTTTGACATTGTACTAAGATAATTGCGGTAACTATCGCTGTTGAATAAGTCCTGCAATCCCTGCTCCAGTTTGTCCGTAAGCTCCTGCACACGCTGTTTTTCTGTATTGTTGTCTGCCATAAACGACCTCCATCTTGTACGATAAAAAGCAGCCACTACGGACTGCCATTACATAAACTGCTATAACACTTTTTAATATTCCCAACCCAAATAATGCTGACAGGTTGGGAATAAACTTAGGAATAAAATAGATTTTCCTATAAAATTTCTTCTTTTTTCTTTGTCTTATCCGCTGCATCCCTTCCTGCAGGTGTCCCGGACACCCTTGCCTTCATTGCTGCGAGTTTTTCTTGCAATGAAGTCCGTTCTGCCGGTCGGTCTGACAGCTTACCACCCATAGCCGTTTTCCCAAGATTACTCTGCTTTGCTGGCATATCTGCGACCTCGTCCCTTTTGTTATCCACTGTTTTCACAGTTTCCTGTGGTTTTTCCGGTTCTGCGGCTTCATCATCCATACCAATCGCATCATCGCCCTTTTCATCCATGTTGAGTAAAGAATTAAGCTCTGCAAGACGTTCCAGCTTTTCAGATAGCTCCGCTTCCTGTGGAAATGGCTTATCTACCTCCGCTTTTGCTGTTTCAAGCTGATGTTCCACATTGGATAACTTCGTCTGTGCTTCCTCAAGCTGTGTCGGCATTGCTTCCAGTACATTGTTGATTCTTGTGATATTTCCAAGCGGATCAGAGCCGACTTCCATCGGGTGGCTCATGGCACCTTTAACATTCATCACAAACTTATTGTTGAAAGAATCAAAGGTTACATTCAGCTTAAATCCAAGATATTCACCTACATCCGCACTGGCATTGATACCTTTGATTTCCTTACACATGGCTATGATTGCAGTTCCCGCTTCCTTCTTGTCGGTGTATGGCTTTCCACCCACCTGCATAAAGAACTGCTCCTTATCCTCCGGCTTATTTTTCGCATATTTTTCCATATCAGCAGTAAAACCTTCGATACGTTCTTTGTAAACAGCGATCTGGTGCGGATAATGCTGTGTGATGTTATCCTCCAGCCTGTACTTCTGACTGGTATGATTTGCCTTCATCAGCTTTAACTTCGATACCTGAATATCAAGATCCATTTTTTCCTTTATGTAGGGATTACCTGTGGCAAGTGCCTTGACTTCTGCATAGGAAAGTGCCGCTTCGTCCACATCCTCACAGCTTCGCACCGGGGATTTACTGGTCATGATCTGTCCGATGAATTTCTGCTTATTCTCAATGAGCTGCCATGAATAACTGTCAAACGTACCTTCCGTAACATAACGAAATATCTTTACTTTATCATTCTGGTTGCCCTGTCGTAAGATTCTTCCCTCCTGCTGTTCAATGTCAGTCGGTCATTTTTTGCGGACAGTTCAATACATGCCTGTCTGTTTCGCTCCCTGCTCCTGCGTTTCGTTTCCGTTCCTTGAACCTTTCTTATCCTTTTCCTGCACTCTGGGCAATACTTTGATATTGCAGAGCGGGGAACATATTCAATGCCGCACACCGTACAATTCTTAGGCTTTAACGCTGTCCACCGCTTTGTCGGTGTGATATGTAATTCACCGACAAAGCCGATGAATTTATAGTAAATCTTGATTTCTTGCCGCACCGTTCCGTCTATAAGTTTCTCACGTTCCGAAACAAGTATCTTGTCTATGAGTGCGTTTATGATGGTTGCGTCCAGTTCCTTAATGCCTTGATAGTTGCGGATTAGGGAGAGGAAGTCACGGACACCCTGCGACTTCTCATAGCTGTCGTTAAGCGTTTCCGTTACCTCTTTCAGCCTTGCTTCAATTTCAAGCTGCTCTTTCTGGTATTTCCCCGACATCATCTCAAAATTCCGCTCCGTAATACGCTCCATCACCTTATCTTCATAAAGGGAAGAAAACAGCCTGTCCAGTTCCGCAAGGCGTTTGTTCAGCTTTCTCTGCTCCTTTTCCAGTGCCTTTGCCCTGCTCTGGTCTGTTTCCGTGAGCCGCTTTTCAATCGCCCTCACCGCCTTTTCATCATTGACCGCCATATCCGCAAATCGGTTGATGTCGGCAAGAACAGCATTGAACAAGTCCCTCGCTTCAATGCTGTGTGCGGTACACATGATATTACCGTATCTGCCATAATTATTGCAGGAATATTGCACGCAGTCGATGATGTCGGGGCGTTTCCTCCTGTTGGCACTCATAGCCCGCATAGCATAGCCGCAGTCCGCACACTTGATAACGCCTGCAAAGATGTTCTCAAAGCCGCCCTTGTTTTCTGGTAATCTGCGGCTTGTAATAAGCTGCTGTACGGTGTCAAATTCCTCCTGCGTGACTATCCCCTCGTGGGTGTCTGGTATCACTTCCCATTCTTCAGGCAGCTTAGAGGGGCGTTTCTTGCTTTTCATGTTGGCGGCAATCCGCTTGTAGCCTGCAAGGTTTCCCGCATATATCGGGCTTCTTAAAATGCCCCTTACACTGTTCTCGCTCCAAATATAACGGTTTTCCTCGTTATCTTCAAAGTGCCGCTCATAGCCTGTTGCCCCCTGCGTAACCGCATAAGCGGCGGGGCGTAAGATATGCTGTTTGTTGATGTGCTTGCGGATTTTGGAGATTCCATTGCCCGCTAACGCAAGGTCAAATATTTCTCTTACAACGTGTGCAACTTTATCATCAATCAATAGGTGATTATGGTCAGCAGGGTCTTTGACATATCCATATGGTGCTGTCGTCCCCATGAATTTCCCCTGCTGAAACCTCGCACGGTACGCCGATTTTATCTTGACCGACACATCGGCAGAATACATTTCGTTTAGGATGTTGCGGAAAGGCGTGATGTCCATCGCTGATTTATTGAGCGTATCCACGCCGTCATTGACCGCTATATACCTCACGTTATGCTCTGGGAAAAAGACTTCCAGATATAACCCACAATCAAGATAGTTCCTCCCCAGACGTGATAAATCTTTCGTGATAACGCAGTTTATCAGACCGTTTTCAATGTCCTTAAAGGCGTTGATGTCGGAGAGGGCAGACACGATTTCCTCATACTGTTTATCAAGCCTGCCGCCCAATTTATAGAGCCATGTGGGGACGTGTTTCCGTTTCGTTTCCATTGAGGACTGACCCCGTTCAAGCTGATTCCACCGTGAGGACATCCGCTCATGGTAGGCGGTCTGCCACTCGGATAATGATTTCTGGTTGCCTAAAATAGACTTTGCTGACAACTTATTGTCTGGCGTAATCGGCACAAAACAGAGGTGCATGTGCGGTGTTCTCTCATCCATATGGACAACTGCGGAGAGGATATTTTTCTCCCCGACACGCTCCGAAATGAAGTCCAGAGCCATCGTAAAATACGCTTTCTGTTCTTCGGGCGGTAACTGGTTCATAAATTCTGGCGAAGCCGTGATAAGCGTTTCCACCATCATCACGCTGTCTTTCCTTGTCCTGCACCCCGCTTCGGCTACCATACGGTTAATCTCTTTCTTGTAGGTGTAGCGTGGTGGTTTTACAAGGTGATAGTTATTTTTAGAGCGTTCCATATCTATATCTGGATTGCTTTTGTAGGCTTCTTTCTTCCGCTCGTTGTGGCGTTCACAAGCCGCAACGCCGCCCGCTTTGCGTTTCTGGAAACGCAGGATTGCATAGGGCATAATCCATCATCTTCCTTTCTTCGGCGGGTAACTGCCCTTTGGGTGACAGCGGTGACAGTGGTGACAGCGATATTGGGATACCCCCTCGCATGAGCCGTCACCGTCACCCCGACATTCTTTTATCCGAAGCCGCAAGGCGCAGGATAGCAGGGCGACAGCTCTGCCTTAAGGGAGCCCAGAGGGAACGTCTGGCACACGACTTTGCAGGGCAAAGTGTAGTGTGTTACACCCTGTAAACGCAGTCGGAAAAATCAGAAGGATTTTTCTGACCGCAGGGGTGGTTTTACACGCCGAAAAGGGCGGGTAAATCCCACGCCTGCACTTTGCGTTTGCGGGGTGTTCTCCCGTAGGGATGACAGCGGCAGGGTATCCTAAAATCACTGTCACCGCCGTCACCGCTGTCACCCGCAGGGCAGAGCCGCCCGCTTTACACGGCTTTAAGCTTCAATGACAGTAACAGGGGGTATCCCAATATCGCTGTCACCACCGTCACCGCTGTCACCCTCCTGCCTTGCAAGCGAAATCTGCCTGCCGTGTTTTTTGCGGCTGTACTGATAGGCGATATGGTTCTCACTTAAAAATGTGGTGCGGTATTCATTTAGCCATTTCGTAATCACCGTGGGTATGGTTTCCGTTTCTCCCATTGCGGCTAACAGTTCCGTTGCCGTGCCTGCCCATTTTTCCTTATCCCTCATAAAATCCACCAACCGAAAAAGGACGTCTGGTATCGTTTCTTTCGCAAGCTGCTCCTGTGTTTTCCTCTCCACAAGTTCCCAACTGCAATCACGGAAACGCAGCGTGTATTCCTGATAAGGCGTATCCCTGCCTGTCACATACAGCTTGGCGGTATCGGATGCCCGTTTCTCCTTTTCCAGAACAAAGGTAGCGTCCGCACTCCCCGTTAAGCCTGTCGTCCCAGACACCTTGTTGAACACATCGCTGTCATTCTGCTTTCGGATATGGTGTACGACTACTACCGCCAGAGAATGCCTATCGGCAAAGTCTTTGATTAGGGAGATGTCCCCATAGTCGCTTGCGTAGGCATTGTCTTTTGAAGCTGTACGGACTTTCTGCAAAGTGTCAATCACAATGAGCCTGCTGTCTGGATAGTCTTTCAGATAATCCTCCAACTGCACGATAAGACCGTCTGACAGCTTGCAGCTTGCCACGGCAAAGTGAAGCCGCCTGCTCGCTTCGTCCGTCAATCGGAACAGCCTGTCCTGTATGCGGCAGAACGTGTCCTCAAGGCAGAGGTAAAGCACGTCGCCCTCCATTGTCGGCATATCCCACAAGGGAAGTCCCTGCGACACGCATAGGCATAGCTTCAGCATGAGCCAGCTCTTGCCTATCTTCTGTGAGCCGCAGAACAGCGATAAACCTGTCGGAATAAGGCTGTCCACCACAAAGGACGGTTTCTCAAGCGGCTCATAAAGGAGCGTTTCGGCGTTGACTGTCTGTAACTTCTGCATGGCTTTCCTCCTTTCGGGCGGTGTCTTTGTTTTCGTTGCACATAGGCGTTGACCTCCTTAAAAATAGATTTACTCCCATGAAAAAAATGAGAGTATGTAATGCCGCCAATCCCACACAAATAAAAAACAGATTTCTTTTTCGGGCGGTGTCGGTCACGGTTGGAGATACTTCCTCATTTCCGCCTTTACTTTCTCCTTTGCAATCGCAACAGATTTCTGTATTGCCGAAGCGGTGCAATGCTCCATAGCGGCGATTTGGTAAAAATTGAACCCATACTCGTAATAGAGCAGGAAACGCCGCCTTTGTATCTCTGGCAGGCTCCCAACCGCCTTACAGAGCGTTTCATTCCGTTCTTCCTCAATCATGCGTTCATCAAGGCTCTTAGGCACACGCAACGCCCGTCTGTAAAGGGTTTCGTCCCATACCTCGTTAAACTCCCTGTGCCGCTCGTCCCATTGGAGAAGATTCCTGTTCCTGCGCTCCATCTGCCGAAACTCCATAAAGAACTGTTCCGACACTTCCAACTCGTGGGATTTGCCCTGCCCGTCCTTAAAGCTGATAAAATACCTTGTGCCGCTTTCCGTGGATTCCTCCCAAAGCGTGTACGCCTTAGCCTTATATGCCATCCCTCTGTCCTCCTGCCAAAAAATAAGCGGGGAGATTCCACTCCCCACCCAGTAGCCCGCAGGATAATGGGATGTATTAGACGCTTACAAAATTTTCCGCAGCTTCTTCCGCAGATGGTCTAACCTCGCATAGATGGCACCAGTCGTCAAATGCACAAGCGGGGCAATCTCCTTTGTGGAATACCCCTGCATTTTCAGCAGGACGATTTTCAAGGTACGCCCGTCCACCGTGACTAATACTTGATAGAGATTTTCGCTCTCAATCTCGTCCAGTAACTCCGCAACCGTACCCACTTCCGCCTGCCGCTCCCTGTCTGCCATATCCTCAAGGTATTCCGCAACGTCATTCGTGCATCGGTAAAACCGCCTGTTGGAATTGAAGTCTGCCCTGTCCTCTATTCGTATCTGCTCAATGGTCGCTTCATCAACGCCGCACTCACGCAGCAGCTTTTCCTCCGCTTCTTTCCAGATACGCCATTTCCTGTCCTCCCGTCCGTGGTTGTATGCCATTCTTACTTCCTCCAATCAGAATTGATTGAGAGGGCAGAGAAAAGCCCCCCTCATCTTCCCAAAGGAAAAAACAAGGGGGCTGAACGCCTTAAATTTTAATTTTCTATTATCTTTCTTAGCTTTATTAGGATTTTGGCTTTGCGTTTGTTCACAACGCTCTGGGTTATGCCTAACCTCGCCCCGACTTCACGCTCGGAAAGTCCGTCAAAAAAGATTGCCTGTATCAACTCCTGCTCACTATCCGACAACAAAGGCAGGGCGGCTTTCAGCCTGTCCACCATGACCGCATTGACAACGATTTCCGCAACGTCCATCGCTTCATCAGCGATAAAGTCCAGAGGATTCCCCTCGCTGTCTGTAAACCCGTCCAGAGATAGCAGGCTGTTCTTTGTATCTAATTTTTGCAGATAACGCCACCGTTCCTTGTCACGATAGAAGTCTGTGTATTGCTCCCTCACGACTTCAAGCAGACAGCCCTGAACGGGAATAAACAGCTTGTCCATATAGGTCTGGTCGGCTTGCCTGCGGCGGCAGAAGTCCGTGTAAGATAATTCCACATAGCCACCGCTTTCTCTGATATATACTTTTTTTGGTGCATACTTCACCGTAAGTACCTCCCATCTGAATTTTTGAAATCTAAAATCCAGATGGAGAGGCGGCGAACGACACCTAATATAAGAAACAGCCCTGCGGCACTTTCCAACAAAAATCGACAAAAGAAAAACCGCAAAGGCTCTGTGACCTTTACGGTTATAGGAAATAGTAATTCTGTTGTATGGAGATTGTACTTCTACTTTCAAGGTGAGAAGTACCGCTGCACTGGCAGAAATTTTTTTAACTGGTTTCCTGCCGTTCTCTGACATGCTATGTATTGATAAATTTTGCTTCGTATGAGCAGATAGATAACTGCCCGAAAAAAGGACATAAAAAAATCCCTCCAAATTTAAAAACAAATTCAGAGGGTAATTTAGGGTATAACAAAATAACCCACCCGAATATCGTTTTTTTTATTTGGTGAGTTTGTTCTTTCAAATACGAAACAAATGCTCATGTACGGTAAAGTATCACAAGAAAATTATGTCGAATTGACAGCCGCCTCCGCTATACCGAATAAGGAAATAAAGAGTCCTCAAATTTTGCGCTACTAAATGAAGACGAGCGGAAGTAATCTCCCGCTCGTCAGTAAACTTAACTATGCCATATCAATCCCGCTTCTTTCCCGCCACCGGCACTAAGAACAGCGCGGGCAACAGCAGGAAAGCGGTACAGACCAGCCCCCAGGGTATGGACACCTGCTGGGCTACCAGCCCCACAATAGGCCCGCCGATGATCTGCCCGAAAGAGTCCAGCTGTCCGCTGGTGGAAAAGACTGTGGCGCGCATTTTCTCATCCACATGGTCGTTCATCCAGGCGGCCAGCACAGGCTCCTTGATGGTGCGCATAAGCCCCGCCAGCAGGAACACCAACAACATGAACCAAAAGCTCCGCCCCACCGCGAAGAGAACCAGGCACAGGATATACCCGGCGCTGGTGGACATGACCACACTGGTTCGGCTGACAGTCCCTTTTTTCTCCATGCGGGCGATGAGCAACTGAGAAGCCAGAATACCTAAGCCGCTGCCGATAAGACTGATAACACCGAACCAAGTGACGCTGTTCAGCGGCCCGATAACGGGTATTACCGTGTCATCCAGAAAATGAGCGGTGGAGAGCCGGTCAAAGCCTTCACTGGCAAGTCCCCCGCATAGTGTGATTGCTAAGAGCGCCAGCAACACAGGTGCGCCTTTCACAAAGCCCAGGTTGAGCTTGAACAGGCAGACAAAGTCTTTAAGCAAGCCCTGCCGTTCCTCAATAGCAGGGGAGAAGTTGGTTTCTGGCATGATGCGAACCAACACCAGCCCCAACAACAAGCACAAACTGCCCCCCAAGATGAGAGGCATTTGCAGGTTTATGTTTCCCAGCAGTGTGCCCAGCACCACGCCCAGAACGCCGCCGATTTGCCCCATTTGACTGCCCCGCAGGAACACCTTGTCTATGGGTTTGTCCTCTTCCTCCGAGGCAATCCACGCCTCCAGAGCGCCGGTGATGAAGGTATCACCGCAACCCCAGACAACCTGGGCCAGCAGAACCGGCGCGAACCACGGTAGCGCACCCTCCATCAGAAAGCCCAGGCCGTAGAGGAACATTCCAATCAGCACCGAGCGCCGACGGCTATACAAATCCGACACCACACCGGTGGGTATCTCGAACAGAAAGCAGGCGGTCTCCTGAACCGTCCCTACCAGGACAAGCTGGAAAGCATCCAGCTGCACCACCTCCAGGTGGTACACGATGGAAAGCACTGTGGACATAGAAACCGCCAGGGAACAGACAAATCGGTACAGCAGGTAGACAGAATATGCCTTTGAATTTTTAGCAAACATGAAGTTACAT
>CDZY01031705.1_pt1 | contig 14916 bp, 7 predicted proteins | sample 557671 | NCBI WGS metagenome assembly CDZY01 (sample SAMEA3182091, study PRJEB8094) | gut metagenome | biome: human; feature: gut; material: Stool; isolation source: human stools | place: Canada | collected 2013-03-11
TTGAGGGGAGCTGGACGCGGAGCGGCCTGAGGGGTGGTTCCCCGCCACAAACCTAACCCATGGGGTGGTTCCCCACGCAGGGCCTAAAAATCAACCGAACAACGGCCATGTACACCCAAAAAAATTTATTCCCCAATAACCCACCATAGGGGGAGGGCCAAATCCGGCCCTCCCCCTGTGTATGATGGATTATCCCTCTATACCCTATTGGTGAATTGTAACATTGTTTTGCCTTGCGGCGGGCGCATCAGGCGCGGTTCTTCTTTTTCAGGCTCAGCAGCACGCCAACACCGGCCACAACCAGCAGCACGCCAATGCCGCTGAACAGCAGGGTGCCGAAACCACCGGTGGTGGGCAGGTCAAAGCCCTTGCGGTTGATGATGGTAATTAGTGCATACGTATATTCGTTCGTGCCATTCTTGAAAGTAGTGGTCTTTGCGTCACGCTTAATCAATTTGCCATCGCTAGAAAATTTATTGCTAACTGTCCAACTAGTAGTATAATCCACAGTCAAATTGGCATCAACAGGGCCAGAAAGCAAGTTATAGCCCTTATTCGTCATGGTTTCTACCAATTTGTACTCACCATCGGGCAAACCACTGACAGTTGCACGGCCAGCTTCATCACCCTCGCCCGTAGTTGTAAGAGTATCTACCTTAAACCACTTCGGCTCAGTTTCAGCTTCTGTTTCATTCAAGCCCAGTGCCTTGGCATCTGCCGCAGTCAGGAACCTGCATTCTTTTACACCAAAGATAACAGTATCGGTCGTATTCTCTTTCAGTTTGTCAGTGTTTGCATCGTACTTCTTATAAAGGTCAAACGTTACACCATTCAGCAGTTTTTCAGTATTTCCATCCTGACCCTTTTTCAGGATACCAGTTTTGAAGGTATAAACAACAGCCTTATCATGGATTTCGTAGGGAGTATCATCCTCGCCATCCTTAATATCCGTCTTACGGGAGTAATCAAGGTGAGCTTCGTTCACATTGCCATCAGTGGTAGTGTCTGCGCCCGGCTGTAAAGTTGCAGTGTAAGAAATCGTGATGGTCTTACCGGCAGCTGCATTCAGTTTATCCTGGCTCGTTCCTACTTTAAAATCAATCGTAATTTCAGAATTATTGCCATTAGAGGTATTTGTCAACGTGTAATCAGTATTCGCAGCAAAGGTTACATCTTGACCTTCTGTATCTTTACTGCTAATGGTAACACTGTCAAGGTTATGCATAAGCTGATCTTTGTTCATTGTATCAACAACTTTAAAGGTTTTCAGCTTTGCTACATTTTCAGGAACATAGATGGTCAGAGTATATTCAACGGTATCACCAACAGCATAGTCGGTATCATTGCCTGCGTCACTACCCTTGGTAATATCACGCTGTTTCACATCTTTCTCCAAATCCGGCTTATGGTTATAAACCGTCATGGTATTGTCATTGTTAATTACAAAATCGCTGTTCGGGGTGGCTCCATCCGGCGTTACAAGCTTACCTTGATCATTAATTTCAAACTCATATGCCACATTGTTGTTGATAATATAGCCGCTTTCTTTGCCTTCTGTATAGCCAATTTCCACAAAACGGTATTTACCCTTGAGCAAATTCTCAACTGTAATTTCGCCATCCTTGTTTGTTGTAAACTCGCATGTGTTATTTACAGTATAATCATCGTATTTATCCGTGCTCGCCGAGTTCTTATTGTAGCGCTGCAACTTAAAGATAACATTCGGCAAATTTTCGATTTCATTTTCTTTACCGTCTGTCTTACCTTTCTTTACCAGCGTAATGTCACCTTTCGCGGAGCTGTTCTTCGGGTAAACAACAACATCATAGAGCCATTCCTTAAGCTGGTTTCCCGTTGCTTGCTCACCAACCTGAACTCTCGTCATAGGAATAGAAACAAGGAACGGATCCACGGGCTTTACAACGGAATCCGGCGTTGTTGTTTCGATAACCAGGTACATACCAACGTCCAGGTCTGCAAACTGAACAAAACCTTTATCATTCGTTTTTCTTTCCGTATTGCCTTCTGCATCTTTAACAGCTTTGTCAGCGATACCTTCGTTCAAATTTGCTACAGTTTTATTGTCAGGAGACTTAAAAAAGCTATCCGCTGTAACAGCAGCATCATCACTAGCAGCTTCATAATATGCTACCAGCTCATCTGCCGTTTTAACCTGATAAATAGTAAAACCTGCATCTTTAAGCGGCGTAGCCCCATTCGGCACAGTCTGCTGCTCACCAGTTCCAGCTACAGAACCTGTCAATTCTGTGCTATGGAGATACTTATAAATGGTAATCGAGCCTTTTTTTGTTTTATCAATCGTACTTACGCTGGTTTTGATTTCAGGTGTTTGGGCATTGCCTTCGCCCTCGGCTGCCATTGCTGGCATAGCACACAGGCTGAGGGCCAGGGCGGCGCTCAACAGGCCTGTGAGAAAACGTTTTGCTTTTTTCATTTCAGTACCTCTTCTCTTAAAAAAATCATCATCGGATGGGCGGCGGGGCCGCCCGGCTTAAGGGTTCTGCATCAGCACGGCGTGCAGTGCGGGGCGCTGCAGCGGGGAAACGCTGCCGCGCCGCCCGCACTGTGCCGTGAAGAAAAAAGGAGGAAAAACTGGGCCGCTTGCCCACTTGGCTTAAGGCTGCGCCCTGCCGTAAACGGGCGCGCACTAGCGGGCTGTACCCTGGGGGTTGCTGGGTTTCCGGGGGATGGTTAATGTCGCCGGCCCCCTTTCCTGTTGTAGCGGAATGTGAATATCAACAGCCCTGCCACCGCCAGCGGCATGCCGATCAGCAGCCACAGGCTTGGCGCGTCTGCACCCGTGTGGGGCAGCTCAGGCGTTTTACGGTTCAGAACGGTAAGGGTCATGGTGTAGGTGTTATTGGCGCCCGGCTTAAACTTGTCTTTGTCCTCAATTGCCAGTCCATCAATATAACACTTGCCCTCTTGGGTAAATTTGATCTCAATTGGCTTTGCCAACAGGTTGTACCCCGGATGTGCCTTGGTTTCCGTCAGGCGGTATGTACCGGGTTCCAGATTTGTGAACATATTGGTGATTTTGCCGTCCGCCCCGGTTATACCGGTCAAATAATTTTTGTTTTCGTTGCTACTGAATTTATAGGTAGTATCTACCTGCGGTTCTCCTCCGGTTGTTTCGGCTTTCAGCTTTTCCAGCTTGAACTCAACACCATCTAGTAGGTTTTTCTCGTTATTGGCGTCCTGCTTGATGATATCCAGTACAAACTTCGGGTTCTGCAGCGTGTTGGTCAGCTCAATCTTGCCGCTGACGCCGGTGATGGTTCCACCGTTTACTTTGGCTGGCGTTGTAGTTGCGCCGGTTTCGCTGTCCTTTTCGCTTTTTGCTGTTGCTTCAGCCGTTACAACATACGTATTGCCCTTAATCGTAATGGTTTCGCCTGGTGCTACCTGTTCAAATTGGTCATTCTCCACCGTACCTTCCACAATGCGGTACACATAATCGGTCTGGCTTTTATCCGTATTGATTTGGTACTGATCCAAACCGCTAAAGGTATACAGCCAGCCGTAAGTACCGCGGTTAATGGTAACATAGTTTGGGCTGTCTGCTCTCGGGTAGTTTACCGGTTTCCAGTCTGCATCGTTTTGGCTGGTTGCCAGACGGCGCTGGAGCTGGATGTAGATTGTACCCGGCCGGTTCTCTGTAGTAAGGTCCTTACCATTTGCATCTTTCCAGAGCTTATCGAACTCAATGTTGATCAGTGTGCGCTGGGTGTTGGTAAAGATTGCGGTAAGTTCCGGATTGTTCGGATCTTTGCTCTTCTCAATCACGCCTTCCACCATGGTGTTGTTTTTGATCACATGGGCGGATTTGCAACTATCCGGAACGGTTACGCTTTGCAGTTTGGCACCATCGTTGCTTCCGACTTCCTCGATGATATAGCGGGTACCAACGGGGATGCCGGTGATGGTTCCGGTGCTTTCGCCCTTAATCGTAACGGTTCTTTCGATGGGCTTTTCTTCCAGACCCTCACCGCCAACATCATTAAAGGTAACTTTGAAGGTGTAGGTTCCGGTCAAGGTTTCGCCCTCTGCGGCCTTCTTTTGGATTTTCAGCCCGCCGGTTTTGACGGTGTTGACGTATTTTACCTTTAGCTTTGTCAGCGTGGAGCTATTTTCGTCCGGGTCCTTATAGGAGCGGAAGACGATGGTGTCGGCGGAGGGTTTGTTTCCGGTATAGCTATTACCCGTTTGATCATCATTCGGTCTTATTTTTTCCGTTCGGCCATCATTGGGGCTGCTTCCCTCCTGCTTGTCCAGCGACTTGTTCGTGTCGGTAACTGTCACGGATTCGCTATCGCCCTTCATCGAAGTAACCGCCTGCCCGTTCTCGCACACCGTCCATGTGGTGTCGTACAGGTTTTGGTTCAGATCCTCTTTGAGCGAAATGTAGCTGCCGCGGCGGAACTGGTCGCTGAAGGTAACGGTTTCTCCATCTTCCAGAACAAAGCGTCCGTCATCGTCCACCAACTGGGTGTCGTTGTCCTTGGTGGATGTGTACTGTGCGTTTATGGCGTTTTGCAACTGACCGGTTTTGGCGGAGCCGTAATCCGGGATTTCCTTCTGATCGGTTGTAAAGCCGGTCATCGTTTTTGGCACCGCTTTGGGAATGAAGGTAAAGTTCCTGAAATAGATGTGGCGGCTATAGTTATCGCCCACGCGGATGGTTTTGACCTTGCCGTTAAAACCGTCCTGCGCTTTCATCTTGTTCAGGTCCAGCTTTACGGTGACCCATGCGCCTGTCTTCACTTCGACCGAGCCATACGTTGCGCCGTTAATGCCTGATGTGCCAAGGCTGCCTTTTTGGACGGGGGTAGGTGTTTGATCATCCAGCAGTTCCAGATACAGGTTGTTGAGGGAAAGGTCACCTCCACCATCTTCTTTGGCAACGTAAACCTGGAACGTAAGGAAGCGCTTGTCTTTGATATTGATGGGGTCTTTCAGCGTCAGGATGCCATAACGTTTCTCACGCGCTGCACTGACGGGTTCCGTATCCGTATAGCGTGCGTACCAGTGAAGGACCTGTTCGGTATCTTGCCCGGAACCTTGCTCGGGGTTTGTATCCAACTTGAAAATGTAGTCCCCTTCGGTTGATTGGGTTGCGGGTTTAATCTCGATACTATCCGCAGTCAATTTCACCTCTTGGGGCGGAGTACTTGTATCCGAGCCAACGGCCACTTTTTCTCCATAATGGGTTGCCTGGTTCTGGATGGTGAAGTTGAAGATTTTCTGGTCTTCAAAGCATTTTTTGAAGTCCGGATCAACCTTGTTCAGATCAACCTCTTTTTGAACCTGCAGCTCGTTATTATCCGGGAAGTTGAACGCCACCGCCATGTTGGACTCCCACATACCGCGTTCCATGTAGTACATGGTAAGGGTGTGCTTGCCGGTGGAAAGATTAGGGATGGAAACACTTGCGTTTTTATAATACGTTTCGGTTGTTCCTAAGTAAGTAATGCTTGTCGCCGTTGTATGGTTGTGCTCATCACAATTTTCAGCGCCATAATTACCTGTCTTGCTGTTCTTGACCCGGCTAACATAGGAAGTTACGGTGTTTTTCTTATTATCGCGCTGGTCAAATTCCAACACACCAGAAACTCTGGCATGAGCACCGCCAATATCCAGGACAAGCTGATCGTCAATGAAAACCCACACATCATCATCACCAGAGAAGTAAAAACGAATTGGAATTTCATTATTGTAGTCGTCCTTAACTGTTCCGGTACTGGTTAGGGTAAACGGGATTTCAAGTTTTGCACCGTAACCGTAATTGTACCTGACTGCGCTCTTACTGGTTGTGGTTTCATTGAACGGGAAAAAGCCGTATGGCGTTGAAACATTATCTGGACTACTTGCACTGTCCACGTTGTGGGACGCCTCGCTCTTATATCCAGCGGTTGTCACTCCTGGGCTATCATTACCAAGGTACAACTGATCGCTATTTGTATCTTTGCGCAGATATAGAGAAGTTTCTTTACTGTCAAACCACCAGTATTTAACGCCCTCGCCTTTTTGCGGGCCATTTGGCGTTTGCGCTGGTTCTATAAAAACTTCTTCTTGGGTAAACGGGAACTCAACATTGTGGTAAACTTCGCCAAGTTTTGCATTTTTGCTGTTTTGGCCGGTCAGGAACTTTTCATTGAAATGCGGTTCTTTCAGGGTCGTTCCATTCATCACGATGTCGCCATCGCTGTCCCTTTTGTCTGCCACAATGCCCTGGAAAGCGTAGGAATTTTTTTTCTCTTTTGTGTCTCCTATATCAAAGTTCGAGTTATTGGCTGCGATAAAGATATTGTAAGAACTCCATCCGTACAAATTCAATGTACTTGCAATATCCGCAAATCTTTTATCCCAATCGCTTGGCTGGAAATGGCCTGTATAAATGGGATATATAATGGGCTTTCCGGTATTTTTATCTACATAACTCTGATAGTAGTCGCTGATTGCCTGATCGAACTGGCGGAAGGGTACCCAGTGGCGCTGATTAACCGTATTATCATTATCGTACTTATCACGGTTCTTGCCGTTCAGTTCGTAATCTGTATAATAGTCATACAGCGTACTGGTAACATATTTTGTGTTTGCTTCTTCCGTAAAAGGAGCGGATTTAATATCTACTACTTTAGTGCCAGTATCTTTCCCCTTTTCGGCATCACGCAGGGTACCTTTTGGAGCCCAGTAGCCGCCACGAGTGGTATCTTTATATACTGCATCGTCATTCGTATCCGCATAGAAGCAATTTTTGTCATCTGTGGGAATCGTCAGCCACGCTGTACTTACTCCATTTCCTTTTGTCTCCTCGTCACCGTTAATTGCATCACCGGAAAAGATGATTGAACTATATCCTTGGGGAATGTCAATATAATAAAGATTTTCGTTTGTACCATCTTTTACCAGCGTGCCGCTTTCGGATTCTACGCCGTCTCCTTTTATCCGATAATAAATGGTCTCTTTATTATTATTATTGGCTTTGGGGATTGAAAAGTCGCCGGTATCTCCATTCAATGCCATCTTGGAGAAAGTAGCATCGTAATAGATGCGGATGGCACCGGGACGCCCCCATGTTGCATCATCATTGCCATTGTACATGTAGCAATAGCATTGACCTTCGGAATACTGGAAGCGTTTCTGTTTTTCTCCTGTTACTTCCTCATTATAAAAATTGTAGTATTCACTTATTTCTGTATCACTATCGCCCGCGGTAAAGCGAACAAAAGAGCAAAGAACTTTAGGAATGGCAAAGGTTGCTGTGAAACCAGGTTGGATATCATTTAAGGATATTGGCTGCTCACTGACTGGTGTAAGGTTTTTATTAGTATCCGGTTCATAAAACCAGGCTTTGACGTTCGTTAGTGTTGCACTGGTTTTATTTTCAAAGGCCATCTCTTTGCCAGCGAAATGCTTATGGCTAACCGTATAGATCTCCCATTTCTTTGGATCCCAGCCATCTTCGTTCTTTCCGTCATAGTAGTCGCCGCCGATATACTTCTGATCTGTTGGATTGAACGACATCCACGGTAGACTATTATTATTATCTACTTGAACAATTGTTACTTTGTCTGTAGGGTTATCGTCTGTAAGTGAATCTTCCGCATATCCGCAAAATTCAAGTCCACCCAACCCGTTATTTGGATAGTGATCGGCCTTATTCAGGACCGCAGAATAAATTTTTCTTCCGTCCTCCGTTTCGTCAGCTTCCTGCATATCAAGATAATACTTTCGATCTTGTGGACTTTGTCCAATAATGGCATGTATTTTTACCTTTGTATAATTTTCCCAACTGTTAGGCACTGCAAAATAGAGCGTGTGAGTTTCCGTATTTCCCCCCTCACTAACTGCCTGCACGTTATCCAAGCTTTTTGCGGCGTACATCTTCTGCGGCTGTTCGGTCGGTTCCGGGGTGGCGGTGGTGGGGGTCACGGTCGGCACAGGGGTGGCCGTTGCGGTGGCTGCCGGTTCCGGGGTCGGGGTGGGTTCTGCCGTGGGCTCCGGCGTTTCGGTCGGGGCGGGCTGCTCCGGCTCGGCGCTTTGTTCCGGTTCCGGGGTGGCGGCATCCGGCACCGGGGTGGCGGCGTTCTGCTCCGGCGGAACGGTATCCTCCCCGGAGGCCGTTCCCGGCTCATCCTCCTGCAGCTCTACTTCGTCAGGTGCGTCGGGCAGAAGATCCACCTCGGCGTATACAGGCAGGGCCATTGCCATAACCAGGCAAGCGGTGACAAGCAGCGCTGTCAGCCGGCGCGCCCAACCTGTTGTGTTTTTTCCTGTTCTATTCAATCTGCTCACTCGCCTTTCGCGCTGGCTTGATGAAAGCACATTGTTCCACAGGGGATCCCTGTGGAACAGTAAAAGAAGCCAGCTTCTTTTACTTGCGCAACCGTTGCCTTGTTGTTTTCAAAAAAAACCGCATCGAGTCTTCTCATTGCGCATTTACTTTTTATTTTCTTAATATAGCACCTTTACACCAGAAAGACAATACAATCCACGCAAATTCCTGTTTTTCAGCACTTTTACTGATTGCGCTTTCCTCCAATTATATAATGTGTTCAAAGCTTTTGTATAATTTACTCCTGATTTTCTTTTTGGCAGCGGTCCCTTTTATATACTTTGACCGCGCGTTTATGATCCTCTGCGCACACAGAGCGCAACTTTGCGGAAAAATTCGCCTTTTTTGTTGCATTTTCCTGTTTTTGCGCAATTATTTGTTTCGCATGCGCCTGTTTGCGGCGGGGCATGGCGGCTGGGTGGGCGCCTTGTGGGAGGGATGGCAGGTTTGCGGCGCACGGTTCCCGTTTTTTTGCGGCGCGATGGGGTACACCGCGCCCCTGCAAACGGTTTGCGGTGTTTGCGGCGGCGGGTGTGTGTTTGGTGGATTGCACGCCCGCCAACGGGATGCCGTTCTCCCTTTACAACGGGGTGCGGGTTTGCTGCAGATATGCCATTCGCTTTTTTGTTCCCCCCTGCCCTGCCCCTGATTCCCGGTTCCCCCTTGCCGATTTCTATCTGCGCCAGCTCCTGAGGTGCATCTGAGAGCAACGAAAATAGCGGATCTTTCGCAAGCACAAAATCCGGCTGCGTTTGTAGAAATAGACTAAATTTTCGACTTTTCAGATACACCTCCAGCTCCCAGCTTTCAATCTATCCTGTGTATACTGCAACCCCTCACGCGCCATTCTGTGCGGCTCTTACCTTATAATATAGGGGTGCTACCCTGTGTAAATTTGCAACTGATCTATTTGAAGCAGCTGTGAGCTGTTGCAATTTTGCACAGGGTATTGCCCGCATTCTGTGCCGAACATTCCCGAAACGTGTTGGAAAAACGCACAGGATTGCATTGTTTCCCTATGCCGCTTACCGTTGGAAAAACGCACAGGTTACCCCCGGAACAGTTGCATTTTACACAGGGTATTCCCGCTCCCCTGCCCCGCCGCGACCCGCGTACCTGTTGGAAAACCACACAGGATAGGCCCGTTCCCCGTGTTGCAATTTACACAGGTTTGGCTGTTTTTGGCTTATTTGCAACTTTACGCAGGTTGCTTTCCGCACAGGAAAATGGTGGTGGAATGCACAGGCTGCAGTTGGTTGAACACACAGGTTTGCGTTGTTAAATTACACAGGCTCTACCTATTACTAATATAGAACTAAACATCTAAGCCATAATAACAACCAGAGGTAAGCCGGAAGATGGGGGAGAACGGGAAAAAATTGGTGTTGCCATTCCATCAGGTTACAGAACCCTGAAACAGCAGGACAGAAAAGCGCAATAAAACCCTGTGTAACCTGCACCCGGGCTGCAACCCCCACAGGATATATGGCAAACCACAACGCGGGTGTTGCATTTTGCACAGGGTAATGACGGTGAAACCCTGTGTAAATTTGCAATTCTTGCGCTGGACAACAGGATGTGCTATAATGTTTAGCATGATGTGCGTGACCACCCGGGATACAGCAACCGATATAGGAGGCCCCTGCTTATGGCGGCAAGTAAACAGAAAAAAGATGATCCGTTTGTCGTTACGTTTGAAGAACGCGGGGACCAGACCATCGTTCGCAAATCCAATGACCTTGTACAGATGACGCGCAACAACCTGACGCTGAGCCAGCAGCGCCTGATGCTGCATATTTTTTCGATGATTAAGCCGGAGGATACGGACCTGCCCTCTTATGAGCTGAGCATTTATGATTTTATCAAGATGACCGGCATGGACCCGCACAGCGGGGCGCTGTACAAGCAGGTGCGCAAAAATATTGAGGAGCTGGCCAACGCGCCCATCCAGTGGATCAAGAATAACGGAACTTCCACGGTGGAAACATTCCGCTGGATCGATAAAGTGCGCATTGATGAGGGCCGCGCGCGCATGACCATCACGCTGGATCCGGTGCTGAAACCGCACCTGGTGCAGCTGAAAACCCTGTATACCACCATGGATGTGACCTACACCATGCTGATGCGGTCCACCTATTCCATCCGCATTTACGAGCTGTGCAAGAGCTACCAGAGCCTGTACCTGAAAAAGAAAGCGGCCGGGGAACCGCTGGTATGGAACCTGAGCATGCTGTATGAACAGCTTTCGTATACGGCCAACCGATGGTCGGATTTCCGCCGCCTGGCACTGGAAAAGGCAAAGGCGGAAATTAACGAAAAGACGGATATTATTTTTAATTACGATGTGTACGAAAAAAAAGGGCAGAAGGTTCTTTCGCTGGTGGTAACGATTGACCCGGTGGATGATGACGCTGCACAGGCCAACCTGGACAGCATCAACAGCACAGTGCGCAAAAAGAGCAAAAAGAAGGGCCGCCCCACCGTGGCGATTGAGGATTCGCTGCTGGATGACCCCAGCGTGATCACCTTTGATTATGTTTCGGCACCGGAAACAACGATCCCCTATTCCTTTGGACGCCACCGCACCGAGCTGCGGGAGGAAATTGTTGTGAAAGCGCGCATGGATCAGCTGCGCGCGGAGATTACGCCCGAAGAGCTGCACGCGGTGGAAGTGATCATTGATGTGTTGGCAGATGCCTGCTGCACCATCCAGGCAGGCGATGGCGAGCAGGACGGCGGCAACAAAACGGTGTTTGGAAAGATGAATGCCATTATCCTGGATTGCGGCGGGCTGACCAGTTGGCTGGCCGGTGTGGCACCCCGTTATGCACAGGAGATCATTCCCCGGTCGCAGACGATGCGCAGCCCGGCGCGGTACCTGAACAAGGTGCTGCGCGAGGATATGGATAACTATCGCATTTATATTTTCCGCAAGGCAAAGCCGGCAGCAGAACCCAAAGAGGAGCTGTTGGAAGCGGAGTACCATGTGATGGACGAGCCGGTGCAACAAACGCTGCCGGAGCCTGAGCCGCCCAAGGTAGAGCTGATTCCCGAAACGATTGTAAAACGGCAGGATATGCGAAAAGAGTTTGCAAAGTTTGTAGATGATGGATACCTGGAAAAGACGTTGACGAGCGGCCAGCGCGGCGCTTACCACGAAATTTACCGCCACCTGGCAGCGCGGTGCGTGCCATCGCCTTCCAGCCTGCGCAATGGGCTGAAAGACGAAATGCGGCTGCATTACCTGGCCTGCATGAATGAAGTGATTGAAAAGTATGGCAGCCTGACCCCATTGATGGAAGCTATGGCGCATGAACTGGACTTTGATGTGTTCTGGGCAAAGGCCGCCAAGGACCCCAACGTGAATAACCCGATGGGGCTGTTCTACCACATTATTGAAGAACGCGCGCTGAACCCGATCGGCACCATAATGAACGACCAGGCACAACGGCAGAAGGTTGCCGCCAAGGAAAAAGGTGAAAAAGATAAGTGGCACAACGAAAGCTGGATGGATGCTTTTGAGGAAGATATCCCGGATGACAGCGAAGAGTAATTGAAATGAAGCGGAGCGGAACATCCGGGAGCGCTATTATAATAAGGTAAGCAGCGGCTGGCAGATTGCTGGCCGCTGCTTTTTTTGTTGGGGTGCAGCTGAGAAATGGAAATATCCGGCGTTTTTTGATTTCAGATAGACCTTGGGATAATAGGTGAGAAGGAAGGTGCGTGAGCGGGAATGCCTGGATGAAGTGAAGAAGGATGGGAAGGAAAAGCGGCAGAGAAAATGCGTGAACAGCAACGAAGAGATGCCTGCATAATATTCGTCAAAATATCCGTTGACACGCGCGAAGCATATGATATAATAGAAGCTATAACAGCAACGAAGAGATGCCGCACGGCATGGGATGGCCGTTTTTGCAACCCGCGGTATTGCCTTAGATTAAGATACCGGCGTGCGGTACCGCAAAAAGAACCGAACAAAAGCCAAAAATTAACCAACAGCAACGAAGAGATGCCTACACAAAGGCGCTCGCAAGGAGGAAAACAATGGGATATTGTATCTCAGTCTGCATTGAAAAAGGCGGCGTGGGAAAAACCGTTACCGTCTGCAACCTGGCGGCGCTGATGGCGCAGGACGGCAAGCGGGTGCTTGTTGTGGATATGGATGCCCAGGGCAACTGTACCTATACCCTGACGGGCGCCCGTGTAACCGATAATACTTTTGACCGCGCTGGCGTGTATGATATGTTCCGTGCCTATGGCATCAGCGGCACGCAAAACTATATTTCCCGCACGCAGTTTGATAATATTGATATAATTCCGGCAAATGGCAACACCCCAATGGCGGCCAAGCAGCTGCAAATCCTGGAACAGTCCGAAAGCACCAGTATCAATATGTTTTTGGCCATGTGCCTGGCACAGGTTGCCGGCAAATACGACTATATTTTGATCGATACCCCGCCGTCCCGCGATGTAATGGTGACCAACGCCCTGATGGCCAGTGACTTTGTGCTGATCCCCTGCGTGTGCGATGACTACAGCCGTGACAGTGTGTACCGCACTGTGGCCATGTGCCAACAGTTGGAGCACGATGAGGGCGAAAAAATTGATGTTTTGGGCATTATCCTGACTATGGTGGAAAAAACTGCCCTGACCGAAGTGATCCGCAATGAACTGCGGGAAAGCCAGCTGGGCAGCAAGCTGTTTGCTGCCGAAATCCGTAAGGGACAGGCTGTAAAGGATAGCACCCGCCTTGGTGCGCCGGTTGTGCTATGTGCACGCAGCAGCAACCCGGCAAAGGATTATGCAAAGGTGTATGCCGAGCTGAAAACGCGCGTTGAACAGGAGGCAGAGTGATGGCAAGCAAACTGGATCGACTGCAGAAGAAAGGCTTTAAAGTAAACGAAGCAGCGTTAAGTAAGATCGCGCGCGGCGACCAGGAGCCGGGCGGTGAATACAGCGAGATCAATATCAATGATATTGAAGAAAACCCGGATAATGCCCTTTACCGTGAGCTGGATACCGAGGAAGATATTGCGCTGCTGGCCGATGATATCCGCCGCGCGGGGCTGCTGCACAACCTGGTTGTGTTCCCTAAGACCGGTTTTGGCGGAAAATATGTGCTGCTTTCCGGCGAGCGCCGCCTGCGTGCGCTGCGCCTGTTAGTGGAGCAGGATAAACGCGAGCAGGAAGAAAAACAGCTGCCCAACCGCATGAGTGAATGGCAGAAAGTGCAGTGCAAAGTGGTGCGCAACTTGACGGAAAACGAAAAAGTTGTGTATATTGACAGCGCAAACCTGCAAGTGCGCGGCGGCATCAGCAATGAACGTGTGATGCGCCAGGCGGCGGCGCGTTTTGTGGAAAACCTGCAAAAAGCACCGTATAACCTGAGCGCAGCGGAAGCGAAAAAAGCGCTGAAAGAGGTCAGCCCGCTGAATTCCCGCACGATTGATAAGGCGCTTTCGATTCAGAATGATCTCAACCCTGACCTGCGCCGCTTGCTGGATGAGGAATTCCTGAACCGAGCCGAGTGCGAAACCTATCTCCGCCTGACCCTGGAAGAACAGGCCCGTGCAGCCGCAGTGTTTTTGAAAATCGCAGCCCTTGACCCACGCAGCCATGAGCGCCGCGCTATTAAGGACGCATTGACCACCGCCATGTTGGATGTAGCAGTGGAACGCCGCAGCATGCAGGAGCGCGAGAGCGTATTTGCAGCAGCGTTGCAAAATGCACAGGATGCAATCGGCCAGGCCAAGACGCAGGAAAATAAGGCGGCGGCAGTAGATAAGGACCACAACTTTATTTCGGCCAAGCTGCCTACCACGGCCCGCAAACTGCGTAAAATTGCAGCGGCAAAAAATATTGAAGCTAAGATCCGCAGTTATACGGCAGAGGACCGCAAAGCAATGTCGGACCAGATGCAGGAGCTGATTGCGGCAGCGCAGGAGCTGAAAGCACTGATTGATGCTGTGGAATAATCCAGATCCACGAAAGCAGCAAACAACAAAAATCCATGCAAATAGGAATACAGGAATCCACAATATGAAACAGCGAATTGTCATCCGGCTGCACCTGGCTGTGCGGGCAGTGCTGCAAAGCGAAGCGGACTGGCGCGGCACGCGGCTGGGCACCCTGACATCGGAGCTGATCCATGAACAGGCTGCGAAAGCGCGCCTGTGCGGGGTGCAGAATTACGAGTTGAACCCCGTCAGCAGCCGCTATGTTCCCGTTACAAACGGGACAAAATATAAGCAGACATCTGGCCTGGAGCAGATCTCCATCTATCTGAACGATGAGGATATGCAAACCCTGAAAGAGCTGGCACTGGCCAACGATAGTGTGCGTGTGATCAACGGCAGGCAGGCAATCACCTACCGATATGTTGTTCCCGGAATGCTGCTGAACGACCCGGTGTTTACGGGGCTGACAGAGCAGAACAGCACGGCAGGGTAAGCACTTCAAAATCTTGAGGCAATACCGCATAATTCTAAGTGCCGATACGGCGAGCGAGGTGCGGCAGCTGCTAAGCCAAAAGCGCAGATAATACTTTGTGTATTATC
>CDZY01010877.1_pt1 | contig 14539 bp, 10 predicted proteins | sample 557671 | NCBI WGS metagenome assembly CDZY01 (sample SAMEA3182091, study PRJEB8094) | gut metagenome | biome: human; feature: gut; material: Stool; isolation source: human stools | place: Canada | collected 2013-03-11
GGAGAGGTGGCGGAATTGGTAGACGCGCTACTTTGAGGGGGTAGTGACAGTTATGTCGTGGGAGTTCGAGTCTCCTTCTCTTCACAGTCATTAAAGTTATTTGCGGAAATAGCTCAGTTGGTAGAGCATAACCTTGCCAAGGTTAGGGTCGCGAGTTCGAGTCTCGTTTTCCGCTCTTGTTTCTTTGAAGTAATGGAACTAAGTTTTGCCCAGGTGGCGGAATTGGTAGACGCGCACGTTTCAGGTGCGTGTGTCGAGAGGCATGCAGGTTCGAGTCCTGTTCTGGGCACCAATCTTTCAGATTTCTGAATGGAGAAAATTTAGTTTGCGGAAATAGCTCAGTTGGTAGAGCATAACCTTGCCAAGGTTAGGGTCGCGAGTTCGAGTCTCGTTTTCCGCTCTTGTTTCTTTGAAGTAATGGAACTAAGTTTTGCCCAGGTGGCGGAATTGGTAGACGCGCACGTTTCAGGTGCGTGTGTCGAGAGGCATGCAGGTTCGAGTCCTGTTCTGGGCACAGAGATTAACTTTAAAGTTCTGGAGAGGTGGCGGAATTGGTAGACGCGCTACTTTGAGGGGGTAGTGACAGTTATGTCGTGGGAGTTCGAGTCTCCTTCTCTTCACAGTCATTAAAGTTATTTGCGGAAATAGCTCAGTTGGTAGAGCATAACCTTGCCAAGGTTAGGGTCGCGAGTTCGAGTCTCGTTTTCCGCTCTTGTTTCTTTGAAGTAATGGAACTAAGTTTTGCCCAGGTGGCGGAATTGGTAGACGCGCACGTTTCAGGTGCGTGTGTCGAGAGGCATGCAGGTTCGAGTCCTGTTCTGGGCACCAATCTTTCAGATTTCTGAATGGAGAAAATTTAGTTTGCGGAAATAGCTCAGTTGGTAGAGCATAACCTTGCCAAGGTTAGGGTCGCGAGTTCGAGTCTCGTTTTCCGCTCAAGATAAAGAGGTTGTCGGTCGATAAGACTGGCAACCTTTTTTTTGTTTCTGCACTTTCTTTCTGATCCCTGTTCTTGAGGAAATTCCAAGGATAAACTCCCGTTGTTGTCCGACAGGTATCTTTTGAATTTTATTGGAAGTTTACCGGACTATTTTATCAATAGTTTGGATAGAAAAGCGTAATTTTGCAATCACAAAAGTCGACGTACTTCCCCCAAAAAGAGTGTCATCGACTCACACAGACCTATAATTAATTTAAGAACTTGTGATATGTTAACACAAATCATTAATGCACGCATCCTGACCCCTCAAGGTTGGTTAAAGGATGGGTCGGTACTTATTCGTGATAATAAAATTCTGGAAGTGACCAACTGCGATCTGGCAGTTATCGGAGCAAAACTGATTGATGCCAAGGGCATGTATATCGTTCCGGGAGGAGTGGAAATTCATGTTCATGGAGGTGGTGGAAGGGACTTTATGGAAGGGACCGAAGAGGCTTTCCGGACAGCAATTAAAGCTCACATGCAACACGGAACTACCAGTATTTTTCCAACTCTCTCTTCTTCTACTATTCCTATGATCCGCGCAGCTGCAGAGACTACCGGGAAAATGATGGCAGAACCGGACAGTCCCGTACTCGGACTACATCTGGAAGGGCATTACTTCAATATGGAAATGGCCGGCGGACAGATTCCGGAGAATATCAAAGATCCCGATCCGGAAGAATATATCCCTTTACTGGAAGAAACTCATTGTATCAGGCGTTGGGATGCGGCACCGGAACTTCCGGGTGCCATGCAGTTCGGAAAGTATATCACTGCAAAAGGTGTATTGGCATCTGTGGGACATACGCAGGCTGAGTTTGAAGATATCCAGACTGCGTATGAGGCAGGATATACGCATGCTACCCATTTCTACAATGCGATGCCGGGCTTTCACAAACGGAAGGAATATAAGTATGAAGGTACAGTAGAAAGTATTTATTTGATTGATGATATGACAGTGGAAGTCGTAGCTGATGGCATTCATGTGCCTCCTACCATTCTTCGTCTGGTCTATAAGATAAAAGGAGTAGAGCGTACGTGCCTGATTACTGATGCGCTGGCTTGTGCGGCAAGTGACAGTCAGACGGCTTTTGATCCACGTGTAATTATCGAAGACGGTGTGTGTAAACTGGCCGACCGTTCTGCCTTGGCAGGAAGTGTAGCGACAATGGACCGTCTGATTCGTACGATGGTACAGAAAGCTGAGATTCCTCTGGCGGATGCTGTGAGGATGGCTTCAGAAACTCCGGCTCGTATCATGGGGGTACTCGACCGCAAAGGTACGCTGGAGCGTGGCAAAGACGCAGATATTATTGCGCTGGACAGAGACCTGAATGTAAGGGCAGTCTGGGCGATGGGACAATTGGTAGAAGGTACAAACAAGCTGTTTTAACGACTAAAAAAAGAAAACGATGTTAACTCAAATAATCAACGGAAGAATACTTACTCCGCAAGGCTGGCTGAAAGACGGCTCTGTTTTGATTTGTGATGGAAAAATATTGGAAGTAACCAATAGTGATCTGGCAGTTATCGGTGCAACGGTGATTGATGCCAGAGGTATGACGATTGTACCGGGATTTGTCAGTATGCATGCGCACGGTGGCGGTGGTCATGATTTTACCGAAGCGACGGAAGAAGCTTTTCGTATTGCGGCAACTGCTCATTTAAAACATGGAGCTACCGGTATATTTCCTACTTTGTCATCTACCTCGTTTGAGAGGATATATCAGGCGGTCGACGTTTGTGAAAAACTGATGAAGGAACCGGAGCCACCGATTCTCGGCCTGCATATCGAAGGGCCTTATCTGAATCCGAAGATGGCAGGAAGCCAGTATGACGGCTTTCTGAAAACTCCTGATGAGAATGAATATATTCCGTTGTTGGAGCATACTGCTTGTATCAAGCGTTGGGATATCAGTCCCGAACTGCATGGTGCGCATGATTTTGCGAAATATACTCGTTCAAAAGGGATTATGACAGCTGTTACTCATACGGAAGCTGAATATGATGAGATTAAGGCGGCGTATGCGGTAGGATTCTCGCATGCTGCTCATTTCTATAATGCGATGCCCGGTTTTCACAAGCGTCGTGAATACAAATATGAAGGTACGGTAGAGAGTGTATATCTGACAGATGGAATGACGGTAGAAGTTATTGCAGACGGTATTCATCTGCCTGCTACTATTCTGAAACTGGTTTATAAACTGAAAGGAGCAGAGAATACGTGTCTGGTGACTGATGCGTTGGCCTATGCTGCTGATGAAGGGAATGAGCCGATTGATCCGCGTTATATCATTGAGGACGGAGTATGCAAGATGGCGGATCATTCTGCATTAGCTGGTAGTTTGGCGACTATGGATGTGCTGGTTCGCACCATGGTGAAGAAGGCGAGTATTCCTTTGGAAGATGCCGTGCGTATGGCTTCCGAAACTCCTGCCCGTCTGATTGGGGTAAATGACCGGAAAGGGGCATTGTCTAAAGGTAAGGATGCTGATATTGTGATACTTGATAAGGAATTGAATGTGCGGTGTGTCTGGTCGATGGGAAAAGTTGTTCCGGGGACTGATAAGCTGCTGCATAAATGACAAGTGTTATCTGTATGATATTCTGATTATAGGACATCGCATGGAATTGAAATATCATACCTTCTAACTGTTCCAGGGCTTTATTTTGTATTAATTGTACCTGATGTCCTATTTAAAAAAAGAAAGTCCGAATCTTTAAATTGCAAAAAGCAATTGGGATTCGGACTTTTTCAGTAAGAAAAGTAGTTATGTGAGTACTCTATATTCTATTTTATCATGAAAATAGAGTTGCTTCTATCAGTTCTTTCAATTGAACCTTATTCATTGTGCCGAGTTTCATTATCGGTTTGCCATTCACCGGACAAAGTAAAAGGTTGGGAATTGTTCGAATCTTGAATGCGCTTTCCAGTTCTTCTTCCTGATCTACGTCTACCTTATAAATATCCAGTTTGTCTTTATATTCTTCTGCTAATTGGTCTAATATGGGCGATAATGACTTGCAATAACCACACCACGGAGCATGAAAATCGACTAAACAAGGTTTATCCCCTTTGAATTCCCAATTATCCGGATAAGATTGATAATCAGCAACTTTTTCAACAAAACTTTCTTTGGTTAAATTTATAATTTTCATATTTTCTGTTTTTAATGATTCATTGATCCTTTTTACTTTGCAAAGATAGGGGGATTGTAGAGAAAGGGGGATAGCTATTCTTCCTGTTGTGTTTACAATTTTTCCTTTCCTGATATTTTCTAATCAATTTCTAATCTGAAATGAGAGCCTTATAATCGCTTTTATCCGGCTCTCCCGTTGCAGAATTGTACTTTTGTCGCGAAACAAAATTAAGGTAACAAAGAGATTGTGATGAACAGAGCATTTTTTATTTTACTCTTTCTTTTCTTGTCAGGGAGGATGTGTGCGCAACAAGTGGCAGGCACATTGACACTGAAAGAAGCAGAGCAACGTTTTTTAGAACGCAATTTATCGCTGATAGCCGAGCGGTATAATATCGACATGGCACAGGCGCAGGTATTACAAGCCAAATTATTTGATAATCCGGTCATTTCGTTGGAACAGAATGTCTATAACCGATTGAACGGAAAGTATTTTGACTTTGGAAAAGAAGGGGAAGCTGTTGTCGAAATAGAACAAGTGATTCATCTTGCCGGACAACGGAACAAGCAGGTCAGGCTGGAAAAAATCAATAAAGAAATAGCCGAATACCAGTTTGAGGAAGTAATGCGTACGCTCCGTCAGGAACTCAATGAAAAGTTTGTAGAAGTCTATTTTCTCTCCAAATCCATTGGCATTTATGAAAGGGAAGTAAACTCCCTGCAAACCCTTCTGGCCGGAATGAAAATTCAGCAGGAAAAGGGTAACATCTCCTTGATGGAGATTTCCCGTTTGGAATCCATGCTCTTCTCCTTAAAGAAGGAGAAGAATGAGCAGGAGAATGATTTACTGACTACCAGGGGCGAACTGAATTTGCTGCTGAACCTTCCGGGGGATACACAGGTTCAACTCTTATTGGATGAAGAAGTACTGCAACAGCTGGATCTGTCTCAATTGTCATTTGCAGATCTGAAAGCTATAATCAATGAACGCCCTGACCAGAAGATAGCCCGCAGCACCGTAAATGCCTCCCGGGCAAATCTGAAACTGCAAAAGTCAATGGCTTTTCCGGAGTTCTCAGTGAAAGGAAATTATGATCGTGCCGGAAACTTTATTAATGACTATTTCGCAATAGGGGTCAGTCTGTCCGTACCTATCTTCAACCGTAATCAGGGAAATATCAAAGCTGCACGTTTCAGTATCCAGCAGGCGGGAGTAGAGCAGGAACACGCTGCCAATCGTGCCGATATGGAACTTTTTACTGCTTATACCTCACTGGAAAAAGCCATTCAGCTCTATCAGTCTACTAATATGGACTTGGAACGTAACTTCGAGAAGCTGATAACAGGAGTCAATGAGAATTTTACTAAAAAGAATATCAGCCTGCTTGAATTTATAGACTATTATGACAGCTATAAAGAAGCTTGTATCCAACTGTATGAGATCAGGAAAAACGTATTTCTTGCTATGGAAAACCTGAATACAGTTGTCGGACAAAATATATTAAACTACTAATAGACGATTAAAGATTATAATCCATAAATTATCAAAGACTATGAACTGGAATAAATTCCTTCCTTGCATATTACTTAGCAGTCTCCTGGGAGCATGCTCCGGAAAAGGAGAACAACCGAATGTAGAACCGATCACACTCTGCCTGACGGATAGTTTACTGAGAATCGTATCCGTCGACACCGTACATGTGCGGGATGTGATTGATGAACTGACATTGAATGGACGGGTTACTTTTAATCAGGATCAGGTGGCAAATGTGTATCCGATGTTCGGAGGAACCGTGACGGAGCTGCATGCTGAAATAGGAGACTTTGTGCATAAAGGAGAAGTATTAGCGGTCATCCGTAGCGGGGAAGTGGCAGATTATGAGAAACAGTTGAAAGAAGCGGAACAGCAGCTTTTGCTGGCCCGCAGAAATATGAATGCTACACAGGATATGTACACGTCCGGCATGGCATCAGATAAAGATGTGCTTCAGGCAAAACAGGAACTGACGAGTGCCGAAGCGGAAGAGAGGCGAATCAAGGAAATATTCTCTATTTATCACTTCTCCGGAGATGCTTTTTATCAGCTTAAGTCTCCCGTGTCGGGCTTTATTGTTGAGAAGCAGATCAGCAGGGATATGCAGTTGCGCCCCGATCAAGGCGACGCGTTGTTTACGATTTCCGGTCTGTGGGATGTATGGGTTATGGCGGATGTGTATGAGAGTGATATCAGTAAAGTGTCCGAAGGAGCTTCAGTGCGTATCTCTACACTGGCTTATCCTGAAAAGACCTTTACGGGTAGCATTGATAAAGTTTATCACCTGCTGGACAGTGAAAGCAAAACGATGGGGGTACGTATCAAACTAAAAAATGAAGGTTATTTGCTGAAGCCGGGTATGTTTACAAATGTAACAGTAAAATGTAAAGCGGAAGATACTTCCATGCCGCGCATTGACTCTCATGCACTGGTGTTTGAGGGAGGAAAGAACTATGTAGTGGTGGTAGAACCGGACCAGCATCTGCAAATAAAAGAAGTAGATGTCTATAAGCAACTAAGTAAGGAATGTTATATCCGCTCCGGTCTTTCCGAAGGCGACAAGGTGTTGAATAAGAATGTATTGTTGGTATATAATGCCTTGAATGTAGATTAAAACAAGAGAAAAGTATGCATAAATTCATCGATAATATAGTAGCTTTCTCGCTGAAGAATAAGTTTTTTATTTTCTTCTGTACAGTAATAGCCGTGATAGCCGGAGCTGTCTCTTTCAAACATACTCCGATAGACGCTTTTCCGGACGTGACAAATACGAAAGTCACAATCATTACTCAATGGGCGGGACGCAGCGCGGAAGAAGTGGAGAAGTTTATCACAATTCCCATTGAGATCGCCATGAATCCCGTACAGAAGAAAACGGATATTCGTTCGACCACCCTTTTCGGGCTTTCTGTAATCAATGTGATGTTCGAAGACCGTGTGGACGACTTTACTGCCCGTCAGCAAGTCTATAACTTACTGAACGATGCTGATCTGCCCGAAGGAGTAACTCCGGAAGTGCAACCTTTGTACGGGCCTACGGGAGAAATTTACCGTTATACATTGCGCAGCGATAAACGCAGTGTCCGTGAATTAAAAACGATTCAGGACTGGGTGATTGAAAGGAATCTCCGTTCGGTATCGGGTGTTGCCGATATTGTGAGCTTCGGTGGCGAGGTGAAGACCTTTGAGGTAAGTGTAAATCCTCACCAGTTGATTAATTATGGAATTACTTCCCTTGAACTGTATGATGCGATAGCCAAAAGTAATATTAATGTTGGCGGAGATGTGATCACGAAAAGCTCGCAAGCCTATGTGGTTCGTGGCATCGGTCTGATTAATGACTTGGATGAGCTGAGAAATATCGTGGTTAAGAATATCAATGGAACTCCGATTCTGGTAAAGAACCTGGCGGAAGTTCATGAATCCTGCCTGCCCCGTCTCGGACAAGTGGGGCGAATGGATGAGAATGATGTTGTTCAAGGCATTGTGGTGATGAGAAAGGGAGAGAATCCGGGAGAAGTGATTGCGAATCTGAAAGATAAGATAGCTGATTTGAATCAGAACGTACTGCCGAAAGATGTACAGATCGTACCGTTTTACGATCGTGAGGACTTGGTAAACCTGGCTGTGAAAACAGTAACACATAACTTGATTGAAGGTATATTACTGGTTACGTTTATTGTTTTAATTTTCATGGCAGATTGGCGGACGACCGTGATTGTTGCGGTGATTATCCCATTATCCCTGTTATTCGCGTTTATCTGCTTGCGTGTAATGGGAATGTCCGCCAATCTGCTTTCTATGGGTGCCATTGACTTTGGTATAATCATTGACGGGGCAGTAGTGATGGTAGAAGGGGTATTTGTCGCCTTGGACAAGAAAGCCCGACAAGTAGGAATGCCGGCTTTTAACGTAATGTCCAAAATGGGATTGATCCGGCATACCGCCAAAGATAAGGCGAAAGCGGTGTTCTTCTCCAAACTGATTATTATTACCGCCTTGATTCCTATTTTCTCTTTTCAGAAAGTAGAAGGAAAAATGTTTTCACCTTTGGCATATACGTTGGGTTTTGCTTTGCTGGGAGCGCTTATTTTCACGTTGACATTGGTACCGGTCATGTCCTCCATGTTGCTGAAGAAGAATGTACGGGAAAAAAACAATCGTTTTGTCCATTTTATCAATACCGGGTGTACAGCCCTTTTCGACACTTTTTATGCCCATCGGAAACTAACAGTCGGGCTGGCAACTGTCATAGCAGGGGGAGGTCTGTGGCTTTTTCCCTTTCTTGGAACGGAGTTCCTGCCGCAGTTGAACGAAGGTTCTATTTATATCCGTGCCACTCTTCCGCAGAGCATATCACTGGATGAATCTGTCACTCTTGCAAATAAGATGAGACATAAATTACTGACTTTTCCCGAAGTCAGACAAGTATTGTCGCAAACCGGACGCCCGAATGATGGTACGGATGCAACCGGATTCTATAATATAGAATTCCACGTCGATATTTATCCCGAAAAAGACTGGGAGAGCAAACTCACCAAGTTGGAACTGATTGATAAAATGCAGGATGACTTATCCATTTATCCGGGAATTGACTTTAACTTCTCACAGCCGATTACAGATAATGTGGAAGAAGCGGCCTCCGGTGTGAAAGGTTCTATTGCGGTGAAAGTGTTTGGTAAAGATCTTTACGAATCGGAGAAGCTCGCTGTTCAGATTGATAAGATTCTGGCTACGGTTCAGGGAATAGAAGATCTCGGAGTGATCCGGAATATCGGTCAGCCAGAACTTCGTATTGAGTTGAATGAACGACAGTTGGCACGTTATGGAGTCGCTAAGGAAGATGTTCAGTCCATCATTGAAATGGCTATTGGCGGAAAGTCAGCTTCGCTGTTGTATGAGGATGAACGGAAATTTAATATCGTGGTAAGATATAGCGAAGAGTTTCGTCAGAATGAAGAGGAAATCGGTAAAATACTGGTTCCTGCGATGGACGGAACGATGGTGCCTATCAAAGAGTTGGCAGATATCACGACGATTACAGGACCATTGTTGATTTTCCGTGATAATCATGCCCGTTTCTGTGCCGTCAAGTTCTCGGTGAGAGGACGTGACATGGGTACGGCGGTTGCCGAAGCGCAGAAAAAAGTAAATGCTTCCGTACATTTGCCGGCAGGATATTCGTTGAAATGGACGGGTGACTTTGAGAATCAGCAGCGTGCAACGAAACGTTTGGCACAAGTAGTCCCTATCAGTATCGCCATTATTTTTATTATCCTGTTTATTCTCTTCTCTAATGCGAGGGATGCGGGACTGGTATTGCTCAATGTGCCGTTTGCTGCTGTGGGAGGTATCGTAGCCCTTCTGATAACAGGGTTCAATTTTTCTATATCGGCAGGTATCGGTTTTATTGCCCTGTTCGGTATCTGTATACAGAATGGAGTTATCATGATTTCCGATATCAAGGCAAATCTGAAATTAGGTTCCCCCTTGCCCGATGCTACCAAAGAAGGAGTCCGTTCACGCATCCGTCCCGTGATTATGACGGCGGCTATGGCAGCTATCGGCCTGATGCCGGCGGCTATGAGCCATGGCATCGGTTCGGAATCACAGCGTCCGCTGGCGATTGTCATTATCGGAGGATTGATAGGAGCGACCTTCTTCGCCTTGTTTATCTTTCCGCTGATTGTGGAAGTGGTATACGAACGAATGCTGTATGATAAGAATGGAAAATTATTGCAAAGACGTATCTAATTCATTTTCTATTCTTTCTATGAGAAAAACGGTCATAAATTAAATTTTAATTTTGTTTTCAGTAGGTAGAAGTGAGGAAGGGACAAAAGTAGGTTGAATCAGAAGATCACCCGTACTTTTGTTCCTTTTTCTATTTCCGAAGATATTTCCAGCCTGGCATTGTAAGCTGATATTATTTTCTGAGTCAGACTAAGGCCGATGCCCTGACCTGCGTAGTCATGGGTATTGCTGCCCCGATAGAAAGACTGGAATATATGTTCTATTTCTTCCGGGGGAATGCCGATACCCTGATCTTTTACTTCAAGAACGAGGTGCCGGTCTTCCTGTCGGAGAGTGATGTCTACTTCTTTTTCAGAATATTTGCAGGCGTTATCAATGATATTTTTCAAAGCTATCTTTAGCAGATAGGGATTTGCTTTTACAGTGGCAGCTTTATTCATTTCTCCGTCATGGAGCCGGATTCTTTCGTTAGTTCCTGTCAGGCCTTTCAACATATCCGGCAGAGACAGTTCTTCTATATTGCTTTTTAGAAGTTCCTCGTCCTGACGTGAAAGGAAAAGAAGATGGCGGATCAAGTTGGAGAGCCGCTTGCTTTCTGACGAAATTCGTTGCAGAGCTTCCATATATTCTCCGGTACTTCTTTCTTTCAGCAGGCTGATTTCGCATTCTCCCTGTATGGCGGTTATCGGATTGTTCAGTTCATGGGAGGCATGGCTGACAAAGGACTTCTCGGCTTTGAAAGCGCTATCCAGACGGTCGAGCATGCTATTCAGGGTTTTTATCATGTCTTCCAGTTCATCGTTATTACCGGTTGTTCTTAACCGGCGGTTCAGGCTGTTAGCCCGTATCCTCTTCAATTCTTTCAGTATATGCTGCAAGGGAACAAGGATACGACCGGAATAGATTTTTCCGACTAGATAAATCAAGATGGAACTGAATAAGACCAGAAAGATGGAAAGGAGCAGCAAGTGTTCTTTAATTTCCGCTCCGTATACATTTCGAGACATAACGAGAACGATGAAATTTCCCTCATTATCGGGATAATAAAGGGCAGCTCCCAACTGATCTTTGTATTTAAAAGAAAAAGGTATGCTGTCTTCACCGGCTATGAGGAGTGCCTGCTGATGTTGAGTAAGATATTTATTCAGCGTGTCCCGCACTTCGGAGAGGCTGTCCATGTTTAAAAGAATCTCATGGGCTTCGGGCAGGAGTTCGTCATATTTGCGTTGGATAATCTGATAGCTCTGTTCGTCTACTTCATCTTTTTCCCAATGCTTTTGTGCAGTCAGATATGCTTTCTCGCGGAGATAGGAGGCGTAGAGCTTATTGATAAACTGCGTACTGAAAAGATAGAATACGGCAATAATGATGATAGTCGTCAGTACACTGAGCAACGTATAGAAGAGAGCTATTTTAGAACCTATTTTCATGTCCGGATTGATAGAGTGGATAATGTTCAGGCGTTCATGATATATCCTAATCCTACTACTGTATGAATCAGCTTTTTATCGAAGTCGCGATCTATCTTCACCCGTAGATAATTGACGTATACGTCTACAATGTTGGTATTCGTATCAAAGTTCTTGTCCCATACGTCTTTGAGCAGTGTAATGCGTGATAGCGCTACTCCCTGATGCGTCATGAAATATTCGAGCAGGCGGTATTCTTTTACAGTGAGATCGATATCCACGTCTCCTCTTTTTGCTCGCCTAATGTTACAGTCCAATACCAGATTGTCACAAGTCAGCTGATTGGCTGCCGTCTCTTTATTTCGTCGCAACAAAGCTTTGATACGTGCCTCCAGTTCTTGAAAGCTGAAAGGCTTGACGAGATAATCATCTGCTCCTGCATCCAGTCCCTTTACAATATCTTCCGTCGTTCCCAAAGCTGTCAGCATAATGACCGGTGTCTGATAACCGAACCTCTGGCGGTAAAGATGGCAAAGTTCGAGTCCGTTTATTTTCGGCATGATAATATCCAGAATAACGAGATCGAAAGGTTCTTCCTGAAGGACTTTCCACCCCGTATTTCCATTGTGACAGACAGTTACCGAATGTCCGAATTCTTTTAGTCCCCGTTCGATAAAGGAGGCGATATTGACTTCATCTTCTGCTAATAGTATCTTTGCCATAAATCTACATTGTTTAGATGCAAAGATACTTTTTCTTTGCATCTGAAGAAAGAAAAACGGCATACATTTAAGTGTTTCTTCTTTCTGAACTGTATTATCTATACCGATGGCGAAAAGGCTGTTTCGTTTATACCGCTTTAGAGAAAACGAGGTGAAGATTGTTGAAGGATAGCAGGTTGAAAATAAAGTTGGTTAGGTTAGAAAGAGAAAACGGTGGACAGAGCTTTGGGCCTGTTCACCGTTTTTGATTCTTGTTGTATGTTCAAATGTAATTTGTCTTGTTCAAAGGAGATGTTATCCTTTCGCTTCCTGATACATAAAGCGTTTGATTGATTTCTTCGCAGTCTTTTCAAATTCTTCGAAGTGGATTTTTACTTTGCTTATCTGAGAGTAATTGGGCAGCTGCTGATTCAGTTCAATACGGTTGGCTTCCATTACTTTTACGATATCAGTCTGTTGCAGGCCATGAGCAAAAGCGTCGTCAAAGTCCGGATAAATCAGCGCTACCAGTTTATCATGCTGTAAAACGATCAGTGACTCCGCTACATAAGGCATATTGTTCAGTTTACTTTCTATCTCTTCCGGATAAATGTTCTGTCCACTGGAAGTCAGGAGCAGATTTTTGCTGCGGCCCCGGACAGTCACATAGCCTTCGTCGTCGATTGTTCCTAAATCGCCTGTGTGAAGCCATCCGTTTGCATCGATAATCTGTGATGTAGCTTCCGGATTTTTATAATATCCCAGCATCATATTCGTTCCTCTGCATACGATTTCTCCGGCGTGTGTTTTAGGGTCCGGTGAGTCGATGCGGACTTCCATCCGGGTAGTCGCTTTTCCACAGGAAGCCAGTTTCAGTGTCTCCCAACGGCTGGAACAAATAATCGGACCACATTCAGTCATACCATAAGCGATGGTGTAGGGGAAACCTATCTTTTTGAGGAAGGCTTCTACCTCGGCATTAAAAGGAGCACCGCCAATGATGATTTCATCGAAGTTCCCACCGAAAATTTCCATAGCAGCCTGTCGGGCCAACGATTTGATTTTATCGTTTACAATGGGTACTTTGAGCAATAGTTTTCCGATTTTGCTGTCTACCTTTGGCAGAATATCCTTTTTGATAATCTTTTCTACAATCAGGGGTACACAGGAGATTACTCTGGGTCTTATTTCCGAAAAAGATTGCGCAATGATCTTCGGAGACGGCATGCGCGTCAGGAAATAGATGTGTGCACCGGCAGAGAAACCATATAAAAAGTCGTATACCATGCCGAAAACATGCCCCATCGGAAGCATGGAGACGATGTGATCTCCCGGTTTTACAGGGAGCATTTCGAAACAGTATGCTACGTTCGACCAGATGCTGCGATAGGGGAGCATGACGCCTTTAGAATATCCGGTAGTGCCGGAAGTATAATTGATGATAGCCAGTTCCTCCGGACGGTCTTTCCGATAACAGATATGTTCGGGACGGAAATTCTTTGGATAACGCTGGCCGTAAATAGCGTTTCGGTGTTCGAAGGCATAAGTCAGCTTTTCGTTGCGTGATACCAATGCGGAGAAATCGGTGAGGGAAGCGATCCCTTCCAGCAACGGCATTGCATCTTCATTCAGATTTTCCCATGCCTGGTCGCCGACAAAGAGTAGCTTAGCCTCGGAGTGATTGACGATATTATGAATATTATCCGCTTTGAACTCATGTAGAATAGGAACAATGACGGCTCCGTACGTAATGGTAGCTAAGAAGGTAACCGCCCAATGGGCACTGTTTCGTCCACAGACAGCTATTTTATCACCCGGCTGAATACCGGCACTTTCCAGAACAATGTGAAACTTGGCTATCTTACGCGCTACATCCTTATATTGAAGCGTGATTCCTTTGTAGTCTGTCAATGCATCTTTATCCCAGTTTTTGATGATGCTTTGTTCAATATAATCAATGAACTGATGTTCTTGTTCCATTCGAATTTTGCACATTTGATTTAAAATTGCGCAAAAATAACACTTCATTAACGAAAACCGAAGTTTACAATCAAGTTTTACGGTTAATTAACGGGGGAGGGTTGAACTTCTTTTTTCAATTATTTTCCCGTTATGGATGGAGATTCCGGTTGGAGGCAATGGAGGAGGCGAATTCTCTTTTCCGGAAGGGGCTGATATACAAAATTGAGGTTGTGTCAAAACGCTGGCACAACCTTTTTTTATGCACAAAGCCCAGACTTTCACAAGCCCGGGCTTTGTTATTACCCAAAGTTTTTGTATCTTTAGGCATAAAGTTTTTCGTTATGGCAAAGTTACATTTTCGTCCTTACCTTCCCAACCAAACAGTTCTTTTTCCCGGAAGAATTGATGAAAACATAGCAGCGAACGATCCGGTTCGCATAGTTAATACTGTTGTTGATAATCTCAATCTTGACAATTTCAAGAAGCTTTATAAAGCAACCGGTCGTTGTCCTTATCATCCTAAAATGATGCTTAAGGTGATTATCTACGCCTACATG
>CDZY01057280.1_pt1 | contig 14369 bp, 7 predicted proteins | sample 557671 | NCBI WGS metagenome assembly CDZY01 (sample SAMEA3182091, study PRJEB8094) | gut metagenome | biome: human; feature: gut; material: Stool; isolation source: human stools | place: Canada | collected 2013-03-11
AACAGCTGTGTAGCTGTTATGGAAGGTGGAAAACCAGTCGTTATCGCAAATGCAGAAGGTGCACGTACAACACCATCTGTTGTAGCATTTACAAAAAATGGAGAGCGTTTGATCGGTGAACCTGCAAAACGCCAGGCAGTAACCAATGCAGATAATACAATTTCTTCCATTAAAAGACATATGGGTACCGATTATCGTGCCGATATCGAAGGAAAGAAATATTCTCCACAGGAAATTTCCGCAATGATCCTTCAGAAATTGAAAGGCGATGCAGAGAATTATCTTGGTGGCGAAAAAGTAACAGAAGCTGTTATCACAGTACCGGCTTACTTCAACGATGCACAGCGTCAGGCAACCAAAGATGCTGGTAAGATCGCAGGTCTTGATGTAAAACGTATCATCAACGAGCCTACCGCAGCCGCACTTGCTTATGGTCTTGACAACGAAGGCGAGCAGAAGATCATGGTATACGACCTTGGTGGTGGTACATTCGATGTATCCATTATCGAGATCGGTGACGGTGTCATCGAAGTATTGTCAACATCCGGAGATAACCGTCTTGGTGGTGATGACTTCGATAACAAGCTCTGCGATTACATGGTAAGCGAATTTAAGAAAACAGAAGGCATCGACCTTTCCGGTGATAAGATGGCAATGCAGCGTTTGAAAGAAGCTGCTGAGAAAGCAAAGAAAGAGCTTTCTTCCGCAACAACGACAAATATCAACCTTCCATTTATCACAGCAACACAGGAAGGACCAAAACATTTTGATATGAACCTGACACGTGCAAAATTCGATGAATTGACAGCAGATTTGGTAGAGAGAACTGCCACTCCTGTAAACAATGCATTGAAAGATGCCGGAATTACTGCTTCTGAACTTAGCAAAGTTCTTTTGGTTGGTGGTTCCACACGTATCCCGGCCGTACAGGACAAAGTAAAACAGTTGACAGGACATGAGCCAAATAAATCTTTGAACCCGGATGAGTGTGTAGCATTGGGTGCTTCCATTCAGGGTGGTAAACTTGCCGGAGATACCGGTGCCGGCGATATCCTTCTTCTGGATGTTACCCCACTTTCTCTTGCTATCGAGACAATGGGCGGTGTAGCTACCAAATTGATCGAAAGAAATACAACAATTCCTACGAAGAAGAGCCAGATCTTCTCTACCGCAGCCGATAATCAGACCGCAGTAGACATCAACGTAGTACAGGGTGAAAGACAGTTCGCCCGCGACAATAAATCTCTTGGACAGTTCCGTCTGGATGGCATTCCACCGGCAATGCGTGGAGTACCTCAGATCGAGGTTACCTTTGATATCGATGCCAATGGTATCGTAAATGTATCTGCAAAAGACCTTGGAACAGGAAAAGAACAGCACATTACCATCACAGCAGGATCTAACCTGTCCGATGATGATATCGATAAAGCAGTCAAAGAAGCCGCTGAGTTCGAAGCTCAGGATAAGAAACGTAAAGAGGGCATCGATACCCGCAACGAAGCAGACAGCATGGTATTCCAGACAGAGAAAGCACTCAATGAAGTGGGTGACAAAGTAGATGCTTCGGAGAAAGAAAAAGTTCAGGCTGAGATTGACAAAGTAAAAGCAATTCTTGAGAGAACACAGCCAGAGTCTATGACAGATGCTGATATCGAAGAATTGAAAGCAGCAAAAGAATCCTTGATGACAAACTCACAGCAGGTATTTGCTAAGATGTATGAGCAGGCACAGCAGGCAGCTGGCGGCGCTCAGGGTGCAGCTGGTCCGGACATGGGAGCAGCAGGACAGCAGACAGCAGATAACGGCGGAGACGACGTTGTCGATGGAGATTTCAGAGAACTGTAATCAACCTTGATAGATTCCGATGTTACGGCTCGTACTCTGGTGCGGGTCGTACTGTCGGTTATAACGAAGAGTGAGTGAATGGAGGATAAAAATGGCTGATAAGCGTGATTATTATGAGGTATTAGGGGTAGACCGCAATGCCGATGATGCTACCCTGAAACGTGCCTATAGAAAATTGGCAAAAAAATATCACCCTGATACAAATCCCGGCGATAAAGATGCCGAAGCAAAATTTAAAGAAGCATCCGAAGCGTATGCCGTATTGAGCGACCCGGATAAGAGACGTCAGTATGATCAATTTGGTCACTCTGCGTTTGAAAATGGTGCTGGCGGAGCCGGCGGCTTCGACTTTTCCGGTATGGATATGGGCGATATTTTTGGCGACATATTCGGCGACTTCTTTGGCGGCGGAGCCAGAAGACGCGATCCCAATGCACCGACAAGAGGTGCGAACATCCGTGCGCAGGTCCGCATCACATTGGAAGAGGCCTGCTTTGGCGTAGAAAAAGAACTGGAACTGACATTGAAAGACGAATGCCAGACCTGTCACGGAACCGGAGCCAAACCGGGAACTTCACCGGAAACCTGTGCTACCTGCGGTGGTAAAGGTCAGGTGGTGACATCCCAGAAATCCTTATTTGGTATGGTACAAAATGTATCCACATGTCCGCATTGTCATGGTACCGGAAAAGTGGTCAAGGACAAATGTTCCGACTGCCACGGAACCGGTTACATTGCAAGCAAAAAGAAGATCCAGGTATCGATCCCGGCAGGAATCGACCATGGACAGAGTGTACGTATCCGTGGAAAGGGCGAGCCGGGCACCAACGGCGGAGCACGTGGCGACCTTCTTGTAGAAGTATACGTACAGCCGCATGAAGAATTTGAACGTCATGACTACGACCTGTATTCCGAAGTGAAGATTTCTTACCCGAAAGCTGTACTCGGTGGCGAAGTAACGGTAAAAACCATCGACGGAGAAGTGGCATGTACGATCAAACCGGGTACCCAGACCGGAACCCGTATGCGTCTGCGTGGAAAAGGTGTGCCTTCCCTGCGTAACAAAAAACTGCGTGGTAACCATTATGTGGACTTCGTTGTCGATGTCCCGACATCTGTTACCAAGGAGCAGAAAAAACTGTTGCAGCAGTTAGAAGAAACCTTTGACGGAAAATCAGGGAAAAAATTCAAAAGAAAATAAAGAGAAAAGAAATGATGCGCCGGTAGAAGTAGTCTGCCGGCGCTTTTTCAGGTATGTAGGGGTAAAAACGCTAGATAATAGGGAATTTATGTTACAGTTATTTATAACACAAAAGTTATAGGATTTATAACAAAAACTAATTGGACTTATTAAGTTAGTTGTATTATAATTAATATAAATGAATTACTATTTTTTGCCTGTTTTAAATATGTTTATCTTATAAATATCAGATGAGCTTCGAAAACAGCAAAATAATTAAAAATCAAAGGAGAGTAGAAATGAAGAAAAAAATTGTAGCTGTAATAATGTTGGTGGTAATGGTGTTTACTACCTGTTTTGTAAGTAATGTTTCAGTTTATGCTTTTGAACTTAGGGAGGGTGATACGATTGAAGATGACGAAGATTATCAAGATGTCGAGTTTGGTGAAACAGATGTAGATGAAGACGATGATGAGACAAGTGCAGATGAAATAGATTATGATGAAGCATTGGATTTGTTGGAAGATAATAATATCGATGCAGAATTCAAAGTAGTATCATCGTGGAAAGATCATTGTAATGTTGAAGTTATTATTAAAAACACATTAGAAGAGAAGATTGAAGATTGGGAAGTGCGCTTTGACTTGGAAGCAGAAATTGAAAATATTTGGAACGCCAGTGTAAAAGAAAAAAACGAGTGTACATATACTATTCATAATGCAAATTGGAATCAAGATATTGAGATTGGGCAGACTGTTAGTTTTGGAATGACATTAAAGTGTTCAGACAATATTGAATTTCCGGATAAAGTCTTTTTGACACAAGAGTGTGCAGAAGTTTTAGATGAATACGAAGTTACTTGCAAAGAATATAGTCGTTGGAATGGTAATATTGTAAATGGCGAAATAACAATCAAAAACTTATCAGATAACGTGATTGATGATTGGAAATTGGAATTAGAAACCGATATAAAGATTCAGCAAGTATGGAATGCAAAAGTAGAAGAGAGTGAAGAAAACTACTTATATTTAAATAATGCAAATTATAATGCATCTATTCCGGCTAATGGTTCTGTTTCTTTTGGGTTCATAGCAGAAGTTGAAGGAGAAATGAATATAGATGAATACTATCTTTATGATATGATGCAAGTTATAGATGAGGAAACTGAAATTGAAGATGAAATTGAAGATGGTTATGAACGAGGAGAGGATGAATTTGATACAGAAAGTCAGTATCAAGCATATAAGACAGTAATGGCAAAACTTTCAAAGGCAAAAGGTGTTGGTAGTAATGTTAATAAAAGTAATAAAGGATTTGCATTACCAGCATATCGTCCGAAAAAGACAAAAATAGGGGAAAAGGGCATTGAATATACGATTAAAGGTATCAGGTTGGAAGAATTTAAAAACAGTAAAGATAAAGAGCCTAAAATATCAAAAGCAAGAGCTATTCAGTCTTTTGCGAAAAGTGGAAATAAATATTATATCGCACAAAGAAGAGGTGATGATGTATTCGTTTCAACATGTAGTATTGATTCGAAAAATGATAAAATTTTGAATTTTGATCAAAATAGCACAATGAGACTGAAAGGCTTTGCACATGGACAAACATTTGAATTTGTAGAATGTGATGGAAAAATGTATATGTTATTAGGGACAAATGTCCGAAAGGATTTTTCGCAGTCGTTAGCATTGGTTAAATATAGTGCTAAAACCAATATTTCTTTTAAAGGTGATTCGGCAAAGGAAAAAGGAGTAAAGCGTCTTACTAAATTAGCTTATGCAAATCAAAACCGAAAATATTTTGGAAGACCAGGTAGAATTGATGCGGCTTTATCTGCTGACAATAAAACATTATGTGTTTGGTTTGCTAACGATTTGAATGATGATCAGAAATCGGAGATAAAAATTTCTAAAATCCAGATTGCGTGCTATCAGATGAGTAATATAATTAAGTATTTTGAAAAAAACACTTCAGCAAGAACCATATCGTTCCAGTCTATGAATAAAAAATGGTGTAATTATAGTTGTGAACAAAAACAGAAAAATCAGATGATACGACCATATGGCTCAAATCAAGGAATTGAAGTTTCGAATACCTATAAAGGCAAAAATGCTCAAAAAAAGATGGTAAATAAAAATAAAATATACTTTTCATCGGGAAATGAAATTGAAAAACAACCTTTGATAGTAGGGATGATGACATTATATAGGAAAAGTGAAAAAGATTTAACGAAGAATGGGAGTTATCGGACACAGTTGCGGATTAATCCTACTAAGGTAAGTTTTAAAAATAAGGAAATGGAAGGCCTTCATCTATATGGAAAAGATATATTTTTTGTGATTTCTCCAAATAACGGAAAAGGTAAAACAACGGATAAATCTAAACAATATATATGTTCTGTTCCTAAAAACTATCTTAGTGAAGCAAATTATGCTAAAAGGGGTGCAAAATGATTCAATACAGAAAAATAACAGCAATTCTCCTGACATTTTTCCTTTTGTTTTTGTCTGCATCACCGATATCGGTGTCTCGTGCGGCAGAGATAAAAGGAACGTGTGGAGCAAAATGTAGTTATACCCTGTCCGAGGATGGTGTGCTTACGATTTCCGGGACAGGGACGATAACAAAAAAATTCGATCAAGACGAGAAGATTAATAAAAAAATCAAGTCCGTTGTGATAGAAGATGGGATCGAAAAGATTGGAGATAATTGCTTTGATAGTTTGGGTACATCACCCGATGAAAAGATCGTGATATCGTTGGCAGAGACGATAACGGAAATTGGTGATGGGGCATTGGTTTCTCCACGTATAGCGGTAATAGAACTTCCATCTGGGTTGGAAAAACTCGGAAAGAATGCATTTGAACTTATCGGGATGGAAAAAATTGTAATTCCAGAATCGACAAAAGAAATAGGTGACTGGACGTTCTATGATTCGGATGTAAAGGAAGTGGTATTACCTCGTGGTCTTCAAACTCTTTCCGTCGGAATGTTTGCAGGGTGTAAAAAACTTACAAACCTTCAGTTGCCATCGCAGTTAGAAACGATAAAAGAATATGCTTTTGCGAGATGTAGTTTTACAAAGTTTGAAATTCCAGATACAGTAAAAACAGTAGAAAAATACACCTTTGACAGCTGCTCCAAATTACAGAACATTATCATTGGAAAGTCTGTAAAAAAAATTGATAAAAAGTTTGCGTCAAATTGCATTGCATTAAAAACAATTACGAATCATTCCAAGATTACCATTCCCCTAGATACGATGTCTGGAAAACGAAGCTGGTATGTTGGCAAGAAAAAGGTAACAAAACTTGCTCCGGGAAAGACGGCGACAGCAAAGCTTCAGAAGTATAAGATCAAATATAATCTGGACGGGGGGAAAGTTTTAGGGAAAAAACCAGTTTCTTATCAATATCATCAACAGCAGAAGCTGCCTCAGAAAGTGAAGAAAAAAGGTTATACATTTGTCGGATGGTATATATCGGCAAAAAACGATTGGGAATTATTTCCAAATCATATTACGGAAAAATTGTACGGCAATCTTACTGCCAATGCCATTTTCAAAAAGTACCGTGTGACTTCTACGAAAGGGAGAATACATGTCACGGTGAAGGATGCCGAATATGGAAAGAAAGGGTATAATAAAGAAGAAGACGCCTATTATTTTCGATATTCAGAAAAGAAAGATATGTCTGACGCAAGAATTCATCTCTATACAGCACCTTATGGAGACGGACTTTCTCCAAAGTTAAAAAAGGGAAAGACCTATTATGTCGAGATCACGAGACATGTAGCGTGGTATATGGAAGATAGTGAAGACCTCGAAGAGCCATTTTGCGGATGGCATTGTAAACGAAAGGTTAAGATACAGTGATAAGCGAGAAAGACCTCTGCATTAGAAATAGTGCGGGGGTCTTTTGAAAATAATAAATATCTCCCCTTTACATCCCCGCCTTAAAGTGTTATGATATATACTATATGTTGTGGCTGGGGAAAAACAAAACACTATATATTTGCAGATATCAGGGGCGAAAGACGTTAGTTCCTCGATATCCTTTATGATAAAAGGAAACCACCAACGTGCAACAGAAAGAAAAGATAGGAGATGACAGGCACAGATGGGTAGTGTATGGGTAATAAAGCGAAATGGTGAAGAAGTTGAGTTTGATGCGGAAAAGATCAGCAATGCGATTCAAAAGGCCAACAATGAGGTGACGGATGATAAGAAACTGACGCTTTTACAGATTGCGGATGTGACAAGAAAAGTGGTGGAGAGGATTGAGAAGGCATCGCATGCCGTCAATGTAGAGCGGATTCAGGATTTGGTAGAAATTGCCATTATGGAAGAGGGCGGATACGAGATTGCGCAGAAATATGTGCGTTACCGCTATCAGCGTGAGATTGCGAGAAAAGCCAATACGACCGATGCAGAGATTTTGTCGCTCATTGAGTGCAGCAACGAAGAAGTCAATCAGGAAAATTCCAACAAAGATGCAAGCATCAATTCGACGCAGCGCGATTATATGGCGGGGCAGGTCAGCAAGGACCTTACGATGCGTCTGCTGCTGCCGAAAGAAATTGTGGATGCGCACAATGAGGGAATCATTCATTTTCACGACTCCGATTATTATGCACAAAAAGAACATAACTGCGATCTGATCAATCTCGAAGACATGCTTCAAAACGGAACGGTCATCAGCGAGACAATGATCGAAAAACCGCATTCTTTCTATACCGCGTGCAATGTTACGACGCAGATCGTAGCGCAGGTGGCAAGCAACCAGTACGGCGGCCAGTCATTTTCTCTTGCTCATCTGGCGCCGTTTGTGGACATCAGCCGAAAGAAAATATATAAAGAAGTGGAAACCGAATTTGAGGAAAACGAACTGGAAAAAGACGAAGAAAAGATAAAGAAAATTACGGAAAAACGGCTTTTAGATGAGATCAAGCGCGGGATTCAGACCATTCAGTACCAGCTCATTACACTGATGACGTGCAATGGACAGGCGCCGTTTGTCACAATGTTTATGTATCTGGATGAAGTGGAAGGCCAGACGCGGTATGACCTTTCCCTGCTCATCCGCGAAGTGCTGACACAGCGGATTCAGGGGGTAAAAAATGAAAAAGGTGTGTGGATCACACCGGCATTTCCGAAGCTGATCTATGTACTCGACGAGGACAATATTTCGGAAGATTCCCCGTATTATGCGTTGACGGAACTTGCTGCCAAATGCACGGCAAAACGTATGGTTCCGGACTACATTTCGGCGAAAGTCATGCGTGAATTAAAACGGGGGGATGTGTACACCTGCATGGGCTGCCGTTCCTTTCTGACGGTGGAAGACAGTCAGCGGAATCCGGATGGAAGCCATAAATATTATGGAAGATTTAACCAGGGAGTCGTGACAATCAATCTTGTTGATGTGGCGTGCTCATCGTACGGCGACATGGACATGTTCTGGAAAATATTGGACGAAAGACTGGAACTCTGCCACCGTGCCCTGCGCTGCCGTCATGAGCGCCTTCTCGGCACCGTTTCCGATGTGGCACCGATTCTGTGGCAGCATGGAGCGCTTGCGCGCCTGAAAAAGGGAGAGACGATTGATAAACTATTGTATAACGGTTATTCGACCATTTCCCTCGGCTATGCCGGATTGTACGAAATGTGCGTGCGAATGACCGGAGAAAGCCATACGGCAAAAAAAGGACATGATTTTGCATTGGCAGTCATGCAGAAATTAAACGACAAATGTGCCGAATGGAAGGCTGCTGAAAATATCAGCTATTCGGTTTACGGCACACCGATGGAATCAACGACCTACAAATTTGCCAAATGCCTGCAAAAGCGGTTTGGACGGATCAAAGGCGTGACGGATAAAAACTATATTACCAATAGTTACCATATTCACGTGACCGAGCCAATCAACGCGTTTGATAAATTGACATTTGAATCGGAATTTCAGAAACTGTCGCCCGGCGGTGCCATCAGCTATGTGGAAGTGCCGAATATGCAGCACAACATACCGGCGGTACTTGCGGTAATGCGGCATATATACGAAAATATCATGTACGCGGAACTCAATACGAAAAGCGATTTCTGCGAGGCCTGCGGATACGACGGCGAGATTCAGATAAAAACCGATGAAAAAGGAAAACTTGTCTGGGAATGCCCAAATTGCGGTAACCGCGACACCGACACACTGTTCGTTGCCCGCCGCACTTGTGGCTATATCGGAACCCAGTTCTGGAACCAGGGAAGAACCCAGGAAATCAAAGACCGGGTGTTGCATTTGTAAAAAAATCCTTGCGTTATAATCCATAATCCATTATTATAGAAGATATTAACGCACTGACAGGAGGACTTTATGGAAAAGAAAAAACGAGGGAGTTTTACAGGGACACTGGGATTTGTACTGGCGGCAGCAGGGAGTGCCGTTGGACTTGGAAATATTTGGAGATTTCCGTATCTTGCAGCGAAAAATCACGGCGGCGTGTTTATTATCTGCTACATCATATTGGCATTGACATTTGGATTTGCGCTTCTTACAACCGAGATCGCGATAGGGCGAAAGACCAAGCAGAGCCCGCTTACCGCGTATGCAGCCATTCATCCAAAATGGGGAAAATTAGGCGTACTTGCCTGCCTGGTACCGACGATCATTTTGCCGTATTACTGTGTGATCGGTGGATGGGTTGTCAAATATTTCACTGTATTTGCGACAGCCAAAGCGCATAATGCGGCGCAGGATAGTTTCTTTAACAACTTTATTACATCGCAGTATGCACCGATTTTCTTTATGATGATATTCTTAGGAGCGACAGCGGCAGTCGTGCTTTGCGGCGTGGATAAAGGAATTGAAAAAGCCAGCAAATTTATCATGCCGATCTTATTGGTACTTATCATTGGAATTTCCGTCTATTCGCTGACGATAAAATTCACGGATGCGAATGGGGTTACCCGAACCGGACTTGACGGTTTAAAAGTATATCTCGTTCCGGATGTCAGCGGAATGACGTTCAAAGACTGGGTTGTAATCATTATGGATGCGATGGGGCAGCTGTTCTTCTCCATCAGTGTAGCGATGGGAATTATGGTAGCCTATGGTTCTTATGTGCCAAAAGATGTAAATTTGATGAAATCCATCAACCAGATTGAGATTTTTGATACCGTGGTGGCACTTCTTGCTGGCCTTATGATCGTACCGGCAATCTATGTATTTATGGGGATTGAAGGAATGTCCGGCGGACCGGGATTGATGTTTGTTTCCCTTCCGAAAGTATTTGACCAGATGGGCGGTGTCGGCATCGCCATCGGTGTCGCATTTTTCCTGATGGTGCTCTTTGCGGCAGTGACATCTTCCGTGTCAGTCATGGAAGCTATCGTGTCAAGTATGATGGATAAGTTCCATTGGTCGAGAAAGAAAGGTGGAATTATTGTAACCATTTATGCATTTATCGGTGGAATCATTGTCTGCCTCGGTTACAACTTGTTTTACTTTGAACTGCCGCTGCCAAATGGAAGCGTAGCACAGATCTTAGATATTATGGATTATATCAGTAATAATATTCTGATGCCGTCCGTAGCTGTACTTACTTGTATTTTGATCGGCTGGGTTGTGAAACCGGATGTCATCATCAATGAAGTAACGCAGAATGGAGAATACAAATTCAGCAGAAAAGAATTGTATATCGTCATGATTCGTTTCGTGGCACCGGTTCTGCTAGTATTCCTGCTGCTTCAGTCATTGGGAATTATAAATATTTAATGTAACTATTCAGGATCTTATTGTATGGGAAGCAATGAATCGTCGTGCTTGCACGTAAGAGGCTTTGATTTCCACATAAGATCCTAATAGGGCTCCCCCTCCGCATATGAGCATTTTTAGCCTTGTCAAAGGCGGGAAAGAACACGAAGTGTTCGAAATGCGAATGTGTGGAAGAGGGGGAACCTGAATAGTTACTATCTAATAACGAAAGGAGCATCTCTCCTGCGCAATCGGTAGGAAAGAGGCTCCTTTTTGAAAAGGGGGGAGGATAAGTATTTTAACTTTATCTTTGGTTATAGTAAGAGTATAACCGGAAGAAAAGAAATTATACAAAGTGGGAAAGGAAAATGGATATGAATATAAAAGTTCAGGAAACCGCAGACCGTTTATTGAATCGGATCGGCGTATCGACATGCAGTTTTACGACAGTAAAAGCGGCAAAAAGAACATTGGAAGAAGAGGGCGCCTGCGTGCTTTCTATGCAGAAACCGCATTGGGATCTGGAGCCTGGCAAGACTTATCTTGTTACACAGTCGGATTCCAGTTTGTTTGCATTTTCTATCGGCAGCCAATTTTTGGCAGAAGAGGCGGCGGAGACAGACCAGATGCTTCGCCTGGCTGCGGCGCACACAGACCATCCCTGCCTTTATATCAAAAGTAATCCGGAAGTAGACACTAAAGGATATGGCAAGTTAAATGTCGAGGTGTACGGTGGTGCTATTTTAAATACATGGATGGACCGTGCCCTTTCCGTGGCGGGAAAAGTAGTTATCAAATCCGATAATGTATTTGAGCCGGAAGTGCGTATTGTGGATATGAAACGTCCGCTTTTTACGATTCCGAATCTTGCCATTCATCTGAACCGCGAAGTCAATAAAGGTGTGGAATTAAACCGTCAGAATGACCTTGAGCCGCTGGCTTATGTCGATGGAACCGAAGTGGAAAAAGAGTTCTTTCTTTCCCTGCTTGCGAGAGAACTGAAAGTATCCGCAAGCGAGATATTGGATTATGAATTATATTTGTACAATTGTGATGCCGGAGATGTATTGGGCATTCATGAAGATATGATCTCTGCCCCGCGGCTGGACAACATTACTTCAGTCGAAGCCTGCCTGCAGGGGCTTTTAAATCAGAACCGGGAAAAGGGGATCAATGTCATCGCCTTGTTTGACAACGAAGAGATTGGAAGCCACACAAAACAGGGGGCAGACAGCGAATTTTTGTACCGCTTGTTAAAGAAAATATACCGCTGTCTCGGAGTGGCCGAAGAAAAGGCAGAGACGGCGATTTTTGGAGGATTTGCATTGTCGCTAGATGTCGCACACGGGTTTCATCCGAATAAACCGGAAAAATCCGATCCGACCAATCCGAATCCGCTCGGAAAAGGTGTCGTGATCAAACGTTCCAGTGCACAGAATTATGTAACAGACAGTGAAGCGGTGGCGACCGCAATGATGATTTTTGAAAACGAAGGCATTCCGTATCAGAAATTTGCCAGCCGTTCGGACGTTTCCCAGGGAGGCACACTCGGATCAATCGCTTCCAAATATCTGCCGATGAAAATGGTAGACATGGGAGTGCCGATCCTTGCGATGCATTCTGCCCGTGAACTGATGGCGGCAGCAGACCAGTATTATCTGGAAGAATTTGTAACTGCGTTTTTTGAACAATAAATTTTGAAAGCAACTATTCGGGACACCCCATCCGCACATTCAGTCCTGAATTGTTGCGATAGGAGGAAAATATGTATTTATTAGGATCCCATGTGGGAATGAGTGGAAAAGATATGATGCTTGGCTCCGTGAAGACCGCCCTTTCTTATGGCGCAAATACCTTTATGCTGTATACCGGAGCACCTCAAAATACAAGAAGAAAGAAAATAGAGGAATTAAATATTCCGGCAGCAAGAGAGCTGATGAAGGAAAACGGAATTGAGACATTTGTCGTACACGCCCCTTATATTATCAATCTGGCAAATACGGTCAAACCGGAGACCTTTCAGATCGCGACGGATTTTCTCGCGGTAGAATTAGAGAGAACCGAAGCGATGGGATCGGAGACACTTGTTCTCCATCCGGGTTCCCATGTGGGCGCGGGTGAAGAAGCCGGTATCGCGCAGATCATCAAAGGACTGGATATGGTAATGAAACAGGATATGAAAGTGAAGATTGCCTTGGAGACAATGGCAGGAAAAGGCAGCGAGATTGGTCGTTCTTTCGAAGAACTTAAAGCGATTTATGACGGCGTGCGGTATCCGGAAAACCTCCGCGTGTGCTTTGATACCTGCCATGTAAATGATGCAGGATACGACATCGTCAATCATTACGAAGAGGTAATGGAAGAATTTGACAGAGTTCTTGGGCTGGACCAGATTGCGGTATTTCATATTAATGACAGCAAAAATCCGCTTGGAGCGCACAAAGACCGCCATGAAAATGTGGGACTTGGCACGATCGGATTTGATACTCTGTACCGTTTTGTCTCGGACGAGAGATTTGCCAATGTGCCGAAAATACTGGAAACACCGTGGATCAAACCGGAAGATGATCCGAAAAATCCGATTCCGCCATACAAAGAAGAAATTGAGATGTTGCAGAGTGGAATGATGAAACCGTTGACAATTTCATGATTTCCCACTAAAATAGAAAGATAGGAAGTTAAAATTGAAGGAGGCTCTTACAAATGGCAAAGAAACCATATTATTTGACAACCGCCATTGCTTACACATCGGGAAAACCTCATATTGGAAATACGTATGAAGTTGTACTCGCCGATGCAATCGTGCGATATAAAAGAAATCAAGGTTATGATGTGCGGTTCCAGACCGGAACGGACGAACATGGCCAGAAAATAGAATTGAAGGCAGAAGAAGCAGGCATTACGCCAAAAGAATTTGTTGACAATGTTTCTTCTGAGATCAAACGTATCTGGGATCTGATGAACACCTCTTACGACCGCTTTATCCGCACGACGGATGAAGGCCATGAAAAACAGGTTCAGAAGATCTTTAAGAAATTGTATGAGCAGGGAGATATTTACAAGGGACATTACGAAGGAATGTACTGTACTCCTTGTGAATCGTTCTTCACGCCGTCACAGCTTGTCGATGGCAAATGTCCGGACTGTGGACGCGAGTGCCAGCCGGCGAAAGAAGAAGCGTATTTCTTGAAATTAAGCAAATATCAGGACCGCCTGATCGAACATATCAACACACATCCGGAATTTATCCAGCCGGAGTCGCGTAAAAACGAAATGATGAACAATTTCCTCTTGCCGGGACTTCAAGATCTCTGTGTTTCCAGAACGAGTTTCAAATGGGGCATTCCGGTAGACTTTGATCCGGGCCACATCGTATATGTGTGGGTCGATGCGCTGAGTAACTACATTACCGGACTTGGTTACGATCAGGACGGAAACAGCGATGAAATGTTTGACAAATTCTGGCCGGCAGATCTTCATCTGATCGGAAAAGATATTTTGCGTTTCCATACGATTTATTGGCCGATCATGCTTATGGCACTCGGACTTCCTCTGCCAAAACAGGTATTTGGACATCCTTGGCTGCTTCAGGGCGA
>CDZY01035960.1_pt1 | contig 14303 bp, 12 predicted proteins | sample 557671 | NCBI WGS metagenome assembly CDZY01 (sample SAMEA3182091, study PRJEB8094) | gut metagenome | biome: human; feature: gut; material: Stool; isolation source: human stools | place: Canada | collected 2013-03-11
ATCCTGGTCATCAAGGAGAACATCAAGGTCCGCCGTTTCGTTCGTTACGAGGGCGTCTGCTCTGCATACGTCCACGGCGGCGGCACCCACGGCATCCTGGTCAACTTCGAGACCACCAACGGCATCGAGGCCAAGGACGAGTTCGTTGCTTACGGCAAGGACATCGCAATGCAGGTCGCAGCTGCCAACCCCGGCTATGTGGACGAGGCATCTGTCCCCGCCGAGGTCGTGGCCAAGGAGAAGGAAATCATGCTGGTCCAGATGGCTGGCGATCCCAAGACCGCCAACAAGCCTGAGGCTGTGAAGCAGAAGATGATCGAGGGCAAGATCAAGAAGTTCTTCAAGGAGAACTGCCTGGTCGATCAGGAGTTCGTCAAGGACGGCGACCTGACGGTTGCTCAGTACACCGCAAAGGTCGCAAAGGACCTGGGCGGCGACATCAAGATCGTCAAGTTTGCCCGCTTCCAGAAGGGCGAAGGCCTGGAGAAGCGTGCTGATGACTTCGCTGCTGAAGTTGCAAGCATGGTGAAGTAAGTTTTACTTCTAAGGCAAACCGGGGGCCGCAGTACCGAAAGGTGCTGCGGCCCCTTTTTTGTTTGTGTTTAGGGCCGGACTGTGTTATCATAAAGAAAAACCGCCCTCTAAGGGCGGTAGGGGAGAGGGGCGCATGACCACCATGAAAAAACAGGAGCTTACCCTTGCGGGCGTTCCGGCCATCCTGTACGGCGAGCGCAGCCGTAAGGTGTATCTTTATGTCCACGGGAAAAATGGCTGCAAGGAAGAGGCTGAACGCTTTGCAAACACCGCCTGCGCAGCAGGCTGGCAGGTGCTGGCCATCGACCTGCCCGAACACGGAGCGCGCAAGGACCGCCCAGAACAGCTGCTGCCGTGGGCGGTGGTGCCGGAAATTCAGGCAGTCTATGCCCGGATGCAGCCGGTCTGGCCGCATATCCGGCTCTATGGGGTCAGCATCGGGGCATGGCTGGCTATGCAGGCATTGCGGGCAGAAAAGCCGGAAAAGGCCCTGCTCGTGTCCCCGGTGGTGGATATGGAAACCCTCATCCTGAGCATGATGCAGGGCGCCCATGTCACCGAAGAACAGCTGAAGGCAGCAGGGGAAATCCCCACGGAGATGGGAGAAACGCTTTCGTGGCCGTATCTGTGCTGGGTGCGGGAGCATCCCCTGCAGTGGCATACACCCACCCAAGTGCTGTACGGCGACAAGGATGCGCTGACCTCCCGTGCGGTGATGGAGCGGTTCCGCCGGCAGAGCGGGGCACATCTGACCATCCTGCAGGGCGGGGAACACTGGTTCCACACCTCGGTGCAGATGGCTGCTGTGCAAACGTGGGAAGAAGCAAACCTTTGATTTTTAAAACGACTGCAAACAAAAATGCCGCTGACGGCTTTTCTTCCGTCAGCGGCTGTTTGCCTATTCCGTTAAGCGATGCGCCGATCTGAGAGATCAGGCCTTGACTTCGCTGTTCTGTTCAGCCTTCTGGTAAGCCTTGAAGGAGTGGACCACGATGTTCAGGCCCAGAACGATCAGCAGGATAGCCAGGATCAGCTGCAGGCCGTTTGCGATGAACACAGCGCCCCAGGTGGTCTCGCCAGCGGGGATGGTCACAGAAGCGGCGGTGCTGATGGCCTTGACCATAGCAATCAGGCGCTGCACCAGAGCGGTGAAGGTGACGCACAGCATGATGATCAGCGGGGGGAAGATCATCTTGTTGTTGCGGCCGGTGACCTTCAGGAACACGCACAGGGTAGCCAGAACCAGAGCGCTCAGCAGCTGGTTGGCGGAACCGAACAGCGGCCAGATGTTGGCGTAGCCGATCTTGGTCAGGATGAAGCCGAACACCAGAGTGATGATGGTGGAGAAGTACACGTTGCACAGCAGCTTGCGCCAGCCCTCAGCGTGCTCCATGTCATCTACACTGAACAGCTCCTGGAAGCTCATACGGCCGATACGGGCCACAGCGTCCAGGCTGGTCAGGGCCAGAGCGGAAACGCACATGGTCATGAACACGGAAGCAAAGTGCTGGTCCAGGCCAAAGCCCACAAAGAAGCTGGCCACGCCACGGCTGAAGATCTGGAACGGGGTGCCGTCGGCGGGAGTGCCGTCGGCGGCAGCGGCTGCGCCTGCCACGCACAGGGCGATGACAGCCAGCAGGCTCTCCAGGATCATGGCACCGTAACCGACCTTCAGCATATCCTTTTCATTGGAAACAGTCTTGGAGGAAGTGCCGGAAGAAACCAGGCTGTGGAAGCCGGAAACGGCACCGCAGGCCACGGTAACGAACAGGATGGGGAACATGGTGCCCAGCTTTGCGTTGTTGAAGCCGGTGAACACCGGCAGGTTCATGACGGGGTGATTGACAATCAGGCCCAGAACGGCACCTACGATCATAGCCACGAACATGAAGGTGGTCATGTGGTCACGGGGCTGCTTCAGCAGCCACATGGGCAGCACGGCAGCGAAGAAGATGTAAACGAAGGTGATGTAGCTCCATGCAGCCTTGCCCAGGATGACAGGAGCGTTTGCGCCAACCACGAAGGACAGCACGATGAACACGATGCTGATGACGTTTTCTTTCCAGCCGGTGAAGTGGAACTTGTTCTGCAGCAGGCCAAAGACCACAGCGAACACCATGAACATGATGGAGACCATGCCGGCAGCGCCGTTGGTCTGAGCAGCTTCCACCAGAGCACCGTCGGTGCCGTAGGCGTTGAAGGTGCCTGCGACCATGTCTGCGAAGGCAGCGATGACGATGCCGCAGAACAGCCAGCAGAACAGCAGGAACAGCTTGCGGCCGGTCTTGCCGATATACTTCTCGATCAGCATGCCCATGCTCTTGCCGTCATTCTTGACGGAAGCGTACAGAGCGCCGAAGTCGGTGACGGCACCGAAGAAGATGCCGCCCAGCAGGACCCACAGCAGAACGGGCAGCCAGCCGAAAGCGGCAGCCTGGATGGCACCGGTGACAGGACCTGCACCGGCAATGGAGCTGAACTGGTGGGCGAACACCGTCCAACCGTCGGTGGGAACATAGTCCCGGCCATCCTCATGGACAACAGCCGGGGTCTTGGCGGTGGGGTCGATGCCCCACTTGTTTGCCAGCCAGCGGCCGTAGAGTGCGTAAGCACCGAACAGACACACGGCGGCGATCAATACGATGACCAGCGTATTCATTGTTTTTACCTCTTTCCTTTTTTTCATGCGGCAAACCGGCCAGGTGCACAGCGCCGTCCGGCAGACGAAGCAGGGCCGCAGGGTGTAAAAAAGCCCTCGTCCATCCGGAAGATCTTCCTTGGGCGGAAGATCTTTCCCGAAGACGAAGGCTCACACATCCACTGCACAATGTGGATGATTTGCTCCGCGGTACCACTTCGCTTGCTGTCTGTGGACAGCCACTCCCACGCATGGCACATCTGCCATGCTGCCCGGTAACGGGGGCTGGACGGCGTTGCATTACTCAGGACGGTCAAGGTCCCGTTCACACACGCTGCTTGCAGGGGAGGGTCATTTGCTCCTGACTGCCGCCGTTGCATCAAAAAGGGCAGCTCGCTGAAAGAGGGTGCTGCAAATGATCATGTCCTGTTCGTCGCATTTGCCGAATGATTGCTCCTACTTTAGGGCAGAATTCATAATTTGTCAATATATTTCCGGGAAGTTCGGAGGATGCGCCAATTCGGCAAAGAAGTTCTAAGAGAATTTTAGGTGATTTTTATTCATATGTGAAAAGAGCTAAATTGAACAGTGCATTTCCTGAAAAGAGTTCACGCAGAATGCTTGACTTTCACACTTTGAAGTGCTAAAGTAATAACACGATGAACCGACCCGATGTGATTAGAAGAAGGAGAACTGTTATGGCCGAGAAAAATCCCAGAAGAAACGAAACCATCGACGCGCTGTTCGACGCGATCCTCAGCCTGGAAACGCGGGAAGAATGCTACGATTTCTTCGAGGATCTGTGTACCGTCAAGGAGATCTCGGACATGGCGCAGCGTCTGGAGGCAGCAAAGCTGCTGCTGGACGGCAGCACCTACGAGCAGATCGTAAAAACGGTGGAGATCAGCACTGCCACCATCAGCCGCATCAACCGCTGCATCCAGTACGGCACCGGCGGCTACCGGCAGACCATTGAAAAGGTGCGCGAAAAGCAGCAGTAACGCCGCCACACGGCAGGGCATAGGATGGGACGTGCAAACCCTCTTGACCGGAAAGGATGGTATTCTATGTCTGCTGAAACCTGTACCCGCTCCCAGTGCCCGGAGATGCCCAAGGTCACGCTGGACCAGGCTGTGATCGACCTGATGGAGAGCATCGCCCTGCAGGAAACGGCCCTCAGCCACATTCTGTGCGCCGAAAGCCAGAAGATGAAGGTGGCCATGGGCCTGGATGGGCTGGACCTGTGCAAGCTGCTGGAGGTCAACGACTCGGCAACCAACATGGTGCACGCCGTGGCCAACCTGGAGCTCGTGCTCAAGGATAAGCTGGAGTTCATCTCCAACAACCTCTACTATCCGCCTTCCGGCAGCGGCTGTTCTGCTGACCAGTAAGGCCCTCTGCCTGCCCGGGTGCCGGGCGGGCATTTTTGTTTACCGTCTCTTCACGGAAAGTTTGCATAAAAACCGGAAAATGCATTTGTTGGAATTGCTGAGGCGGTCAATCTGTGCTATACTATAGACTGTATCACCATGAAAGTGAGGAAACCGCAATTGCTGCATTACGATGCCATCCTGTTTGACGTGGACGGGACCCTGATCGATTCCGCTCCCGGCATTCTCCATACATTGGAAGAGGTCTTTCAGAAAATGGGCGTGGACGTCACCGGCGTCAACCTGCGCCGCTATCTGGGCCCGCCGCTGCGCAAGAGCTTCGGCGAGCACTTCACCGAGCTGGACAAGATCGAGCAGGCCACCCGCCTCTACCGCGAAAGCTACGCGGTGAAGGGCAGCCACGAATGCGCCGCGTATCCCGGTGCAGCGGAAATGCTGCAGCGCCTGAAGGACGCCGGGCTGATCCTGTGCACCGCTACTTCCAAGCCCACCGGGGTGGTCACCCCGATCCTGGAAGAAAAGGGTCTTGCACCCTTCTTTGATTTCATCGGCGGCGCGTCCATGGACGAGAGCCGCGACACCAAGACCGACGTGGTGCACTATGTGCTCAGCCAGCCCATGCTGCAGGGCAAGCGGGTGCTGATGGTCGGTGACCGCAACGACGACATGCGCGGCGCGGCAGACTGCGGTCTGGACGCTGCCGGTGCACTGTACGGCTATGGCAGCCGCGAGGAGCTTGCGCCCTTCCACCCGGTGCTGCTGGCCGAGAGCTGCGCCGACCTTGCCGACCAGCTGCTGGAGCAGCGTGCCTGAAACAACGCGCAATAAAGGGAATGGTGAAAAAACTATGAGACAGAATACACAACCGGAAAAACAGTCGCTGACGCCCATGCAGAAGCAGGCAGTGCTGGTGTGCATTGTGTGTGCACTGGCGGCGCTGCTGACCATTGGCATCACCCTTGTCCTGATCCACCGTGGCAAGGAACCGGCTGCCTCTTCGGAGCAGCCGGGCACCGAGCAGCCTGCGGATGATGCAAACATCGCCGACCATTACCAGATCAACGAACAGTCCAGTGCACTGCTCCCCGAGACGGCGGACGCGGGTGACGCCTACCAGAGTGAGACGCTGTTCATCGGCGATTCCAACACGGTGCGTCTGTATGCCAACGGCCTGATCAGCCTGCAGCAGTTCTGCGCCAAGGAGGGCATTGGCACAAGCGCTGCCCTGAACGAGGGCATCGTTACCTTTAAAAAGGACAGCAGCCGCTACACCATCGCGGAAGCTGTGGCCAAGATGAAGCCCCGCCGTGTGGTCATCATGCTGGGCACCAACGACACTGGCATGGCCGTGGAGGATTTCATCAGCAATTACAAGCAGCTGGTGCAGGCCATCCAGACCAGCTACCCCTACACCGACATCATCGTCAACACGGTGCCGCCGGTGCCTGCCGACCACTCCAACTATCCCAACATGGACCAGACCAGGATCGACGACTTCAATATGGCATTGCTGTCCATGTGTGAGGAAATGGGCCTGAAGTTCCTCAACACGGCCGAAGCCCTCAAGGATTCCACCGGCTACGGCAACGCCGACTATTACCAGAGCGGCGACATCCACCTCAAGACCTCCGGCCTGAAGGTGCTGTTGAACTACCTGCGCACCCATGCCTACGAGACCGAGGACCGCCGCCCGGACACTAACAACATTCCCAGCCGCGCCGAATATGTGCCCGACCCCAGTTCTGCTGTGGCTTCGTCCAGCAGTGAGGTGACCTCCTCTTCTTCCGAAGTGCAGGAGGACACCACCCAGTATCAGGCATCCTACCGCGTGGATAAGACCGGCGGCGGTACCCTGAGCGCCGGCAATGACAACGGCAAGACCACACTGACCTACAGCGTCGGTGCAAGCCAGTCGGTCAGCGTCACGGCGGTCCCGGCATCGGGTTATGTGTTCGTCAAGTGGAGCGACGGCGTGACCAACAAGACCCGCACAGATGCCAACTTCAAGCAGAATCTGGATGTGACCGCCGTGTTTGCTGCCGCCTCGGTGAAGATCAGCAGCAGCGGCAAGGCTGCAGTGGGCGGCAGTTGCACCTTCCACGCGAAGATCGGCGGCAAGTATCTGGAGGCAGATTCCATCCGCTGGTATGCCAACGGTGTGGAGGCTGCTTCTGCCGCAGGCCAGACCAGCGTGACGGTGCCCATTACGGCTGAGATGCAGGGCACTACCTTCAAGGTCTACGCAGTGGTGAGCTACAACGGCAGCACCGTCACCAGCAACACGCTGGAGATCACGGTGCCCGGTGCCCCGGCAGCTTCTTCGGGCTCTTCCAGCAGTTCTTCCGGCAGCTCCGGCTCTTCTTCGTCCGGCAGTACTGCTTCGTCTGGTTCTTCCAGCACTTCTTCCGGGGCTTCCTCCGGAAGTACATCCGGTTCTTCTTCCTCTTCTTCGTCGGAAAAGGAATCCGTCAGCAGCTCCAACGGGGCCGAGAGCACCAGTTCCTCCCACAGCGGCAGCTCGTCTCACAGCGGTTCCTCGTCGGAAGCCGGGAGCGGCAGCACCTCGCACAGCAGCAGTGCGGCCGCCAGTTCCTCCCACAGCAGTTCCGAGAGCAGCTCTCACAGCAGTGCTTCCTCTGAGAGCCCAGCTCCCAAGGCAGAAGCCGAAAATGACACGGCCGAAGAACCGGCAGCCCGCTCCTGAGCGCAGAACCCTTTGCCCCTGCGCCGCATAGGCTGAGGGGAAGGGAGGCGGTTCGATGTTCTGGGAAGAGCCGCGGGTGCCGGGCCTGCCCGGTGCAGAAGATGTGACCGACGGCAGTGTGGATTACTACGATACCGATTGGGAAACTGTAGAAAATGGTGCACTGGAGGAGGAAATGCAGAAATGCAATGCCACTCCCTGCACCGCCCAAACAACCTGTTCAGAAAACAAACCGGAACAAACCGACGTACAGGCGTATGAAATGATTTCGGAATGAACAGAAGCCAGCTCTGCCCACCGCAGGGCTGGCTTCTCCCTGTTGTAATGCCCGCCCTGCAAAGCGGGCCGGAAAAGGAAATGAGGGGATATTATGGCAAAATACTATTGCATCCTGTTTGATGCGGACAATACGCTGCTCAACTTTGACGCCGCTGAGAGCAAGGCACTGGCCGAAACGCTGGTGAACTACGGCATCGAGCCGGACGCCGAAACAGTGCAGACCTACCGCACCATCAATGAGGAACTGTGGCGTCAGCTGGAAAAAGGCCAGATCCGCCGCGAAAAGCTGCTCAACGAGCGGTTCAGCCGCTTCCTCAAAGCCATTGACGCCGCCGGGGACGGCGCAGAGATGAACCGCTATTATCTGGAGCAGCTGTCCACCCACCCGGACCTGATGAACGCCGAGGTGCTGGACGTGCTGCGGGAGCTGTCGGAGGTGGCCACACTGGCCGTGGTGAGCAACGGCGTCCACAAGGTGCAGACCCGGCGGTTGGCCGAGAGCGGTGTGTCCAACTTCATGGAGGATGTGTTCATCTCCGAGAAGCTGGGCTGCGAGAAGCCCGGTGCACGCATCTTTGACGCCGCCCTGCGGGCACTGGGCGTGGAGAACCGCGAGCATGTGCTGATGGTGGGCGACAGCCTGACCAGCGACATCCAGGGCGGTGCAAACGCCGGGCTGGACACCTGCTGGTTCAACCCCAACCACACCGAGAACCCGGGCAAGGTGATCCCCACCTACGAGATCGCCAGCCTGGAAGAACTTTATCCGCTGGTCATGGAGCAGGACGAGCTGGCCAATGTGGGACTGAAGAACCGCCGCCACCAGTGCTGAGCCCCTGCGGGACCGCAGCAGAACAGAATGGATTGAAACAATGCTGATACATTTAGAAAAACTTGGAAAGAGCTTTGGCGAAAAAGTCGTGCTGCACGATGTGACGGCCAGTGTCGAGCGGGAGGACCGTATCGGCATTGTGGGCCAGAACGGCGCGGGCAAGACCACGCTCCTCAAGATCCTGACCGGAGAATATCAGGACTATGACGGGGAATTCAGCGTGACCCATGGCGTGACGCTGGGGTACCTGGAACAGAACGCCAAACTGGACCCCACGCTGGACATCTACGGCGAAATGCGCGCCACCTTTGCGCCGGTGCTGGACGCCATGGCCCAGATGCAGGTTTTGGAGCGCAAGATGGCAGCCCAGCCCGACAACACCGACCTGCTGGCCCAGCACGACGCACTGCAGAACATCGTGGATGCCGCCGACGGCTACAACATGGATGTCAACATCAAAAAGGTGCTGTCCGGTATGGGCTTTGCGCAGGATACCTGGGAAAAGAACATTGCCGTGCTTTCCGGCGGTGAGCTGACCCGGCTGCGTCTGGCAAAGCTGCTGCTGGAAAAACCGGATGTGCTGATCCTGGACGAGCCCACGAACCACCTGGACTTTGCCACCATGGAATGGCTGGAAAATTACCTCAAGGGCTATTCCGGTGCGGTGCTGGTGGTCAGCCACGACCGCTATTTCCTGGACAATGTGTGTACCAAGATCTGGGAGGTTTCCTTCCAGACCATGACTACCTACAAGGGCAACTTCTCGGCTTATCTGCCGCAGAAGGAGGCCGCCGATGCCCTGCGCCAGAAGCAGCACGACGCCGACGTAGCACTGGCGGAAAAGCTGCAGGATTATGTGGACCGCAACCTTGTGCGTGCTTCCACCACCAAAATGGCCCAGAGCCGCCGCCGCCAGCTGGAAAAGCTGGAGATCACCGAAGCACCCAAGGACGAGACGAACCAGCTCAAATTCCGCTTTGAGTACGATGTGGAACCCTGGAACGAGCTGGTGATGCTCAAGAACCTGACCATCAAGATCGGGGACCGCACCCTGCTGGAGCCCTTTACCTACACGGTGTGCCGCGGTCAGCGGCTGATCATCGCCGGCCCCAACGGCGCGGGCAAATCCACCCTGATGCAGGTGCTGGACGGCAAGCGCCGCCCCTCCGGCGGCATGGTGCGCCTGGGCACCGGCGCACGGCCCAGCATTTTTGCCCAGCAGCAGAACCGTCTGGGACAGGGCAGGGTCATCGACGTGATCTGGAACAAGTACCCCCGTATGACTGAGCTGGAGGTGCGCAGCCATCTGGCCAAGCTGGGCTTCCGGGGCGATACGGTGTTCAAGCTCTGCGAGGCACTGTCCGGCGGCGAGCTGGCCCGCCTGCGCTTTGCGGAGATCGTGCTGGAGCGGCCGAACCTGCTGTTCCTGGACGAGCCCACGAACCATCTGGATATCTACACCCGCGAGAACCTGACCGAGGCCCTCATGGCCTACACCGGCACGCTGCTGCTGGTCACCCATGACCGCCACCTGATGAACAGTCTGGCCTGCCCGATTTTGTATCTGGAAAACGGCAAGGCCACCCTTTACCCCAGCTACGACGCCCTGATGGGCCGTGGCACCCCGGCCCCGGCGGTCCAGAAGGAGGCCGGCCCGGCCAAGGCCGGGTACGGCAAGGAGCAGCGCCGCCGCCGCGCCGAGCTGCGGGCCAAGATCAAGGCCTGCGAGGATGAAATGGAGGCCTGCGGTGCCCGCGAGGTGGAGCTGGACAACGAGATCAACTCCCCCGAAGTGTACAACGACCCGGACCTGCTGCGCCAGAAGAGCGACGAGCTCAGCGACCTGCGTTTCCATCAGGAAGAGCTGTTTGCCGCATGGGAGGCCGCCATGGAAGAGCAGGAATGCTACGAACAGTCCCAGACCGAAGAGTAAAGGAGCATACGCATGCCAAAAAATCCACGCAGCTATGAAAAGACGCGGCACATCGCCCTGTCGGGCCTGTTGTTCGCGCTGGCCATGGCGCTTTCGTTCATTGAAGGCTCGCTGGTCATTCCGGGCCTTCTGCCCGGCATGAAGCTGGGCCTTGCCAACATCGTGGTAATGTACGCTCTGTTCTTCATGGGTGTCAAGCAGGCGCTGGTGCTGGACGTGCTCAAGGCACTGTTCGTTTTTCTGGTGTCCGGCTTCACGGCGGGGTTCCTCTCGCTGTGCGGCGGACTGTTGTCGCTGCTGGTCATGGCCGTGCTGTACTATGTGGTGCCGGTGCGGCCCACCTGGTTCATCCTTTCGGTTTGCGGCGCACTGGCCCACAATGTGGGGCAGCTGCTGGGGGCCGGCGTTATCATCTCGTCGTCGCTGTCACTGTACTATGCGCCGGTCATGCTGGTGCTGGGCCTGGTAATGGGCGCACTGACGTCCATTACCCTCAAGGCACTGCTGCCGGCACTGGGGCGGCTGGGGTTCAGCACCCGCGAAAAGCGGGGCGAATAACCGACGCCACTGCGGCAACGGTTGCATTTTGACCGGAAATCAGTATAATAAAGAAACAAACGATTTTGATTTTATGAGAAAACCCCAGACTGACAGGGCTGCCGGACAGAACCATCCATCGGCAGCCGGGAGGTGTTTGCATCATGTCTGAAAAAGTAACGATCAAGGCAGAGCGCCGGGAACTGCATCTGCCCACCATCGCCCTGCGCGGGCTGGTCGTATTCCCGAATAATCTGGTCCACTTTGAGGTGGGCCGCGAAAAGAGCATTGCCGCCGTGGAATGGGCCATGGCCAACAACTCCAATGTGTTCCTTGTGGCGCAGAAGGAGATGGAGCTCAGTGACCCCACCCAGGAGGATTTATTTGCTTACGGCGTCGTGGCCGAGGTCAAGCAGGTGCTGCGCGTCTCGGATGATCTGGTCAAGGTGCTGGTGGAGGGCAAGTACCGCGCCAAGCTCACCGATCTGGACACCACCGGCGATTTCCTGCTGGCTTCCGTGCGCCCGGCCCCGGTGCGTGTCGGCAAGACCGAGGACGCCGTGGAGACCGAAGCCCTGCTGCGCGCTCTGAAGAGCAGCTTTGACGAGTATCTGGGCATGAACCCGCGTCTGGCCAAGGACGTGGTGTTTACCATCGTGTCCAGCACCGACCCGGAGTTCCTCAGCGAGTACATGCCCGCAAACCTGCTGTTCCGCTACGAGGACAAGCAGGCTGTGATGAACGAGAACACCCTCGCGGGCCGTCTGCAGCGTCTTGTGGAGATGCTGCGCCGCGAGTGCCAGGTGATGAAGATCGAGAAGGAGATCGCGGACAAGGTCAACGAGTCCATGGACAAGAACCAGCGCGACTACTACCTGCACGAGCAGCTGCACGTCATCAGCGATGAGCTGGGCGAGGGGGACGATACCCACGCCGAGGCCGACGAGTACCGCCGCAAGATCACGGCACTGCATCTGGCCGAGGACAGCGAGAAAAAGCTGCTCAAGGAAGTGGATCGCCTGTCCAAGATGCAGGGCTCCAATCAGGAAGCCACCGTCATCCGCACCTATCTGGACACCTGCCTGGACCTGCCGTGGAACAGCTATACCGAGGATGATCTGGACATCAACCGTGCCCAGCAGATCCTGGACCGCGACCACTACGGCCTGAAAAAGGTCAAGGACCGCATTCTGGAAACGCTGGCCGTGCGCAAGCTGGCTCCGGACGTCAAGGCGCAGATCATCTGCCTGGTGGGCCCTCCGGGCGTCGGCAAGACCAGCATTGCACGTTCCATCGCCGAAAGTCTGGGCCGCAAGTATGTGCGCATCAGTCTGGGCGGCGTGCGGGATGAAGCCGAGATCCGCGGCCACCGCCGCACCTACATCGGTGCCATGCCCGGCAAGATCATCAGTGCCATGATCACCGCCAAGAGCTCGAACCCTCTGATGCTGCTGGACGAGATCGACAAGCTGGCCGGTGACTTCCGGGGCGACCCGGCGGCAGCTCTGCTGGAGGCACTGGACCCCGAGCAGAACAGCACCTTCAACGACCACTTCCTGGACATTCCGTTCGACCTGAGCCATGTGCTCTTCATTACCACGGCCAACGATCTGGGCAGCATTCCCGGCCCCCTGCGCGACCGCATGGACGTCATCGAGCTGCCCAGCTACACCCGCGTGGAAAAATACAACATTGCCCGCAAGCATCTGCTGCCCAAGCAGCTCAAGGCCTGCGGTCTGACCGGCAAGGTCACCCTGAGCCAGAGCGCCCTGTACGGTATCATCGACGGCTATACCCGCGAAGCCGGCGTGCGCAATCTGGAGCGCACCATTACCAGTGTGCTGCGCAAGTGCGCCCGCAAGATCGCATCCGGCGAGACGGAGACGGTGTCGGTCACCGGCTCCATGCTGGAAGATCTGCTGGGCCCCCGCTTCGTCAAGCCCGACTTTCTCAACCGCACCAATGCCGTGGGCATCGCCAACGGTCTGGCCTGGACCAGTGTGGGCGGCGAGACCCTGCCCATTGAGGTGCAGGTCATCGACAACGGCAGCGGCAAGATCACGGTGACCGGTTCGCTGGGCGATGTGATGAAGGAGAGCGCTCAGCTGGCTGTCACCTGGGTGCGGGTCCATGCGCTGGAATACGGCATCGACCCGGAGCGGCTCAAGAAGTGCGACCTGCACATCCACGCCCCGGAAGGTGCTGTGCCCAAGGACGGTCCCTCGGCCGGTGTCACCCTGACCACGGCGCTGGTGTCCTGCCTGTCCGGCCTGCCGGTGCGCGGGGATGTGGCCATGACCGGCGAGATCACCCTGCACGGCAACGTGCTGCCCATCGGCGGCCTGCGCGAAAAGAGCATGGCAGCCTACCGCGAGGGCATGAAGACGGTGCTGATCCCCAAGGACAACGAGCCGGATCTGTACGAGGTGGACGAGGAGGTCAAGAAGAATCTGACCTTCCTGCCCATGCAGAACCTGACCCAGGTGCTGAACGCCGCGCTGCTCAAGCCGACGAGCGCCAAAAAGACCAAGGCTCCTGCCAGCCGCAGCCGCAAAAAGGCCAAGACGGCCGAGAGCATCGTGCCCCCTGCTGCCGAAAAGCCCCAGACCGGGGCTGTCTGCTGACAAAACAGAAAGGAATCCCCCATGATCTTCAACAAAGCTGATTTTATTGCCAGCTACGGCATTTCCAGCCAGCTGCCCGAGAGTGACCGCCCGGAGTTGAGTTTTTCGGGGCGGTCCAACGTGGGCAAATCCAGCCTGATCAACAAGCTGTGCAGCCGCAAAAACCTGGCCCGTGTGTCCAGCACCCCGGGCAAAACAGCCACCATCAATTTCTATGCGGTGGACGACTGCTATTTTGTGGACCTGCCGGGCTACGGCTACGCCAAGGTCAGCAACGCCGACCGGGAACGCTGGGATGACCTGATCAACAGCTACTTTGAGGCCCCCCGGCACCACACCCTGCTGGTGCAGCTGCTGGACTGCCGCCACGCCCCCAGTGCCGACGACCTGCAGATGCTGCGTTACCTGCACTACCACCGCATCCCCTATGTGGTGGCCCTGACCAAGGCGGACAAGCTCAAGAAGAGCCAGCTGGCCTCCACGCTGGAACAGTTCGAGGATATCTGCCGCCCCTATGGCTGCCAGAAGGTGGTGCTGACCAGCGGCGAGAACGGCTATGGCATCCCGGAGCTGCAGGCGGTGCTGAACGCCGCTGTGGCTGCCGAGGACCAGGAAGCGGAGTAACACCATGGCTTACAACGAATTTGCCTATTTTTACGATGAGTTCAACGGCGAGGCCGACTACGACGCCCTTTACAGCCACATCCACAGCCAGCTGGAGGCCCACGGCATCCGGGACGGCATCCTGGCAGACCTGGGCTGCGGCACCGGGGAACTGACCCTGATGCTGACCCAGGCAGGCTACGATATGATCGGCATCGACCAGTCGGA
>CDZY01008790.1_pt1 | contig 13926 bp, 10 predicted proteins | sample 557671 | NCBI WGS metagenome assembly CDZY01 (sample SAMEA3182091, study PRJEB8094) | gut metagenome | biome: human; feature: gut; material: Stool; isolation source: human stools | place: Canada | collected 2013-03-11
CGACACATTTTTGCCCGGCAGCGGGTTTGACACCTACGAGAGCCAGGACAAGGTCCTGATGCAGATGGACGGCAGCACCGAGGCGGCCGTGGCGGTGCGCATCCTGCAGCAGCAGGGGTTTGCCGTGGTGGGTGCCGTGGTGCGCCTTGCCCCGGAGCAGGCCGAAGCCGCACAGAGAGCCAAAAAAGCCGCCGAGGCGCTGGGTATCGAGTGCATCCTGCTGAACGCCGAAGCGCTGGCCCAGCAGCCGGGAGCCGCCGGGGCCTGGCCGCAGTTCGCCGCCCTGCTCACCGCCGCCGACAAGCTGGGCATCCAGTACATCGGCAGCAGCAGCCGCGCCCGGCTGGAGGTGGGCACCGACGGCGTGCACACCGTGCTGCCCCCGGTGGACGCTGCCCGCGATGACAGCACCGCACTGGCCGCCCTGCCGCAGGAGACGCTGGCCCGTCTGCTGCTGCCTCTGGGCGAATTCGACGCCGGAGATCTGGCTGAGCTGGCGCAGGAGCTCCAGTTGTAAGACAACTTTTTTCATAGTTCCCAGTTCCGGGACGCAAAAAAGGCACCGCTTCTGCGGTGCCTTTTGTTGTGGATAAAGGTTTCGTGCCTCAGTCGTTCTGGGGGTGCACGATGTCGCGCCAGTCCAGATCGCCGCGCTCCAGGCCGTGGATCAGCACCTCGGCAGTGGCGATGTTGGTGGCCATGGGGATGTTGTGCACATCGCACAGGCGCAGCAGAGTCATCTCGTTGGGCTCGCTGGGCTTTGCATTGATGGGGTCGCGGAAAAACAACAGCAGGTCGATCTCATTGCAGGCAATGCGGGACGCGATCTGCTGGTCGCCGCCCTGCACACCGGCCAGAAAACGTTGCACCTGCAGGCCCGTCGCCTCGGCGATGAGCTTGCCGGTTGTGCCGGTCGCCACCAACTTATGCTGGCTCAGGATGCGGCAGTACGCCGTACAAAACTGAACCATCAACTCCTTTTTGGAGTCATGCGCAATCAGTGCAATCGTCATCTGTTATCTCTCCTCTGTCGTGTCATTTGCGGAAATTTCCCTTTGTACAAAATGATATCACAAAATCCAATCATTTACAACCAGTTTTTATACAGAATATTCAATTTTGTCTTAAATTTTCAGGGTGTGCACCGCAAAACGACGTTAGTCTGCACTTCCCTGCTCCGGCTGTGTCTCATCCTGTGCGGCACCGGCAGTGTCCGTGGTATCGGCCGCGCCGGTCGTGTCATCCGAAGGATCCGCGCTCAGAGCAGGGTTCACATAGGGATCCACCTCCAGCGTGCCATCCTTCATGGCAAAGTAGGCATTGGCGATGTCCACCACCAGATCACCGGTGCGGGCACCGTAGCCGCCGTACTCCACCGTGATGCCGATGGCGATCTCCGGGTCGTCGGCCGGCAGGTAGGCGATCATCATCGCGTTCAGGTAGTGCTTGCCGGGGGCGTAGGTCTCACTGCGCTGGGGGGTGCCGGTCTTGCAGGCAATGGCGATCGGGTAGCTGGAGATCTTGCCGGTGATGGTACTGGGCACCAGTTTCATGCCCTGCCGCACCAGTGCAAAGGTGGTGCCGTTGTCCTCCACCACATCCATCACTTCGGGCTGGGTCTCATGGATCACCTCGCCGGTATTCGTGTCGAGGATGGCCTTGACGAAGTGGGTGCGGTAGCGCACACCGTTGTTGGCCAGCGTAGCCGCATAAGTGGCCAGCTGAATGGGGGTGACCACCGTATTGCCCTGACCGATGGCCGCCTGAATGTCCAGTGAGGTGTTGTAGTTGCTGTCGTTCTTGGTGGTCAGACGGCCCAGGCTCTCGCTCACCTCCACGCCGGTGCGCTGAGCCAGACCCAGCTTGTAGGCATAGGCGTCGTAGACGTCACTGGTCAGGCGGCGGCCCACATCGTAGAAGAAGATGTTGCAGCTCCACTTGATGGCATCCACCACGCTGATGTTGCCGCTGTGGCCGTGCTGGGTGCAGCGGGGACGGTAGTCCTTGTAATAGGTATACACGCCCGTGCAGTTCACGGTGGAATACTGGTTGATCAGGCCGCTGTCCAGTGCGGCCACGGCCACGGCCGGCTTAAAGGTGGAGCCGGGCGTGTACAGACCCTGCAGGCTGCGGTTGAACAGCGGCAGGCTGGGGTCGGCACTGTATTCGTCGTACTGAGTGGCATACAGGTTCTGGTCAAAGCTGGGGTAGTTGGAGGCCGCCAGCACGCCGCCATTCTTCACATCAATGACCACCGCCGCACCGGCTGCCGCTTTCATGTTGCCGGTGTTGTAGGTGCGGTTGATCATGTCAATGTTGTTGGCCAATGCCTTGTTCACCGCCCGCTGGAAGTTGCTGTTGATGGTCAGCTGCACCGTGTGGCCCGGTTCCGGCACAGTGGTGAGCTGCGTGTTCACGATCACACCGTCGGAATTGCGGGTGATGGTCTCCACACCGTCCTTGCCGCGCAGTTCATCCTCATAGGCCGATTCCAGGCCCGAGATGCCCAGCACATCGTTCATGTTGTAGCCCTTGTCCCGCAGGGGGTAGGTCACCTGACCGTTCTCGTCGGTCACCTTCCACTTTTCGGCGGTAATCTTGCCCACACGGCCCAGCACCGCCGGGACGATATCGCCCTGCTCGTAGCTGCGGGTGCTGGTCTGCACGATTTCCACGCCGGGCAGCGACAGGCTGTTCTCCTTGATGGTGGCCACGGTCACGTCGCTGACGTTTTCCGCCATCACAAAGTTGTTCACGTTGGAAAATGCCTGCAGTTCCATCTCATAGTGGATGCCGGCCAGGGTGCGCTGCCAGCGCAGCGGCAGATCCTGCAGGTTGTTTTTCTCCACCAGCATTTCCATCACGTCGTTGGCGGTGGCATACTGCTGCAGGCCCAGGTTCTCCTTCATCGTGGTCAGCTGCCGCTGGTCGCTGCTGCTGTCATCCCGGGCTGTAAAGGTATAGTTGCCCGCCGCGTCCGGCTGGCTGATGAGCAGGGTATCGGTCCAGCTTTCGCCGTTTTTCTCAAACAGCTCCACCAACCGCTGCAGCAGGCTGTCCAGATCCTCGTCACCCATCTGCAGCTTGTTGAGCACCACGTTGTAGCTGGTGGTCGTGGTGGCAATGCGCTTGCCGGTGCTGTCCACGATGTCGCCGCGGGCAGCGGTGACCGTAAAGTTATAGTCCGTCGTGTTGGTGGCCTGGGACTTGTACTCGTCGCTGTTGACCAGCTGCAGAAAGATCAGCCGCAGGGCGTACAGGCCCATGACCAGTGCCGCCACAGCGATCAGCAGCACCATGCGCCGCATGACGGTCTTGCGTTCGTTTTGGTTCATCCGTAGTTCCTCCGGCGGTCAGACCACGCCGTTGTCGATCTTGAACTTGTTGTAAATGTGCCGCACGATGGCAAACTCCACCAGCGACGCCGGAATGGTAAGGGCCGCCGAGGGCAGCACGAACCACAGGTAGCGCTGTGCCGAGCCGTTGTAGCCGGGCATCCGGTAAAAGAACAGCCAGTCGCAGGAGAGCACCAGCAAAGCCGCTGCGGCCGAGATGACCGCAAAGTTGCCCGGAGCACTCTGCAGGTACAGCTGCACCAGCACGCCCACGGCAAAGCAGAGCAGCATCATTTCCAGTGCCAGCATGCCCACGGTGCGCCCGGCGGTGTAATCCCACAGCAGGCCGCACACCATGCCGAACAGTGCTCCGGCAAATTCGCCCTCACACACCGACACGGCCAGACAGAGCGGCAGCAGCAGCAGCGGCTTTGCCTGACCCAGCTGGAACAGCCCCGGCGTGGTCTGCAGCGCCGCACACACAAACAGGCCCAGCACATAGCAGCACCACTTCAGGATCTGGCTGCGGCTGCGCTTGCGGCGAGATTCCATACATCTGCCTCCTTAATATTCGGTAATGATGAACACATGCTTGACCGTGCGCGGGTCGGCACCCGGCAGGATGACCGCACTGGAGGACTTGCCGCTCTGCTCCGGCACCACTTCCTGCACAGTGCCCACCAGCAGGTTTGCCGGGAACACCCCGCCCAGACCGGTGGTGATCACCTGATCGCCCTTGCGGGCCTCGGTGGCGCGGTCCAGATTGGTCAGCACGCACTGACCGTCGGCGGCATAGTCGGCGCTGCCGGTGATGATGCCGTTTTCCCGCGTGCGGGAGATCACGCCCGCTGCGTTGAAGCTGGGGTGCAGGATGGTCATCACCTTGCAGCTGGTGGCGTCCACTTCCACCACCACGCCCAGCAGATAGCCCCGGTCACTGATGATGGCATCGTTCACCGCCACGCCGTCCGTGCTGCCCTGATCCAGCGTAAAACCGCCAAATTCATCCAGCGGGTCACGGCCGATGACAAAGGCCGACACATAGCTCGCCTCCGAATTTGTGTCCTGGATGCGTGCCAGTGCCTTGTAGGCGTCGTTCTCGGCCTTGATGCGGTCGTAGTCCACCATCTGCTGGCGCAGCTCTGCATTTTCGGCTTCCAGCTGCTCGTTCCGGTCCATCACATCGTCGATGCTGGTGTATTTTTCCCACACCGAGGCCGCACCGCCGCTGAGGGCCGACGTGACCTTCTGGAGGGGGGTGAGCACCACGCTCAGCAGTTCCTGCGGGGCTGCCGTCAGGCGGCCGTTGGCACCGGCATAGGCCATGATGCCCACCAGGAACACCGCCACGATGACCAGGATCTTGAATTTCCAGGTGTCAAAAAAATCTTTCAAAGGGTCTGTCCTCCCATTCGGAGCAAGCCTGCGCGTTCACAAAAAAAGCGCGGACAGCCGTGCCATCCGCGCAAGGGTCCTGTTTGCAGCGGAAAACAGCGCAGGTGCAACGTCAATAGCTTTTCCGCAAGAGATCCGGCAGCCCGCTTCCGGGCCGCTGATTACATATGACCGCCGTCGGTGTCCAGCACGTCGTGCAGCACATCCACATGATCCAGCACTGCACCGGCACCCTTGGCCACACAGTCCAGCGGGTCCTCGGCAACATGCACGTCAATGCCGGTCTCGCTCTGGATTAGCTGATCCAGACCGCGCAGCAGGGCGCCGCCGCCGGTCAGGGTGATGCCGCGGTCGATGATATCGGCGCTCAGTTCCGGCGGGGTACGCTCCAGCGTCTCCTTGATGGCGCTGGTGATCTTCTCCAGGCACTCCAGCAGGGCGGCACGCACGTCCTCAGAGTGCACCACGATGTTCTTGGGCAGGCCGTCCACCAGGTTGCGGCCCTTGATCTCCATGGTCAGCTCCGGGTCCAGAACGTAGGCGGAACCGATCTCGATCTTGATCTGCTCGGCGGTGCGCTCACCGATGAGCAGGTTGTACTTGCGCTTGATAAAGGCGATGATGGCCTGATCGAACATGTCACCGGCCATGCGCACACTGCGGGAGGCCACGATGCCGCCCAGCGAGATCACGGCGATCTCGGCCGTGCCGCCGCCGATGTCCACGATCATGCTGCCGGTGGGCTCGCTGATGGGCAGGCCCGCACCGATGGCAGCGGCCATGGGCTCCTCGATCACCGACACCTGACGGGCACCAGCCTTCAGGGTAGCTTCCCGCACGGCGCGGCGCTCCACCTCGGTCACGCCGGAGGGAATGCAGATGACCACGCGGGGGCGGGAGAACATGCTGTTGCCGCAGGCCTTCTTCAGGAAGTTCTCCAGCATATTGGTGGTGATGTCAAAATCGGCAATGACGCCGTCCTTCAGGGGGCGCACTGCCACGATGCTGCCAGGGGTACGGCCGATGACGGCCTTTGCCTCGCCGCCCACGCAGCGCACCTCGTCGGTCTTGGTGTCCACAGCCACCACCGACGGCTCCCGCATGATGATGCCCTTGCCCTTCATATAGACCAGAGTATTGGCGGTACCCAGGTCAATGCCAACGTCCTTCGACAGAAAACCCATTGTAAAGTCTCTCCTTCATCGTTTCCAGTAGATCTATCCCATAGCGTCTGACGGCCGTTTTGCGCCGTCCTTCGCAGAATAACACGGTTATATTATAGCCCCAAGCTGCTGTTTTCTCAAGCGTTTCCGTTCGTTTTCTTACATTTTTCCATTTTTCTCACACAAAACGCTCTACCAGCTGTACAGTACGGCTGACCGGCAGGCCCATAATGGTGTAATAATCGCCCTCGATGCGGTCCAGCCAGAGGGCTGCCCGGCCCTGGATGGCGTAGGCACCGGCCTTGTCGTAGGGCTCCTTTGTGGAAGCATAGAAGTCGATCTCCTCCTCGCTCAGCGGGAAGAAGGTCACCTTGCAGCTGTCCACAAAGCTCTCGGTGCGGCCGCCGCGGCTCACGCACACGCCGGTGTGCACCTGATGGGCGGAACCGGACAGGGCCCGCAGCATCCGTTTTGCGTCCTCCACGCCGTGGGGCTTGCCGAACACTTCCCCGTTCACGTCCACCACCGTGTCGCAGCCGATGACCACGGCGTCCGGGTGGTCCTTTGCCACCGCCAGGCACTTGCCCCGGGCCAGCTGTTCCACCAGATGGGCCGGGGTGTCGGCGGTCACGGTGCTCTCGTCAAAGTCGCTGACACAGACCGTGAAGTCGGTCGTATACAGGGAAAGCAGTTCCCGGCGGCGCGGGCTGCCGGAGGCTAAGATCAGTTCCATATCGCGTTCCTTTTCCCTCATTTGCCGGTGGAGCCAAAACCGCCCGCGCCGCGGGTGGTGTCGCCCAGCTCCTGCACCGGCACAAAGGCTGCCGTGTACACCGGGGCGATGCACAGCTGCGCCACCCGCTCCCCGGGCTGGATGGTGTAGACCTCCTTGCCCAGGTTGATCATGGGCACCTTCAGCTCGCCGCGGTAGTCACTGTCCACCACGCCCACACCGTTGGCCATGCACAGGCCGTGCTTGATGGACAGGCCGCTGCGGGCATACACCAGCGCTACGCTGTGGGCACCGGGCAGCTCAATGGCAAGGCCGGTGGGCACCAGCACCCGCTCCATGGGCTGAACGGTCAGCGGCTCATCCAGCACGGCGCACAGGTCGGCGGCGGCAGAGCCGGGGGTCGCATAGGCGGGCACCTTTGCCCGCGCATCCAGAACTTTATAGTTTACGGTGATCGGTTCCATAGTATACCTCGTTTATTTTGTCATTCCTCGATCCTGCTCACCCTTCGGGAGAGCTCCGACATTGCACCGCCGCAGGCGGACAAGGCCGGTGAGAGGGTCAATTGGTCCCCTTGAAATACAGTCCGCGGGTGAAATCGCCTTCAAAAGGCGCATGGGTGCGGATCATATCCAGAATTGCGGCGGCTTCCTCGCGAGTCTCCAGCGTGAAATAGGCCACGCCGTAGTCCACGGCCAGCGCACCGGGCTTGTCGCCCATGTAGATGGGCACCGGGTTGTAGATGGTGCGCATGCCCAGGCTGCACCGCACCGGGAACTTTTTGGCCTTGCGGTCGGTCAGCGTGCCGGTCTTGTCGCAGTGGGCGCAGTCGTGGATGTTCTGCAGCGGGCAGGCTCGGGTGAGCATCAGCGGCATGTGGCCGTAGACCATCACGCCCGTGGGCACCGGCTTGCCGTCCCGCACCGGGGCAATGGACGCGATGTCACTGTCCTTGACCTCGGGCAGGATGAGCAGGCTGTTCAGTCCCTGCTCCGCATAGAACTGCGCTGCTGCGTTGTTTGTGATGTTCAGGCCAAAACCGCCGGACAGCGGCAGGCCCCGGCACAGCCGCAGGTGGGCGATGTTGCTTGCCTCATACCCGGCAAAGCCGGCATCCTGGGTGGCCGCAATGCGGCGGGCGGTGTCCTGCTCCAGGGCGCCGAACATGGCCCGGGGCAGCTCCAGAATGGTCTTGCCGCGCCACTCGCGGGGCACCCGGTCGGCCTGTGCAATGGGCAGGATGAGATACTCCACTCCGCTCAGGGCCTGTTCCGGCACCTGATCCCAGCGCTCGAACCGGGCACGCAGGGTGCGGTGCGGCGGCAGGGTGCGCTGCGGCAGGGCAGGCACATGCTCCTCGGTAGTGGGCCAGGGGCGCAGCACTTCCCGCTTTTTGAGCAGGGCGTCCAGCGCTTCCCGGCGCAGCTCATTCACCGTGCTGCCGGGCACGAACCACGGCCCGCCGTCCATCTCCACAGCGATGTCCGCCGCTTCAAAGGGGGTGCCGCCGGTCTTGGCCAGACTGCGGCGCAGGCTCTCGGTGGGATCGGTGCGGGCGGGCTGCGGCTCAAAATCGCCGTAGGCAAACGCTTTATTGCCGTCCGCATCGGTCACGGTGAGCTTTTCGCCGCCTTCTTCGATCTCCAGGCGCATGGTCACCGGCACCCGGGAGCGCTCCCGGCGGTAGAGCTCCCGCAGCATAGGCAGGGTCTTTTTGGTCAGCTCGGCGTCCGCTTCGCTGCGCACGCCGAACATGGTGCCGTCGATCTTGCCGTCCAGATACCCGGAGGTGAAGCCGGAGCGGCTGAAGGCGTTCTTCAGCAGGTCGCGGTCGTAGGCGCGGCCCTCGCGGCCCGCCAGACAGGCGCTGACCGCCGCCGCCACATATTCCGGCGTGCGCAGACGGCCCTCGATCTTGGCCGAGGCCACCCCCAACGCCTGCAGCTTGTCCAGCTGGTCGATGACCGAGTTGTCCTTCAGCGAGAGATGATGCAGGCGGCCCGGCTTGCCTTCCGGCAGGGTGTTGGCCTCAAAAGGCAGGCGGCAGGGCCCGGCGCAGGAGCCGCGGTTGCCGCTGCGCCCGCCCAGAAAGGCCGACATGTAGCACTGGCCGCTCATGCTCATGCACAGCGCACCGTGCACGAAGCACTCGGTCTCGATGCCGCAGTGCTTCGTGATGTGTTCCACCTCGGGCAGGCTCAGTTCACGGGCCAACACCACCCGGGTAAAGCCCAGCTCCTTCAGCTCCAGTGCGCCCTGCAGGGTGTGCACGCTCATCTGGGTGGAGCCGTGGCGCGGCAGCTGCGGGGCGATCTTCCCGATCAGGGTGGCCACCGCCAGATCCTGGCAGATCACGGCATCGGCTCCGCTGGCAGCCACCGACCGGATGGCCTGTTCCAGGGCCGGCAGCTCGGTGCCGTACACGGTGGTGTTCAGCGCCACATGCACCGCCACGCCGCGGGCATGGCAGAACCGCACCGCCTCTTTCAGGCTGTCAGCGTCAAAATTGCCGGCTCCGGTGCGGGCATTGAAGCCCGAAAAGCCCAGGTAGACCGCATCCGCCCCGCTGAACACGGCGGCACGCAGCATTTCTTCACTGCCCACAGGGGCAAGGATCTCAATCTTCGACATAATTCTCCATTCCATTTATATAAGGTAGTATTCAGCCCTGTTTTTCGTCGGCGGCAGCCTGTTCTGCGGCAGCCTGCTCTGCCCGCTCCTCGCGGCGGCTTTCACGGCGGCGCTCCTTGGCCAGCTGTTCCCGCAGGGCAGCGGCTTCCCGGCGCAGCACTTCGTTCTCTGCCTTGGCCTTGTCCTCGGCCAGCTTGGCGCGGGCGGCATCTGCAATGTAGTCCTGGATCTGGCTGCGCATGTTCTCGGCGCTGCCGGTGCTCTTGCGGTACTCGTCCAGATAATCCATGGCGCAGAACACCGCCGCCTTTGTCACCGAGAGATTCTCGTTCTCGTCCAGCAGCTTTGTGATGTCCTCGTCCAGCTTTTTGGCCAGAGACTGAATGTATTTTTCCGAATCCGTCGTTGCAATGGCATACGGCGTCCCCGCAATGTTCACCCGTACTTTGTTGACCATGTGTCTTTTCCCCTTTTATCCGTTTCCGCCCGGCACGCGGGCGGTGTATTTCTGCTTTTCCCGGGACAGCGGCACCGTTTCCGGAAACGTTTTCCCATTCCGGCACGCACTGGGCGAGTTACCCGGCACATTTCTGGCCGAGTTACCCCCGCCGGATGCTCGCCTGCCCCGTATACTCTCTTTATTATAATATAAATAAGCATCAAGAAAAAGTGTATTTTTTGAATTTTCGGCATATTGGTCAGAAAGTTGGTTAAAAAAATGGCAGTTACGGAAAAAATCCATTGATTTCTTGCATTTGCCAAGTGTTCATATTATAATAACGTTGTTATGTTGACGGCACGCGGGGTAGAGGGAAAGCACCAGAGGCCGTACATTACGCAAGATTTTTAGCATTTTATGCACGAATGCGGATAGGAGTACAGTTATGACATCGAAAGAATTTGGCAAAATTCTTCAGGACAAGCTGACCAGCGAGTACGGCGTGGAGCTGAACGTTGCTTCCAAGCAGCAGATCTACCGTTCTCTTGCCCTGATCTGCCGTCAGATGATGAGCGAGAACTACATGAAGTTCCAGTCCAAGGCCATTGGCACCGGCACCAAGCAGGTGTATTACCTCTGCATGGAGTTCCTGATGGGCCGCAGCCTGAAGATGAGCCTGTTCAATCTGGGCCTCGACGAGGTTGCCAAGAAGGCGCTGGCCGATGCTGACATCCCCCTGGACAGCATCTTTGAGGAAGAGCCCGATGCAGGCCTGGGCAACGGCGGTCTGGGCCGCCTGGCTGCCTGCTATCTGGACGGCATGGCCACCACCGGCGTGTGCGGCACCGGCTACTCCATCCTGTACGAGTACGGCATCTTCAAGCAGAAGATCGTGGACGGCTGGCAGCAGGAGCGTGCCGACAACTGGCTGCCCGGCGGTCAGGTGTGGCTGAAGAGCCACCCGGATCAGGCCGTGGAGGTCCGTTTTGACGGCGAGATCCGTGAGAACTGGGACAACGGCTTCCACTACATCCAGCACACCAACTACAACAGCGTCATGGCCGTTCCTTCCGACATGTATGTGCAGGGCTACGACGGCAAGGGCGTTGCCAAGCTGCGTCTGTGGCAGGCAAAGGCCCCCGATTTTGATATGTCCAGCTTCTCTCTGGGCAACTACAACACCGCCATGAGCAAGAACGCCAACGCCGAGCTCATCTCCAAGGTGCTGTACCCCAACGACAACCATGTGGAAGGCAAGATCCTGCGCCTGCGTCAGCAGTACTTCCTGTCTGCTGCCTCCATCGGTGACATCGTGCAGAACCACCTGTCCAGCTATGCCACGCTGGAGAACCTGCCCGACAAGGTGGCCATCCAGCTGAACGATACCCACCCCACCCTGGCCATCCCCGAGATGATGCGCATCCTGCTGGATGAGTGCGGCTTTGGCTGGGACAAAGCCTTCGACATCTGCCAGAAGGTGTTCTCCTACACCAACCACACCGTCATGGCCGAGGCTCTGGAGAAGTGGAACGTGGACATCTTCAAGATGACCCTGCCCCGTATCTACCAGATCGTGGTCGAGATGGACCGCCGTGCCCGCGAAGAGCTGGCCAAGGCTTTCCCCGGCGACCAGGGCAAGATCGACTACATGGCACTGATCGGCGACAATCAGGTGCGCATGGCCAACATCTGCGCCTACACCGCCAACAGCATCAACGGCGTGTCCAAGCTGCACAGCGAGATCATCAAGGACAGCGTCTTCCACGACTACTACCTGTTCAAGCCCAAGGCTTTCAAGAACGTGACCAACGGCATTGCTTACCGCCGCTGGCTGCTGGCCTCCAACCCGGAGCTGTGCAAGCTGCTGGATGAGACCATCGGTGACGGCTACAAGCACGATGCTTCCGACCTGACCAAGCTGAACAAGTACGAGAACGACAAGACCGTGCTGAAGAAGCTGAACGAGATCAAACTGGCCAACAAGAAGGAATTTGCCAATTACCTGGCAAAGAGCACCGGCCAGGTCATTGACCCGGACTCCATCTTTGACTGCCAGGTCAAGCGGATGCACGAGTACAAGCGTCAGCACCTGAATGCCCTGAACATCGCTGCCCAGTACCTGTACCTGAAGGAGAACCCCAACGCCGACTTTATCCCCAAGACCTACATCTTTGGTGCCAAGGCTGCCCCCGGCTACTACATGGCCAAGCAGATGATCCGCATGATCTGCAAGCTGGGCGACCTGATCAACAACGATCCCGCCGTGCGCGACAAGCTGCGCGTGGTGTATCTGGAAGAGTACTGCGTGTCCCTGAGCGAGCATCTGATGCCCGCTGCCGAGGTCTCTGAGCAGATCTCTCTGGCAGGCACCGAGGCTTCCGGTACCGGCAACATGAAGTTCATGCTGAACGGTGCCATCACTCTGGGCACCCTGGACGGCGCCAACGTGGAGATCGCCGATGCCGCCGGCAAGGAGAACGAGCTGATCTTCGGTATGCTGACCCCCGAGGTGAACAACCTGAAGCAGGTGGGCTACCACCCCAACGCCTTTATCACGGGCGACGACGTGGCCAACTACACCCTGAACTTCCTGGAGCGTGGCTGGAACGGCGAGAACTTCCACGAGGTCACCGAGAACCTGCGCACCAGCGACCCGTACATGGTCATGGCCGACTTCAAGGATTACCGCCGTGCACAGGCCGACCTGCAGAAGCTGTATGGCGACCGTGAGAAGTGGGCCCAGATGAGCCTGAAGAACACCGCCAACAGCGGCATCTTCAGCGCCGACCGCGCCGTGCTGGACTACGCACGCGACATCTGGCACGCTTCCACTGTGCCCATGGGCAAGTAAGAACCCTCTCCGTCATCTTCCCTGAATGTTTCCCTCTCTTGTAAAAAGCTCCCCCCTCGGAGGAGCTGGATGCCGAAGGCAGCCTGAGAGGGTTTGCTAAAAATCCAAAGCCCCGGTGGCGTTTCGCCCGCCGGGGCTTTTTTGAGAAAGGACGACCCAGTTTTGTCTTGTCTGTTCAATAGCTACGACCCCTATTTCAAGCAGCCCTTTGGTGCAGTGCGGGCCGGGCAGTCCGTGCACCTGACCCTCTGCATCCCGGAAGAGCTGGGCTATGTGGACCCCCATCTGGTGATCCAGAAGGAGGGCAAATACGACGTACCGGTATATTACCGCATGAAGTTTGACGGTCAGACCCCCAAACAGAACCACTTTTCGGTGGATGTGACCCTGAACGATGTGGGCCTGTACTTCTATTACTTTGACCTGTATACCGACTTCCGCCGCATCGTGCGCGGGCCGGACAACTGCGGCGTGGTCAGCTGGCAGGAGGGCGAAAAATGGCAGATCACCGTGTATGAGGCTGACTTCCGCACCCCGGAGACCTTCAAGGGCAAGGTGTTCTACCAGATCTTCCCGGACCGCTTCTGCGAGGGTGTGGAGAACAAGCCCATGCCCTTCCCGGACCGGCTGTATCAGGCCGACAAGCACGCCGAGCCCTTCTGGCAGCCCAACGAGACGGGCGGCCACCTGAACGAGGACTACTTCGGCGGTGACCTGAAGGGCATCCAGCTCAAGCTGCCCTACCTGCACGAAATGGGCGTGGATTACCTCTACCTGAACCCCATCTTCGAGGCCCACTCCAACCACCGCTACAACACCGCCGACTACCTCAACGTGGACCCGCTGCTGGGCACCAACGAGGACTTTGAGACCCTGTGCAAGGAAGCTGCTAAGTATGGCATCGGCATCGTGCTGGACGGCGTGTTCAGCCACACCGGTTCCGACAGCCGCTACTTCAACCGCGAGGGCCGCTACGGCGAGGGCGGCGCTTACCGCGACCCCAACTCCCCCTACCGCAGCTGGTACGACTTTGACCCTAAGTACAAGGGCGGCTACCGCAGCTGGTGGGGCTTTGAGACCCTGCCGGAGGTCAACGAGGAGACCCCCTCCTTTGTGGAGTTCATCACCGGCAAGGGCGGCGTCATCGACACCTGGCTGCGCCGGGGTGCGGCGGGTTTCCGTCTGGACGTGGCCGACGAGCTGCCGGACGCCTTCATTGAGAAGATCCGCGCCGCCGTCAAGCGGGTCAGCCCGGAAAAATTCCTGTTGGGCGAAGTGTGGGAGGACGCCACCACCAAGTATGGCTTCGGCCACCGCCGCACCTATCTGCTGGGCAAGGGGCTGGACAGCGTGATGAACTACCCCTTCAAGAACGCCGT
>CDZY01000416.1_pt1 | contig 13710 bp, 14 predicted proteins | sample 557671 | NCBI WGS metagenome assembly CDZY01 (sample SAMEA3182091, study PRJEB8094) | gut metagenome | biome: human; feature: gut; material: Stool; isolation source: human stools | place: Canada | collected 2013-03-11
TGCAGTGGGGAGTTTATACGAGTGGCACGCGTAATGTTACCATAACACTGCCTATAGCTACATCCGTGACATATGCAGTGATAGCGGTGGCGCGCACAGAAAATGACTATGGCTGCTCGGGCTCTCAAAATTGCCAATATGTCTCAAACGTAACCAACAAGACGTTTCAAGCGGGATCTTACGATACAGGCAACGGCTATGCTGGATTTTGGTGGATAGCCATCAGCAAAGCCTAAGCCTTACCAAGAGCACACCAATTAAAGCCTGCATAACCATTGCCACTGTCGTACATATTGGCGACAAAGCTCTTATTGTTTTGCGATTTTACCCCGAAATTGCTGTTACTGCCGCTCAGGTTACTGCTGCTTTTCGGGACACCGACAACGCTGTATAAGACACTAAACACAATGGGAAACGTTACCGTGGTATCTCGGTTAGCTGCGTTGCTATTTCCCCACTGCAGTTACCAACCAATTGCAAAAAAGTAATACGTATCGGAGTAGCCGCCATTCCAAATCTTTATTTGTGTTGTTGATAATGCCGCACCAGATATATAAGTGCCAGCTGACAAGTTTCTGTTAGTAATCATCAATGCGTAATCGGCGTTCCTAAAAGCTATCGGCAGTGTTGTTATGCTGTATTTGTTTATGTATTTATCACCAACTCCCCACTGCACTACATGCCAACAGCTATCCAAAGAGCGGTATCATTTGCGCCCCAGCCTGATGCTGTTACTGCCGTAAATGAGCTGCGTGTGATATCCTGTAATGACAACGGCTTCTGCCAATATGACGAGCCCTCTCGGAGTACATATGTCGCTACTACCGCTAAGCAGCGCGCCGGGAATGTAAGAGGAAACGATGTTGCGTAACCGTTTTGTGTAGCAGTTCCCAACTGCAAATCTAAAACCGCCCAACATAGGGCGTAGAAAGGAAAAAACATGAATGATAAAAGAGTAAATCAATATCTTATCCTGCCGGAAAATGGGCAGAGAAAAGACACAAAGCTTGCCGTCGAGTACGACGAAGCTCAAATCGCCGATTACCTTAAACAAGGCTATGTCATTGCCAACCACGATGATTTTAATAAACTCATTGGCAACGGCGACGGCGAATACCTCATTGCTGATGATGGTTCTGTATATCCAAAGCCAGCACCTACCGATGCAGAGCTGCTTGCAGCTGCTAAGCCTGCCAAAATCGCAGAGCTTAAAGCTGAGAGAGACAGCAAAGAGGTTGAGCCTATTACCTATAACTGCAACAGTTATGACTACGATGATAAGGCAAGGGAGCGCATTAATGCTGCCATTATCGCCTTAGATGTACAGGGAGCTGACGCGTCCATTGATTGGACTACGGCAGATAACGCCGATGTTAAGGTAACAGCCAACGATTTGCGTATGGTAATCGCAATGGTCGCAAATCGCTCCAATGCCTTACATATAGCCTATCGCGAGGCTAAAGACAAGGTAGAGCAGGCAACAACTGTTGCTGAGGTCGAGGCGATTACATTAGATGCCTGATTATTGATAAAGCCTGTAACCATACGGCTTTGAGGCATGTTCCTAACATGATTGTTGGAGAGTAACAGGATAGCAACAGCGCAGATGTAGCTATAATGCGTGATGTAGGTGTGTGGCAAGGCAATAGCAAGCAACAGGTTAGCAACAAATCATATCAAGTCTATTGCTTTTTTCAGCTCATGCAATGACTTGTGTGTATAGGTCCCTTTGGTAACACCGGGGCTGGCGTGCCCTAAAATGCGTTTGACTGCTGTGTCATTAGCTCCTGCGTTGTCTAACAAAGTTGCGCAGGTATGACGGCATTCGTGGGGCGTATGGTGGCAGTTGGTAACACCCATAACTTTGTCAAAGCGTGCCCTGAAGCGGTGGTAAGAAAGCTGTTCGCCTGTATCGTCAGTTATGAGAGTTTTCCCATTATCCTGCATCCATTGCTGGAAGTAGGGGAGAACTTTACGGCTGATTGGTACGGCACGATTTTCGCCAGCTTCTGTCTTAGATTCGCGGACGATAAAGTATCGTTGCTTTAGCTTAACGTCACATTTCTTAACCGCCAGCATCTCAGCCGGACGCACGCCGCTATAAATCATCATTACAACAACTTTTGCCCAACGTGATAGTGGTTCTTCACTTTCAGCAAGACGTTTAACTCGGTTTAATTGTCTGGTGTTGAATGGCGATTTCGGATAGACAATACGCTTTTTGTCTATCTCAATGTACCTGCTTATGTCTGCGCTGGCGGCGATAATCTCGTATTTGACTGCGTAGGTGTAGAGATTGTGCATAAGCTGACGGCATTTCTTTTGACTGGCATAGCCGATTTTGGCGCGGCTCATAGCACGGATAACATCCTGCAGGTCGCTTATTTTTAGCGCAATAAATTTCTTGTCGTAGAGTGGTTCGCAGTGCTTGTAGGCGGCATTGTAGTTAGCTGCTGTGGTTTTGGCTATCTTTGGGAAGTGTTCCGCTGACCACAGCTTAAAAATTTCTCCGAATGTTATTTCAGACGGGTTAAACAAAGATGGATTCTTGTTGTATGCGATTAGATATGCTAAAGCATCTTCGTATGTATCATAGTATCCAATAGGTTTTTGTTTTCCGTCGATGTATTTCTTGACAACGTATGGTCTACGGCGATGCTCTCCATAATATGAGATTGAACCGAAGCCGTTTGGCAGTTTTAATTTTTTCATTTTTATCAGCTCCTATACGTAGAGTATAGGACGGAAAGAGAGGTAATTTACATGGCAGACAAAAATATTTCCAAGGTCGTTTATGGCGGCAAAACATTGATTGACTTGACGGCAGATACCGTCACTGCTGACAAGCTGCTGAGTACATACACGGCGCATGACAAGAGCGGTGCCACCATTACCGGTACATGCACGTTTGACGCCGACACCAGCGACGCTACTGCAGCCGTAGCCGAGATTTTGGCAGGCAAGACCGCATACGTCAACGGCAACAAGCTGACCGGCACGATGAAAAACAACGGCGCTGTTACCGGCACCATCAGCACTAAGGATGAGTCCTACACCATCCCCATAGGTTACCATGACGGCTCCGGCAAGGTGGCCATCAGCGCCACTGAGCAGGCAAAGCTCATCGCTACCAACATCCGCTCCGGCGTCAAGATTTTGGGCGTAACCGGTACAATGAGCGGCACCGAGGGGGCTAAGGCGCAGGCTAAGACGGCTACACCTAAGACCACCGCGCAGACTATTCTGCCGGACAGCACCGGCGGCTACAACTATCTGTCTCAGGTCACCGTCGAGGCTATCCCGTACAACGAGAGCGAGAACCCACAGGGCGGCCTGACCGTTACCATAGGCTGAGGAGGCTAACCCATGGCAGTGAACAAAGTTATATACGATGGTGCGACGCTGGTAGACCTTACCGGCGACACCGTCACTGCCGATAACCTTGCGGCAGGAGTCAAGGCGACAGGCGCGGACGGTAAGCCGATTGTAGGCCTGCTGCCAAAGGTCACGATTGACACGGAGCTGTCGACTACCAGTACCAATCCGGTCCAAAACAAGACCATAACGGCAGCGCTGTCCAACCTTGATATCGACATCGCAACAAACGATGAGATTGACAATGCCTTAAACGTTGCAGGCAGCGGGGACCTGCCGACAACTGGCGGTATCGTCCCTATTGCGATGGGCGGCACCGGCGCAACAACAACTGCCGGAGCGCGTACCAATTTGGGGGTGAGCGCTACCGCAGATTTTGCAAACGTAGCATTTAGCGGAGTGTATGATGATTTGACCGGTAGGCCTGCGATACCATCGCAGACCAGCGACCTTGCCAACAACAGCGGCTATATCACAAGCAGCGCGCTCAGCGGTTACGTCAAGTCGGTCAACGGCGCAGCTCCTGACAGCTCCGGCAATGTTACGATAAGCGTAAGCGGGGGCGGCAGCAGCGGCGGTGGTAACTATACATTACCTACGGCAAGCAGTAGCACGCTTGGCGGTGTTAAAATTGGAGCTGGTCTGACAATCAACACCAGCGGCGTGTTGTCAGCGGATGTTACGGCATCTACGTTAACGGCATATGCTAAGATAACGGACTTGTCAGCGGTAGCCAAGACAGGCAGCTACAATGATTTGACCAACAAGCCGACTATCCCCGCAGCCTACACGTTGCCTAACGCTACAAGCAGTACGCTAGGCGGTGTTAAGGTTGGCAGTAACATCAGTGTATCAAACGGCACTATCAGCATTGCCAAAAGCAACGTGACATCGGCGTTAGGGTATACTCCTGCTACTACCAACAATGCGTCTTTTACAGGCACAACAATGGTACAGACTCTGACCGTCAGCAGCGTGCTTAATATTCCCGGTGGCAGTATCTGGATTGAGTAGGTGATGTTATGAGTATTTTAAACAAAAAATTATATGTACAAAAAACAGGCGGCACGGCTGTTGCCTGCAACATCTACTCAACATTGGCGGAAGCCGGGGACAAAGCTTTGCGAGTAAGAGTCGACAATACTGACGGCTATATAGCCCTTAAAGCGACAGACGATGCCAATGCTACAGGCATGCGTGTTAAAATCGGCGGCATTATATACGCTGTTGCAACAAAACATGAGAACGGTGGCGATGTCACCGAGAACGTGTTTGTAATGACTATGGGACAGCAAAGCGGTCAATATGGGTATAGTCGCAACAATGGCAATTATGGCGAGGTTACAGGTAATGTTACGCATGATGGTAGAGCGGTAACCTTGGTAATATTGTCTTATTACGGCGGTTGGCTTGACGTTGCATTTAAGGAGGATGGTGTTACGAGCGGTAGTCGCAATATAAGCCTTAACATCACCCCGCTTGAAACGGGTGTAACGGTTAATTTGACAGTAGGCAAAATGTCATATCAAGGTAGCTTAGTAGGATTTTATACCTTTGTGCAACGTGTACCGTCAAATATATCAAGCATGTTTACCGCTGCTAATGTGGGAAAAAAATATAAAGTCGAAATTGTGTTTAACTAAGGAGGTGATATTTAGTGGCGGAAAACATGATTGACCTTAACGGCCTTGTACATGTGTGGAGCAAGGTTAAGACGCTTACAAACGGATGCGTTAAGGCTAGTGACCTTGCTACGGTGGCAACGTCGGGAAGTTACAATGACCTTACAGATAAGCCGACCATACCTGCATCAGCCACGGTGGACAGTGAGCTGTCATCGACCTCAACCAATCCTGTACAAAATAAAGTTATCAATGCTGCGCTTAACAGCAAAGCAGACAGCAGTGTACTGAGTGCTTACCTGCCGTTGGCAGGCGGTGCGTGTACAGGCAGTGTGAGCGCACCTAATTTCCAGACAGGCACAGGGGCGACAAATTATTTCCAATGCAGAAAATTTAGAGGCGAAGGTGACGCAAACACCTATTACCACGCTGTAGATTTTGGCTATTCAGGCCATGACAGTGTGGATTTTTATGAGTACGACCCAAATTGGCGTTTTTATAAATGCACAACAGGTACAAAGTCTGGAGCTGTGCTGGTCGGCAATATCAACGAAAACGGATGGAATGGTGGAGCGGTTCTGAGCGGCGCTCCGACAGCACCGACAGCAGTTGCTGGGACAAATACTACACAGATAGCAACAACCGCTTTTGTACAGACAGCAATCAATAGCAAAGTGAGCGCATCGGAGCTTGCTGCGGTGGCGACATCCGGCGATTATAATGACCTGACCAATAAGCCGTCAATTCCTGCAGCCTACACGTTGCCGACGGCAAGCACCTCCGTTATGGGTGGTGTAAAAATCGGCAGCAACATCAATGTATCTGGTGGTGTTATCAGCCTGACAAGGGCCAACGTAACTGGTGCGCTGGGGTACACTCCGCCGGTAAGCGATACGACTTATGTCAACGCGACAGCGTCATCTGCAGGTCTGATGAGCAGCACCGACAAAAGCAAGCTGGACAGCATAGCAGCTAACGCCAACAATTATGTCCATCCTGCATCTCATCCGGCAAGCATGATAACCGGGCTGGCTGCTGTGGCTACTAGCGGAAGCTATAATGATCTGTCGGACAGCCCGGCGATACCTATTGTGGATGACAGCTTGTCCAGTGACTCTACCAATGCCGTGCAAAACAAAGTTGTGTATGGCTTGGGGCAAAAGTTTTTTAACCAGCTCAGCGCCTTGGCATCGGTAGCCAGGACCGGCAGCTACTCGGACCTTACCGGTACGCCGGGCAACGCCACGACATCTGCCGCGGGGCTGATGAGCGCTGCAGACAAGGCCAAGCTGGACAAGGTCGACGCTGACGCGGGCAGCGTTAAACTGATAACATACAGTTAAGGTTCTTAAGCCGTCTTATACAGGACGGCTTTTATTACGTAATTTTTAGGAGGTTGAAAGATGAACTATAAACTTTTTTTTGATAGCGTGGTAGGCGCGGGCAAAACTCTTTATATCGGTTGGAATTATAAGGCGGTAGCTGCTGCGATTATGGTAATCCTGCTCCACAAGCATGCAATCCTGTTCTATGCGTTTTCTGCTTTGGTTGTGTTGGACTGTCTGACTAAGTGGTTAGCGATTGCTCATGATTATCTGGTTAAGCAAGGCAAAACAGCGCCAACCATTCTTCAATCGCTGATTGCAATCAAGGCGGCAAGAAGCGCAGGGCTTATTTCTTCTGAAGTTATGAAGCACCGTTTTTTAGGCAAGATTTGCATATATTTACTGTGCGTTATGGCAGCTGCCAGTGCTGATCTGATTATGGTTGAGCTTAGTAAGCCTGCATGGGCAGTGAGTACAATCATCGGCTATTTAACTGCAACAGAATTGTTGAGTATAGTAGAAAACCTCAACGCTGCTGGCGTTGAGGCTGTAAAAGGCTTAATCAATACAATTAAGAAAAAAAGGAGCTGATTAACTATGGACCTTAGACATCTTTTAGCACACGAGGTAGCTGCTGGCATCATCGCCACCGGCATCGAGGGCGCTTATGACTCGGTGAGCTGCAGCACCGCCGGCAATTATCCCAGCATGGGCGTGAGCCAATGGGAGGGCGGCCGTGGGGATAACCTCCTGAGCTGGATTGACGGTGGCCGTAAATTTATCGGCCGCACATACTCCGATATTGTCAACTCCGGCGAGCTGGATGAGCTGCGTGCGGTCCTCGACAGCGAGCAGGGCAGAGTTGCTCAGATGGAGATACTGGCAGCCGACTGCCTCGATTATATCGACGCGCTGATGCCGTACATCAGCGACAGCAAATGCGTAATTTACGCTGGCATGTGGTGCCCTACCTCCACCAACGTGGTAAGAGTGTTTGTACGCAACCGCAAGAGCTGGGGCTATAACGTCAATGACCTGTCCGCGCTGGCGGACGTGTTTGCGGAGGAGTATTATGTAGCTGCTGCCGTCGGCAACGCCTATCGTCAAGGCTACGCTAACAGGGCGAGAGCTACATATAATTATCTGGCCGGGCATGATATCGACTGGTGGCTGCTGGATGTATGACAAATCGTGGATATATCGCATCGGCGTTATGTGTCTGTGCGCTGCTGTCGGCAGCTACATCCTGTACACCTGCCTCAGCAGCAGAGTCAGCACCCCGGCAGGAGGTAATGGTGAGCGTGCCGCGCAGCAAATTACTCGAGCTGCAGAGCTTAATCAACAGGCAGGAGCAGCGGTTAAATCAGCTGCAGGAGCTGTTGAGCGGGCAGAGCAACGGGCTGAGTCAGCAGCAGCAGCAAATAAGTCAGCTCAGGCAAGAGCTGCAGACTGCCAAAAGCTCGTTGGCGAGCTCAGGCAAGATAATCGACGAGCAAAACAAATCATTGATGAGCTTATCAGCGGAGCTCAAACAGGAGCAGCGCAGGACGCGGAGCATTGAGCGTCAGCGCCTATTATGGCAGATTGTTGCAGGGAGCGCTGTCGTGTATATGGTGCTTAAAGAATAGTTTATATTTGGGGCCAACGCTGGGGCCAACGCGCCTAAAAAATCGCTAAAAACAGGGCAAAAAACAACAAAAATCAACAACTTAAAAACGCTTTTTTTACACACAAAAATACCCCGCAACCTGCATGGTTGCGGGATTTCCTTCATGGTGATCCAGGAGGGATTCGAACCCCCGACCCACGGCTTAGAAGGCCGTTGCTCTATCCAACTGAGCTACTGAACCATATTAACTTGGAGCGGGCGATGGGAATCGAACCCACAACATCAGCTTGGAAGGCTGAGGTTTTACCACTAAACTACACCCGCATGGTCGGAGTGGCAGGATTCGAACCTGCGACACCCTGCTCCCAAGGCAGGTGCGCTACCAAACTGCGCTACACCCCGAATACAAAAGGTATTATACTATTTAATTAAACAGATGTCAAGAGAAAATATATACTTTGTTAATCATGAAGCAGAAGAAAAATATTTGAAATCATATTTTTCTTCTGCCTGACAGATTGCTTATTTCAGCAGCTCTTCCTTAAGCTCGTAATATTCGCGTGAGAAATAGGGCGTGAGCTGTGCTTCGCGGTGGTCATAGCCAAAGGCGCGTTTGGTGAGGGATAATACAGGCGGTGCCTGAATGCGTTTGGCAACAGCAAAGCCGGCGAACAACTTCCACCAGCGCTCCAAATCGGCAATAAGCGCTGCAGCATCGGGACAGGCTTCGTTAATAGCTTCCTGCGTACAGCCAAGCTTTGCGGCCAGCGTGCCTGCCTTGTACCAGCGCAGGATGTCTGCCGGTGTAGTCTTGTGCCAGTTTTCGATAAAGGCACGCAGCAGATAATCGTGATAAGCGTAAACCAGCGGGTCACCGCCGTTGCCTACTGTCTGCGCATCCGAAAGCTCGGCGCTGGGGCGGATGGTGAAGATGGCTTCGGGGATTACCTCACGTTTGTAAATTACTTCGTTCAGATAGCGTCCCAAAGCATATACCTGATGCTTCCAAAGGTCACCGATCATGGCCATGGCGCCGCAGATATCGCCGTAGAAGGTGGCGTAGCCGATAGCAAGCTCTGCTTTGTTGGAGTTGCAGCTGAAGGCGCCGCCGAAGGCTGCTGACGCAGCGGCAATGACACGTGCACCGCGGTCGCGGGCCTGGATATTTTCTTTAATAAGTCCGCTGAGCTGCAGATTGAAGCTGCTGCCGTCTGCCAGATGGGTGATAGGAGTTTCTTCCAGCTGCTTGACAGTCAGCTCATAGCTTTCGCTGATGGGCATTACGGCGTAGTTTGCGCCCAGTGCCTGCGCCAGCTGCTGTGCGCTGTTGCGCGTGGCAGCGGAGTTGAAGCGTGAAGGCAGGTTGAGCAGCAGGATATTTTCCGGTCCCAGGATATCTGCATACATAACGGCGGTTACGGCGCTGTCGATGCCGCCGGAAAGACCAATAGTCATGCGCTTGATGCCGCATTGCTGCAGAAATTTGGCTGTGCCGTAGCGAAGGGCGCGGTAAACGGATTCCGGCTCCTGGGGCAGTATGGCAGGCGGGCAGTTGGGGATGATGCAGTTCGCTTCGGTGTCCCAGGTCAATTCCAAAAAGGTGTCCTCATACATGGGCGCAGAGGTTACCAGACTGCCGTCACCGTTATAGGCGGAAGTGCAGCCGTCATAGGTGAAGATGTTCTTGCCGTTGTTCTGAATGCCGACGTTATTGCAGTAGATAAGCGGAATGCCTGCGGTGCGTGCCTGTGCACTGAAGAGGCGGTTGCGCTTACGGTTTTTACCCAGCGTGTAGGGGGAGCAGGAAAGGTTGCATAAAAGCTGTGCTCCGTTGGCTGCCAACGTTTGTGGTACGTTAAGGTGATAGTTTTCCGTCCAGCCGTCCTCGCACAGCATGACGCCGATGCGCAGGCTGGTGCCTCGGATGACGATTTCCAAAGGCTGCAGTGCTTCGCTGACGCTTGCACCTTCTTCGGCGCAGAGCTTCTGCAGGCTGTAAAAATGACGGCAGTCATCAAATTCGCGGTAGTTGGGCAGCGATGTTTTGATGAAGAAGTTGCGTCCCTGATAACCGCCGAGCAGCTTACCGTTTTGGCAGGCAAAGGCGGCGTTGTATTTGCGCACGCGTCCGTCCTCGTTGAGCTTACCGGGTTCGGTGGCAACGCTGCCGAAGATAACGCAGATATTTTCGGTGGCTGCGACAATCTTTTCGGCATAATAGGCGCAGTCATCTAAAAAGGTCTGCTGCTCCCAAATGTCGCCGATAAGATAACCCGGCAGTGCCATTTCGGGCAGAAGCAGGATATCGGCCTCAAGGCTGCGTGCTTTTTCAATAGCGTCAATGATTTTCTTATAGTTTACATCAGGACGGCCGGGAGTAATTTCCAGCTGTCCGCAGATAATTTTCAGCTTCAATTTATTGTCCTCACAATTTTATTTGCATTTTACATTACTATAGTGCTATTATAACAGAGATGAAGTAATTTCTCTAGCTTAGAGGGGGTTTTTCCTTATGAAACATAACAAAAAAACTAATGCAGCCCGCCGTCTGGACGAGCTGAAGATAGAATACCGTATTATGGAATATCCGGTGGACGAGGAGCATCTGGATGCTGTGCATGTTGCCGCAGAGGTTGGCATGCCTGCATCACAGGTATTCAAAACACTGGTAGTACGTGGTGACAAGAACGGCATTATGTTTGCCGTAATTCCCGGTGACGGCGAGCTTGATTTAAAGGCTTTGGCCAGAGCCAGCGGCAATAAGCGTGCCGAGCTGGTACATCTGAAGGAGGTTCTGCCTCTGACAGGCTATATTCGCGGCGGCTGTTCACCCTTGGGTGCTAAAAAGAACTACCCTGTATATATGGATGAAACCAGCAATAACTGGCCGGAGATTGCAATCAGTGCCGGTCAGCGCGGTATGCAGATTGTTGCGGCACCGGCTGATTTGCAGCGTGCTACGGCTGCAACGGTGGCACCGCTGATTTTTGCAGAGTAACTCTTGTTCCTTCCTATAAAATATGCTATTATAATCTTGATAACCTATTTGCACAATTGTGTTTGAAAGAAATACGACTGTGCTGGCCTGAAGGCGTATTATTAACGCTGACGGCAGTATGATGTCAAAATTTAAAGAAGAAAGTAGGTTGAATATATGTTATATGTTAGTACAAGAGGGAAAACTGATTTGTTTTCCGCTGCACACGCGATAACCCGTGGCTTGGCAGCGGATGGAGGATTGTTTGTACCGCAGAATATTCCTGCGATGCGTATGGTTGATATAAAGGCGATGGAGCGCAAGCCTTATACGGAGCGTGCTGTTGATGTTCTGCTGCAGTATCTTACTGATTTCAGCGAGGACGAGCTGCGCGAATGTGTAAATGCTGCCTATGCGCCGGAAAAATTCGGCGATAATCCTGTGCCTTTGGTACAGGTAAATGATAACACCGGTGTGCTGGAGCTGTGGCATGGCCCGACATCTGCTTTTAAGGATATGGCACTGCAGCTTTTGCCGCATCTTTTGACACGTTCGATGCAAAAGACCGGTGAAACGAATAAGGTTGTTATTCTGGTTGCTACCTCCGGTGATACTGGCAAGGCTGCTTTGGAAGGCTTTGCTGATGTTCCGGGTACGCAGATTATCGTTTTCTACCCCAGCGAGGGTGTGAGCGATATCCAGAAGCAGCAGATGATTACCCAGGCAGGCAAAAATGTTAAGGTTTTCGGTATTGAGGGTAACTTTGATGATGCTCAGCGCGGTGTGAAGGAAATTTTCGGCAATACTGCGCTCAGTGATGAGCTGGCGAAGAAGGGCTACACCTTCTCTTCTGCCAATTCTATTAACTGGGGCCGTCTGGTGCCTCAGATTGTTTACTACTTCAGCGCTTATGTAGATGCTGTGAAGGCAGGCAAGATTACTGCCGGTGACCCGATTAATTTTGTTGTTCCTACCGGCAACTTCGGCGATATTCTGGCAGGCTATTATACTAAGCTGATGGGCTTGCCGATTGACAGACTGCTGTGTGCATCCAACAGCAATAATGTGCTGACTGATTTTATCAATACCGGTGTTTATGACAGACGCCGTGAGTTCTTTAAAACTGTTTCTCCTTCTATGGATATTCTTGTTTCCAGTAATCTGGAGCGCCTGCTTTACAGTGTGACAGAGCATGATGCTGCACGTGTGGCAGATTATATGAAGCGTTTGAATACCGAAGGTCATTATGAGATTGACAGCGATGATCTGAAGCAGATTCAAAGCCAATTCTTCGGTGCCTGGGTTGATGAGCTGGAAACGAAGGAGGCTATCGGCCGTATTTATAATGATTACCATTATCTGATGGATACGCATACTGCCGTTGCCTGGCGTGCAATGGAAAAATATCGCTTCCTGACCAGTGATGAAACCTATACCGTGGTGCTGTCTACCGCAAGTCCGTATAAGTTTGCTGACAGCGTGCTGGCAGCGCTTGATGATGCTCAGCCGCAGGGCAGCAATCCTTTTGAGCTGCTGCAAAAGCTGCATGCCGATACCGGCGCGGAGATTCCACCGCGTATGCTGGCGTTGGAGAATTTGCCTGTGCTGCATTCCGAGGTTATTCCTGCGGACAAGATGGAGCTGGCGGTTGTGAAGAACCTTGTGTAATTGTGGCTTGATGTGAAGAATATTTGCGTTGCAGGTATGTTTTCGCTATAATAAAATCGAAATTTAATATTTATATATGCAAGACTTAGTCTGCCGAACAGCGGGCTAAGTCTTTGTCATAAAAGGAGGTATAAAGTGGACTCCAGGAGTGTACTTGAACAGGTGCGCAGCGGTAAGCTCTCGGTGGCTGAGGCGGAGCGCTATTTCAATCGCAAGGCGTATGAGAATTTGAATTATGCGCGTCTTGATACTTCACGTGAGCAGCGTACCGGCTTTGCGGAGGTTGTTTATTGCAGCGGTAAGCCAGATGCGTATCTGGCGGATATTTTTGAGCGTCTTTTGGCGGAGCAGGGCGAGGTGTTCGGAACGCGGGCAACGCCGGAGCAGTATGAGCTGGTGCGGCGGCAGCTGCCTGATATTGTTTATGATCCGGTGGCGCGGACGCTGAAGCAGGAGCGCCCAGATAAGGAGCGCTGCGGCTGTGTTGTTGTGTGTACTGCGGGTACTGCCGATATTCCTGTAGCGGAGGAGGCGGCGCAGACGGCGGAGTTTTTCGGGACGCATGTGGAGAGGCTTTACGATGTTGGCGTGAGCGGGATTCACCGTCTTTTGGATAAGGTGGATTTGCTGCAGCAGGCGAATTGCGTGGTGACGGCTGCAGGTATGGAGGGTGCGCTGGCGAGTGTTATCGGCGGCCTTGTGCGTAATCCGGTGATTGCGGTGCCGACTTCTGTCGGATACGGTGCGAGCTTTCATGGGCTGAGTGCGCTGCTGACGATGATTAATTCCTGCGCTAACTGCGTTTCTGTTGTGAATATTGATAATGGCTATGGCGCGGGGATTATTGCGACGCAGATTAACAGGCTGGCGTGCAAATGAGTTGGCGTGTGCGTCGCCCCTTTAGTCGCTGGCGCGACACGAGGAGGAAGGGGTTGTGTGCGTCGCAATTAAATATCGTTCCAGTCAGTAGCAATTTTCCTATGCCTTAGGGCATAACGCAAATTTCGTGCGGAACCAGGACGAAACTTCGGTAAAATTTGTTATATGGTAAGAGAATGTTACGTACCCTTGCTTCTATGGTTCCAGGCACTCATTTGCTAAAATTGCTATTCCTTACACGATATATTAATTGCT
>CDZY01022789.1_pt1 | contig 13454 bp, 8 predicted proteins | sample 557671 | NCBI WGS metagenome assembly CDZY01 (sample SAMEA3182091, study PRJEB8094) | gut metagenome | biome: human; feature: gut; material: Stool; isolation source: human stools | place: Canada | collected 2013-03-11
GAACTGCTCTGCTCTGAGAAAGGACTGAAACACAGAGGGCAGAGATGCATAGAACCGGAAGCCGTGTTCGGACAAATTAAAAACAATATGAACTACAAACGTTTCCGACATTTTGGAAAGGACAAGGTCTTCATGGACTTTGCCTTCCTAGCCATTGCCTTCAATATAAAAAAGATGTGTGCAAAACTGACAAAAAAGGGTATGAACTGGCTGATTAGACTGTTTTATGAGCTTACAACTGCTGTTTTTAGATGCTGGGAACACATAAATCAAAGAAATCTTCAAAAGATCGCAGCTTAAAGAAAGTGAACAGATTTGTATAGTGATGAACAAAAAAAGAGGTGCATCGTGCATTACGACACACCTCCATCAAAATAACCTCTTACCATTGTTACCTCCTTTTTTAATTGGTTAGTCACTGTCCGGAGTAGCCTCATTCAAATGTTCGGCTTCATCCAGAAATTTGCTGATACGGCTGTCGCTGCCATTGATACTTTCCAGTATCGAGCGTTCAATCTGCGTATCCTTGATATGATGGATCGCCCTTAAAAGGGACAATCGTTTGTCTGTCGGAATATCCTTGCCGTTGCAGAGGTCGATGATTAAATCAATCTCTTCCGGCCCGATACCGGATATACCGCCCGGATAATCTTCACGGGCACAGTTCAAATCTTCCAGTTCCTCGTTCAACTCGTCGGTATCCACGTCGTCACCGTTTTCAGTCTGTCCCTTATCATCCTCAAGCCTGCCGGAACTGCCGGTCTCAGAAGCCCGCCACTCTTCCACACGCTTGTCCCGAAACAAATCCGGGATGCGCTCAGGCGGCACTTGTACAGCCTTCTGCGGTACTGTTTCCTCGTTTCTGTCAGCAAAAGTAGAGGCATTTTCCTTACCTGCAATAGCCCCGGAACCGATGGCGTCTATTGGCGGCTGTTGGCGTGTACCATAGCTTTTTGTAACGACAAGGCTGTCCATTTCAGGCCGTTTTTGGGGCGGCTTTTCCATGTTCTTGCCTTTTGCCTCTTCCTTTTCTTTGCCCTTCATTTCCACTTTTACAGTTGGATGGTTCCTTTCCTCAGCTTCCGGTACTGCCACTGCCGGAACTTCTTTCTTTTCCGTTTTTCCTTTCGTACGCCTGCGTCCTTTCTTCGGTTCTTCTTTTGTCGGATCGAACCATCCGGCAATGCTCCGCAGACCTTTTGCCATCCGGCGGCGCATCTTCCCGAAACATATCTCGCCGAGTCCGCCCCTGAACAGGAACTTGTCCATGAACAGATAAGCGAACAGCAACCAGAACAGAACTATTCCGGCTTCATAGTAACCTGATTGTATATCCATAACCTAAAATATTTTGTTATAACTCTTTTGGAGATAAGTTTTCACCTCATCCGCATGTTTTTCGAAGTGCTCTTTCAATACATTATCTATATAGTTGCCTACCGTCAACTGCCGCTTTCCGGCAATGCCCACGATGACCGATATTTTCTGGTGCAATTCCTTGTCTATATACACCCCCTGTCTGCCATCACATTTATAGGGTGTAAGGAACTTACGGATAAAGTCGGCCAGTACCATACGTATCGTTTTAGGAGACGGCCTATCCGTAGCCACTTCCGGACAGCCGGTATTATCCGCACCGGAGATATTACCTGCTGTTTCGTTCACACTGTCATCCGGTTTTCTTTTTTCACCGGATAAAACGGTTTCTCTATTTTCGCCGCTCTCTCCGGTAACGGAAGGGGTCGGAGATAAGGCAGGTTCCGAAGGCACACCCGCCATTAAGCTACGCAGGTATGCTTCATCCACCAGATTTTGTCCGCTTGTTTTCTTTGCCATGACTATTCGGTTTTAAGTACAGATATGATTTCATCCATGAACGTATCGAAGCCGCACTCTCTGGTGAAGGCCGCATCGGGAGCGAACAGCGTACTCCGGTAAACAGGGCCGCCGGTAGCGGACAAGTCTTTGGTAAAGTTGCTACGTACGGGAATACGTGTCCCAAGGCAATCCAACCCTAACAAAGAAAAGCCTTGCTGATACACATCATACAAGGTCGTGCGCTCCCTGCGGTCAACCATGTTCCAGAACAGACACAGCCTTTTCAGAGAAGACAAGCCGGTCTTTATCAGGCGGTCATTGATGGTAGTAGCAAAGTTCAGCGTGCTTTCCAGCACGAGACGGTCTGCCTTTATCGGTACGAACAGATAATCGAGTGCACTGATTGCGGCGATAACCCCGTCGCTACCCATAGTTCCGGGCAGGTCAAACAGCACCACGTCATAATGCGTATCCGTTTTGTCTTCAAATGCACTTCAGTCCGCTATGCAGTCTGCCGGGTTACTACCGATAACCGGATAAGCCCTCTTGTCCAACCGTTCCGACTGTTCAACAAGCAGACTCTGATAAACGGGAACAGTCTTTACCACTTCCATATCCCGTTTTTTCTGTTTGATGATTGAGTGCTGCGGATAGTCACAATCCACCACAGCTACATTCAGTCCTTTCACATAATGCAGTCACGATGCCGCATAAATCGTAAACGTCGATTTACCCACGCCCCCCTTTTGGGAAGCGAACGAAATGAATACCGTTTCCTTTCTCTTTTCCATTGTTACCTAATTTAAGTAAATAATTTGATATATTGATAATTAAGCAGATAGACATCTATCCACTTATCCGCTCACTCATTTCATTATCCGTTTAGCTTTATAGTTATATAGCTACTTAGCTATAAAGCTATTTGTCTATTTAGCTATATAGCTATTCAATTATATAGCTATGTGTCTATTCAGCTATGTAGCTACATAGCTATCCGGCTGTCTGTCTAAATATTTCACTAATAGTCCATTTAGCTATCTATTTATCCAAATATCCACTTGCTTGTCCATACATCTTTATAAATGTATAGCTGCATAAGCGGATATATAGTTTTATAAATGCCTGTCTGAAAGCATACTTAATCAAATGGCTATTCAGATAGAAAGCTATTCGGATAGAAAAACGTCTGGATAGTTATCCTGATAACCGTCTTTTTATCTATCCGGCTGCAAATAAACCTCAAAAAGAGCATCCGTGATGTACCCGTAGTTTTAAAGTCATTTATTGGCGGCTTTTGGCGTGATACGCCATGATACACGGATAGAAAAAACTATCTACCTTTGTCGCCGGGAGAACGCAGCCCGTTCTCGGCAGAGAACGTAAAATAAATCCTTCAGACCTTTAATCCGGCCCGGCCGGATTTTAATATGCGTCAGCATATAGCGAGGTGTACTTTGAGGCCCTCACTTGAAGTTCAGGCCCTCAAAGTCTCGCCCGAAAGGTCTTTCGGGGACGGCGGTTCTCCCAAGTCGAACCTTCTAAAATATTCACGTTATGAAGAAAAAGATGCTTGTAAGCAATGAAAAGGGGCACAAGGTGCTCGCAGACCCACGGGTGCATCGCCACTCAGTGCGGTTGAACAGTGAGGAAAATGAAAAATTCATCACGATGTTTGAACAGTCCGGCATGAAGAACAAGGCTGAATTTATCTTCGCCCGTATCTTCGGTTGAGAGTTCAAGGTGGTGAAGATTGACAAGGAAGCACAGGAATATTATGCCCAGCTTACCGCTTTCTATCAGCAGTTCCGCAGGATAGGAAATAACTATAACCAGTGTGTAAAGACTATCCATACTATTTACGGAGAGAAGAAATCGCTTACATTCCTCTACAAGCTTGCCGGAGAGACCCGTAAACTGGAAGAAGTATGCAGGCAGATTATTGAACTGACAAAGCGGTACGAAAAGGAGTATCTCAATAAAAAGGAATAACGTCATGGTGCCGAATATCACATCGGGCAGTTCATTCTATGGAGTGATTGCCTACAATAAGATAAAGGTGGACAAAGGTATGGCAAAGGTATTGTGACATCCCAAAATTGCGGCTGACACTTCGGGCAATGTGCCGGTTGAAAACTGCGTGCAGGCTTTCGAGCCTTATATCGCACTCAACTCGCACGTCCGGAAACCGGTTATCCACATCTCCCTGAATCCGTATCCCAAAGACATTCTTTCGAAAGAGCTGATGACCGTACTGGCGCAGGAGTTCATGGAAAAGTTCGGTTACGGGAACCAGCCCTATATCGTATGGCTGCATGAAGACATAAACCGCAAGCACATGCACATCATATCAGTACGTATTGATGAAACCGGAGAAAAGATAGACCATAACCGGGAGGCTATCCGGGCACAGAACATCTGCCGGGAAATGGAAGTGAAATACGGGCTTCATCCCACACTCGGAGAACATAGCGAGCGAGAATTGGTAAACCTGCAAAAAGTGGATTATCCGAAAGGTGATGTGAAAGCGCAGCTAAAGCATACCGCCCGTACTTTGCTGGAATGTTACAGCTGTCACTCGCTTGCCGAATACAACACCCTTCTGAACTTGTATAACGTCACCGTTTATGAAGTCAGGGGAAGCGTGAACGGGAAGGAATATCACGGCATCATGTACGGGGCTTTGGATGATAACGGACAGCAGGTAGGCACGCCTTTCAAATCCAGCAAGCTCGGAAAGGCATTCGGTTATGAAGCACTGCAAAAGAAGTTTGCCGCTTCTACTGAAAAGGTTAAAAAGAACAGCCTTGCCGAAAGGACAAGGCAGGAAATCATCAAAGCCATGCAGGACATCAGCACGAAAGAGGATTTCGCCCGAAGGCTGAAAGAGGCGGATATAGAGGTGGTTTACCGTATCAATCCCGAAGGATGTCTGTACGGCATCACTTTCATAGATCATACCAATCAGACAGTGCTTAATGGCTCGCGTCTGCGCAAGGCTTTTTCGGCCAATGTGTTCAACGAGCTGTTCAACAACCCGGATGCAGACTGTGAAAGACTGATACCGCAACCGGAGCAGGAATCGTCCAGGCAGGAAAGGGAAACGAAAGCGGAAGAAAGGCAGGAAGGGACAGAATACCGGCAACAGAAAAATCGAAGCCATCATCAGAGTGAATTATCAGAAAGTCTGATTGATACATCCGCACTCGGTGCCGTTGATATTTTCTCCATACTCATGGAAGACGACCATACGCACGAGTACATTGATCCGGCTTTCCGTTATGGGCGCAGGAAAAAGAAGAAGCGCAGGCGCAGGTTATAGTATAATAAGGTATAGAACAAGAAGTTTAATTTTAATAGTTATAATTATGCAGAATGAAGATGATTTAAGAGGTCTTGCCAAAGTCACGGACTTTATGCGGGCCATCAGTTTTTTATTTTTGGCGATACACATCTATTGGTTTTGTTACGACTGGTTGCATGAAATGGGCTGAACGCTTGGCATAGTGGATAAAATACTATCCAATTTCCAGCGTACCACCGGACTATTTTCATCTTTGCTTTACACAAAACTGTTTTGTGTCCTTTTCCTCGGTCTGTCCTGTATGGGCAACCAGGGTGTGAAGAAGCATGAAATCACATGAAGGAAGATTATTGTTGCGGGCATAGCGGGTACCATACTCTTTTTCCTGAACTGGTGGCTGCTGTCCATTGACGCATCATCCGGCGTATGCGTCATACTTTATACCGCGACATTGGTCGGCGGATTTTTCAGTCTGTTGGCATCCGGTTTATGGATAAGCCGTCTGTTGAAGAACAATTTACTGGAGGACGTTTTCAATACCGAGAATGAATCGTTCATGCAAGAAACCCGCCTTATGGAAAACGAATATTCCGTCAATCTGTCGACCAAATTCTGGTACAGAGGGAAGACTTACAACGGATTTATTAACCTTGTTAATATTTTTCGGGCGACAATGATATTGGGAACACCGGGCAGCGGGAAGTCCTATGCCATTGTCAACCAGTTTATAAAGCAGACTATAGAGAAATCCTATGCACTCTATATATATGATTTTAAGTTTGATGACCTGTCGGTTATCGCTTACAACCATCTGCTCAAGTACAGACACCGCTATAAGGTTCCACCTAAATTTTATGTGATCAATTTCGATAATCCGAGAAAAAGCCACCGTTGTAATCCATTGGCACCGGAACTGATGACGGATATTTCAGATGCTTACGAATCGTCGTATACCATCATGCTCAACCTCAATAAGTCATGGGTGCAAAAGCAGGGGGACTTCTTCGTGGAATCCCCGATTGTATTGTTTACGGCGATAATCTGGTTCTTGAAGTTGTATGAAAACGGCAAGTATTGTACGTTCCCTCATGCGATAGAACTATTGAACAAAAGGTACGAGGATGTATTCACCATTCTGACAAGCTATCCCGAGCTTGAGAACTACCTGAGCCCGTTTATTGACGCATGGAAAGGAGGTGCCAGCGAGCAACTTATGGGGCAGATTGCATCCGCCAAAATCCCGTTATCCAGACTGATAAGCCCGCAACTCTACTGGGTGATGTCCGGCAGTGATTTTACGTTGGATATTAATAATCCCAAAGAACCGAAAATCTTATGTGTCGGCAACAATCCCGACAGAATTTCCATTTATGGAGCGGCTTTAGGCTTGTATAACTCCCGTATTGTAAAGCTGATAAACAAGAAGAAGCAAATGAAAAGCTGTGTGATTATTGATGAGCTACCGACCATTTTTTTCAAAGGTCTGGATAATCTGATTGCCACGGCACGAAGCAACAAAGTGGCGATTGTATTGGGTTTTCAGGACTTCAGCCAGTTAAAACGTGACTACGGTGACAAGGAAGCCGCCGTTATCATGTCAACTGTGGGCAATGTATTCAGCGGCCAGGTGGTGGGTGAAACGGCTAAAACACTGTCTGAAAGGTTTGGAAAAATCCTGCAAAAACGAGAGTCTATGAGTATCAACCGCAGTGACACTTCCATCAGCACGCAACTGGACAGTCTGATACCTGCCAGTAAAATCAGTACACTTTCACAAGGTATGTTTGTCGGTGCGGTAGCCGATAACTTCGGTGAGACAATCGAGCAGAAGATTTTCCATGCGCAGATAGTTGTTGACAATGAAGCCGTACAGAAAGAGACGGCGGCCTACCAGCCCATTCCCGAAATCAGCAGCTTTCTGGACGAGGACGGCAATGATACAATGGAACAGCAGATACAGGCCAACTATCAGCAAATCAAACAAGATATTGTTGAATTAGTGGAGAACGAGTTAATCCGTATTGAGAATGACCCGGAGCTCAAACATCTGTTGGGTGGTAATGAAGGAGAACAAGCTTAATACGGGCTGAGAACGAGAATTTATTAGCTTGGTTGAAGGATTTTAAGCGATTATTTGAATATGGTTAAAACTGCTATTGTCATAAATAGATGATAGTAATCTATGCATTCGTGACCTAATGGTACAATATTTGACAAAGGGATAAGAGTCCATAGTTAAAAACATAATCATGATAGCATAGCCAAACTGAAACTAAATCAGTATCTTTGCACTGCATTTCAATGATTTGATTCATAAAGCCAATGAACAGAATTAGAGGGACATGGCTATAGTGAGTTACTAAAAGATTATGGATTAACATGGATTTATCAGAAGTAATAAAAAAGATATTTGAAAATAACACCTGCTATGCTCTTCCAGAGCATGCGGTCAATCAGGCAGAATCATTAAAATCTTTGTCTCGAGATTTATATACTGACTCAAAGAGGTTTATATACGAATTGCTCCAAAATGCAGATGATTCTTCATTTTATGGTAAAGATGTAGATATTTATATCAGATTCTTTGGTGATATCATGCTTTTAGCTCACACAGGACAACCCTTCACAGCAAGAGACATTGAAGGTCTCTGTTCTGTAAGTCACGGAACGAAAAAGAACTTAATAGAAAAAACAGGTTACAAGGGAATTGGATTTAAATCTGTATTTGGGCAATCAAATAAGGTAATTGTATATTCTCAAAATAATTATTTTAGATTCGATGAAACACATAATTTTGCATGGAGAAAGGAGTGGGAACAATCTCAAAATGAGTGGGAAATAGCTAATGATAGAAAGTTTCTATACCCATGGCAGATGATACCTATTCTTACAGATAAAAAAGACATTCCGCAAGAAATAAGCTCATTTTTATCTTCTGGAAATTGGAATGTTGCGACTTTGGTATACTTAACGAATATAAATGATGTAGAAAATGCTGTAAGAGAACTGATTGAAAATGTGAATATGTTTTTATTCCTGAAAAACATAAAGAGTATTGAATTTAAAACAGATACTATTTATAAAATATCCATAGCTAGAGATGACGAAAAAATAGCAATACATCAGAATAATACTTTAAAAGCAGAGTGGTTACTGTATTCCCAACAGCTTATCATACCTTCTGAAATAAAAGAGCAGATTGTATCTGAAACAAATGTACCAGACAAACTAAAAAAAGCAGCAAATATAGAATTGTCTTTTGCTGCAAGGATCGAAAAAGACCAACTTGTAGCATTAAGGGAGGGTGAACAATTGCTATATGCATATTTACCAACTGGAGAAAAAAAATACTATCTTCCTGTTCTGGTAAACAGCAGTTTTTTAACTTCTGCCAACAGAGAGGCTTTACATGAAAACTCTGTATGGAATCAATGGCTTTTTGAATCTATTGCTGTTGAATTATTTAAATGGATAGCCAGATTAGTTACAAGTCAGCATCAATATCAAGCATATAATTTAATACCACGGAAGTTAAATTATTCAGATTCGCTCGGCAATAAGTTTAATGAAGGCATAGACAAAGCGTTAGATTCTGTTCCATTCATTATTTCAAAGCAGGGAGTATTACTTACCCCAAATCAGGCTATTTTGGATTTTACATTCTTATCGAATAGTACATTTATCGGAGACAATAATATACGGCAGTACGTCATACAAAAAGATAATAAAGCCAGTATAACTCTCAACCCTTTCGTGGCACATACCAATTTCGGAAATAAATTTAAGGAGTTAGGCGTTTCCACTTTTGATTGGGAAGACATGCCCAAACTATTTCAGTTTTCACAATTCAAAGAAAAACATACAATAGCCGATAACATTGAACTAATAAAGCACCTCAAATCACTTATTGATAGGGATATAGTCAGAAAAGTATCTAATAGAACGATCTCTTCATGGGAATTTATTTACGACCATAAAGCAGAGTTTAAAAGCCCTTCTCAGATATATTTCCCGACACCAGATGATAATCATTGGAATGAGCCTGACAGTGAGCTCTCTTTTCTACATCCAGATATTCTAAATTGGGTACTTTCTTCGCCTGATTATAGAATATGGTTGGGTACTTTAGGCGTGATTGAAAAAACAGACCTTTCGTATCTTAGCAAAACAATACTAGCTAACCCCTCTGCATTTATCACTTTCGAAAATGCCATACCAACCATACAGACTATTTACAAATTATATTTAAGTCATGAAGTTAATGAAGAATTACTGAGTCAATTAAATGAACTGAAGATACTTACAAAAAAAGGCAATCTGGTTGCTGCTAATCAATGTTATTTTTCAGATGCGTACCGCCCCCGATTACCATTGGAAGCACTGATTACGGAAGATATATTTGTAAGCGAATTTTATTTACCCAATCGTTCCGATAAAGATGAATGGAAGCGATTCTTTAAAATGATGGGTGTAAAAGAAGGAATTGATATTATCTCATATTATGATCAAACTTCTGTTAGAGATTTTGTTGACATGTATAAATTAAGTTCTGATTATTTCCAAGAAAGCGATAAACTCTTTACTCCATGGATAAATACCTTCAGAGCAGACAAATACAGCGACCTGCATAGTTTATTGTTTTTGTTTTACTCCAATAATTACCAATTTGCAATAAAATTCTGGAATGATGTTATTGAAAACATTCCTTTATCAGAAATTAACGAACTGGCAACTGCTTTTTGGGGTAATCCGGGAATGCCTGGTCGTACATCTGGAAGTAAAGTTAGGAATTATATTAAATGGTACATTTATAACAATGATTGTATCCCTACAAAAATGCAGGATTGTCAAAAAGCAACAAACGTTTTTCTAAACGATAGTAGTATAATTAAGTTAGCAAGTATATATCTTCCTGTATTTGATGGTCCAGATTTATCTTCTGATTGGAAGTCATTTTTTCAATTTAAATCTCAACTGACATTGTCCGATTATCTTGAATTAATATCAAATATAGTAAGTGATGTAACCGAAAAAGGCAAAATTAAGTTCGATAACAGAGAACGTATTCAAGAGGTGTATAATCTTTTACTTGACCTTACTATAAACTGGTCGGATGAAGAAATTGCTCAGGTGAAGGAATGGACAAAGAATATTAAGCTTCCTGACCAATCAGGTTCTCTTCAGACTGTTGATGATCTACGTTATTATGCAGATGGTGATACATCTATCTTTCAGGATGAATTTAATTTTATATTTTTAAATTCGACTAACAAGAAACATCCACACATAGAATTTTTTCTGACTATTTTAGGGATTGAAATCTTCAAACAGGAAAATTTTAGTTTATCCTACAATGAAAATGACAAATTAATTTCTTCCTTAAAAAATAAACTTGAAAGAATAAGTCCTTATTTAGAAAAATGGATTCTGTCGGTAGAACAATCCAATGTGGATTCTATAATTGAAAATTTTTATAGGAAAATTAAAAAATTGGAGATATACGAAGTCCCAGAAATGAAAATAATACATAAAAGCTGGAAAAAAGTAGTACAATTTCATTTAAAGGATGACATTTTATATGTAACATCTCCATGGTATAGTAACGTATCTTTAATGTATTTACCGGATAAACTATGCTATTATCTTGGAATAAAAGGGTTTGAGAACGAACTGGGTTTTCTGTTAAGATCGGAAGAACATGAAATACTATGGCATTTTAAACAGGAACAGATTGAGCTACCAGAGCAAGCAAAAATCGCAGGAGAAAATCAAACTGTTGAAACTATAAATATAAATGAAGATAAAAATGAGATAACCCATGAAGATTTATTAAGCCTAGGTGTTGAAACTGCTGATGAACTAAACAAATTATTAGAAAAAGACAGAGCATTATCTTCTTCATTTTTCCATTCTTCCACTGCTTCCTACGAAAAACTTGAATATGTACAGAAAATAGTAAGACGAGCCAAAACGAACATAAAAGCATATCTGGCAACTATTGGATATGATTGTAGTGAAGCCGCAGAAATTGCACCAAGTATATTTGGTGGAATAAAAAAGGGAGGAAAAGATATTTACGTTGTTACCAGACCATCTGACAATGATGAAGTCTTGATCTATTATACTTCTGAATTTGATGTTTTGGAATATGTAGATGCAGAATTTTGGTGTGAGGACGGAATCAATACACCTAAACAAATAACTTTGGGACAACTTCTAAAAAAAACAGGCATTAACAGAATTCCCATCAAAAACACAGTTATCTCTAACTCTGACATTGAATTATTATTTAATGCTCCTAAATCTGAAACATTAGAATTTAGTCCCATACCATATGCCCCTCAAGAAATTGCTAGAATATTATCCTCTTTTGCCAATACTAATGGTGGAACATTGATTTTTGGTCTGAAAGAGATTAGTCCTACTTCAAACCAAATTGTTGGACTTAGTACCGATTTTCAAGTTGTAGAAATTACAAAAAAGTCAATATCATTACTTTCTCCAATGCCACCAATTACTTATAATTGGGTCAACAATGGAAATAATAATGTTTTTGTAATTCAAATAGAGAAGACGGCTACCGATATATTGTTTGATAATAAAAAATATATCAGAAAAGAAAGTAATAGCACTTTAGAAGTAAATGATCCTAAGCTAAAGGTTATTATAAATAATCCTGATTTTAAAAGAAATGTTGCAATAATTATCGCAATAGAAAATTATGCTCCTATTAATCAAATATCAAAATTAAAATATGCCAAAGAAGATGCTTTGAAATTCAAAGAAATGTTGTCTAATGTGATGAAATTGCCTGATGATGAAATTTTTATGTTCATAGATGAGGAAGCATTCAAAAATAATTTAGAGTATAATTTTCAAGGACTATTTCATTCCTTAACAGAAGATGATCGTTTAATCTTTTATTATGTTGGACATGGTTTTCATAATGGAATTACTAACTATCTATCAACTTATGACACACACAAACATCATATAGCAGAAACATCTGTATCATTAAGTAAAATATTGCTTGATCCTTTACGAAAATCTAAATGTAGAAATGCTCTCATATTTATTGACTCTTGTGCTCAGATTTTTCAGGATGAAAATGAAAGAACTCAAATTTCTGATATTAATGATGGAGAATTAATATTGCTTTCTCATGATTTCCCCAATTATGCAACATTTCTCTCATGTCAAGCAGGTCAAAGCTCATATTCAAGTGATATTTTACAAAATGGAATATGGACACATCATTTAGTTGAGGCACTTAATGGAAAAGTACAAGAAGCAATTAGGGATGGTAAATACATAACAGACAGATCTTTAAGTGATTATCTTTCCAGTAGTGTTGCTGTATATACAAAAGAAGAACTTCATTATGACCAAAATCCCAGAGCTATTCTTGATTCAAGCAATGAAAATGTTATTGTAAAAATAATATAAACGTGTTTTTTCTCATTTTTTCGTATTATATCAATTAAAGACACTCAAACGAAAGATAATGGAAAATGTTTTAGATTATGTATATAGTCTTAGGTTTCTTCATTGTGGATTAAAGTTTGCATAATTCTTTATTCTCCATAATGCGTATTATAGAAAACTTTATACAACTTGCAAACTCGGATTCAATCCTAAAAAACTGGAAAAGATAGACAATCACAAGCAAGAACTGCGGAAAGCGTCACTGCCACAGTTTATTGAAGAGATTTACTTTAAATGCTTTAAAAAAGAGATGTCTGAAATGTTAAAAAACAAAACAAGAACTAAGAAAGTAAAAAGTAAAAAGAAGCAAAAAATAATAGAGAAGATTCTAAATACAAGATTGATAAATAATTTTAAATCTGAACAATACAGTTAAAAAATGCCTCTATAGGATATTTTCTTAGGTTAGATAAAAAAAAACGAGATAAAAGTATTTAGTTTTCAATATTTACAGTATTTTTGCTAATAAAGTATTATGCATATGCAAAAAAAGAACACTATAACACTAAATCGAATATCATTTCTAGAAGAAATTGATATAAAAGACTTGTTCAATGCCTTACAAAGCCATCCCTATGATGAAAAAGAAGGTATTGGTTTTACGACAGTAAACGAAAATGATGAGCTGAATTCAACTTGCAAATGCAACAGAATTCTGATTAATAATTTGTTTAAATTTTTCGTTTGGCGTGAGGTATCCAAGTCTTTTACGAGGTCGATTATTGAGTTTATTTTCAATCCACTTAATCTGTTTGTTGGTTACTTCACTAAAGTCCTTACCCTTTGGGATATACTGCCTGATAAGCCCGTTGGTGTTTTCATTGGCACCACGTTCCCATGAGTGGTATGG
>CDZY01049240.1_pt1 | contig 13423 bp, 8 predicted proteins | sample 557671 | NCBI WGS metagenome assembly CDZY01 (sample SAMEA3182091, study PRJEB8094) | gut metagenome | biome: human; feature: gut; material: Stool; isolation source: human stools | place: Canada | collected 2013-03-11
TGCGCGAGTGGCTCAGTGGTGGAGCACCTCCTTGCCAAGGAGGGGGTCGCGGGTTCGATCCCCGTCTCGCGCTCTTGTTTTAAGAAGTCAGTTGAATGCTGGCTTCTTTTTGTTTTATACGGGCAACGTGCCAAAGTATGTGATTGCATGGAAATTTGGCAGATGCCCGCATAACAGGGAGGAGGGACATATGGCTAATATTGAGGACTATCTTTTATGGCGTGGTGATTTGACTTTTGAGCAGGATGAATTCAATCTTGTTGATAACCTGATTCTTGCAGAGCTTGCATATGTTGATTTTAAAGACATAATTCCGGCTGCTGGCAGCGGTGAAAAAATAACACTTAAACAGGCTTGTGATGATTTTTTTGAACTGCATGATGAAGAAGAATTAAAACTTGTGAAATCATTTATATGGTATGCTCCGTTTTTTATGAAAAAAATGGCACATACAAAAAGATTTGCAGATATGCTGCTTGGCAATTATGCACTTCACAATAATGAGGAAAAACAGGTACAGTTCGGTGCGTTTACGGCAGAACCCGGAGACGGCTCGATATATGTTTCGTTTATGGGGACAGATGATTCGCTTATCGGATGGAAAGAAGATTTTAACATGAGTTTCATCCGGCCTATACCGTCACAGCTTGAAGCAGCGGAATATGGCAATGAGACGATAAAGTATTCAAGACGCAAAATAAGACTCGGAGGTCATTCAAAAGGTGGAAATCTTGCGATATATGCAGCAGTGAAAGCAAAGCCGTCACTGAAAAGAAGAATTATAGCTGTATACAATAATGACGGACCGGGTTTTGACCGTGAAATGATAGAGAGTGAAGAATACAGGCAGATGTTACCAAAGATTAAGACAATAGTACCTGAACATTCTGTGGTTGGCATGCTTTTGGAACATGAAGAGAAGTATATGATAGTAAAAAGTTCCCAGACAGGAATAATGCAGCATGATGCAATGTCGTGGCAGGTATGTGGTAACAGATTTGAGACAGTAAAGAGTGTTGACAGGACGAGCAGAATGCTTAATGAAGCGTTGAGTAACTGGATTAATGGGCTTTCACGTATGCAGAGAAGTGAATTTGTAGAGACGCTTTTTGCAATTATAACGTCGAGCGGTGCAGTTAATCTGTCCGATTTGTCGGCAGACAGGTTCAATTTTGCAGGTTCAGCATTAAAGATGTATAGCTCGCTTGACAGAGAAACAAAGATTATGCTTAGAAGAATGTTAAAATCATTGACAGGAGAGTTTGACAAAGCGAGGAAGATGATTAATAATAAATTCAAATAATTAATGAGAAAAAATTTCAATAATTTATTCTCAAATAAAAATTAATGATTTGGAGAAAAAGCATGACATTAGATGAACTTCAGGTTGGCAAGGACGCAGTTATACAGAGCGTTGGCGGAGAAGGAGCATTACGACGCCATTTTCTTGATATGGGGCTTATACCGGGAACGGAAGTCACTCTTATGAAGGTTGCACCTATGGGTGACCCTGTCGAGTTAAGAATAAGAGGATATGAGCTTACGTTAAGAAAAGCTGATGCAGCAAGAATTGAGATACAGGATATACATGACAGTGATTATGTTGAGAGACAGCATAAGCATGAGAAGGATATTCCACATCCGCAGGTAGGCGAGATGGGAATATATCATGTAAGAAAGTCGGGCGATGAACTAAAAGAGGGAGAGCCTCTTACATTCGGTCTTATCGGCAACCAGAATTGCGGAAAAACGACACTTTTCAACCAGCTTACAGGTTCCAACCAGCACGTAGGCAATTTCCCAGGTGTTACAGTTGACAGAAAAGATGGAACGATAAGAAACCATCCGGAGGCTTCTGTTACAGATTTACCGGGTATTTATTCGCTTTCACCTTATACGAGTGAAGAGATTGTTACAAGAGATTTTCTTTTGAAAAATCATCCTCGTGGAATTATCAACATTGTTGATGCAACTAATATAGAGAGAAACCTTTATCTGACAATGCAGCTTATAGAGATGGATATTCCTATGGTGCTTGCACTTAATATGATGGATGAAGTAAGGGAAAATGGTGGAACAATAAGAATTAATGAACTTGAAAATACGCTTGGTATTCCGGTTGTACCGATTTCAGCAGCAAAAAATGAGGGTATAAACGAGCTTATAGAGCATGCGGTACATGTTGCAAGATATGATGAATGTCCCGGAAGGCTTGATTTTTGTGATGCTAATGCAGAAAATGGTCTTGCAGCTGTACATCGTGGAATACATGCAGTGGTACATCTTATAGAAGACCATGCTGCAAAGGCAAAAATTCCTGTAAGATTCGCAGCCACAAAGCTTATGGAAGGCGATAAGCTGATAATGACCCAGCTCGCACTTGATGAAAATGAAAAAGAACTTCTGGAGCATATCATTTCAGAGATGGAAAATGAGTGTGGCAAAGACCGTGAGGCGGCACTTGCTGATATGCGTTTTAACTTTATAGAGAAAGTCTGCTCAAGTACAGTTGTAAAGCCTGTGGAGAGCAAGGCACATGCAAGAAGTGTAAAAATTGACCGTTTTCTTACAGGAAAGTATACTGCACTTCCGGCTTTTGCAGGAATTATGGCACTTGTTTTCTGGCTTACATTCGGTGTTATAGGTGCCGGACTTTCAGATCTGCTAAGCATGGCAATCGACTGGTTCACAGGCGTATGTGATGCCGGACTTACAGCATTTGGAATCAATCCGGTAGTACATTCACTTGTGATTGATGGTATATTTGCAGGTGTGGGAAGTGTTCTGTCATTCCTGCCTGTAATAGTTGTGTTGTTCTTCTTTTTGTCAATTCTTGAAGACAGCGGATATATGGCGAGAATCGCATTCGTTATGGACAAGCTGCTTAGAAAAATAGGCCTCTCAGGCAGAAGTTTTGTTCCTATGCTTATAGGCTTCGGCTGTTCGGTTCCTGCGATAATGTCAACAAGAACACTTGCATCAGAACGTGACAGAAAGATGACCATTCTTCTCACACCGTTTATGAGCTGTTCGGCAAAGCTTCCGATATATGCATTGTTTACATATGCATTTTTTCCAAAATATAAAGTGCTTGTTATGATTGGATTGTATTTTACGGGAATAATTACAGGTATCCTGTATGCACTTATTTTGAAAAAAACAGCATTTAAAGGTGAGCCGGTTCCTTTTGTAATGGAACTTCCAAATTACAGGCTTCCCAGCCCTAAAAGTGTAATGCAGCTTATATGGGAAAAAGCAAAAGATTTTATAACAAAAGCATTTACAATAATATTCCTTGCAACTATTGTTATATGGTTCTTACAGACATTTGATGTAAGGCTTAATGTTGTGACAGATTCAAAAGACAGCCTTCTTGCACTTATTGGCGGATTAATTGCACCTGTTTTCGCACCGCTCGGATTTAATGACTGGAGAATTTCTACAGCACTTATTACGGGATTTACAGCTAAAGAGAGCGTTGTCAGCACTCTTACAGTGCTTCTTGGAGGAGACACAGCACTTCTTGGAACAATGTTTTCAACAAAGACAGCACTTGTATTTCTTGTGTTTACATTGCTCTACACACCATGTGTTGCAGCTATTGCTTCAGTAAGAAGAGAAATGGGCACAAAAAAAGCAGCGTTTATGGTTGCGGCAATTCAATGTTTAATTGCATGGAGTGTTGCATTTTTAGTGCATTTAGTGTTAAAGTTAATATAAATAATTTTACTGCATGATAAACATTTAATAAATGTCTGAAAAGGAGAAATCATGGCTGGTATGTCAAATATAATAAGTGGTGCAATCCTTCTTGTAATCGTTATAGGAATCTATGTTGCAGTCACTTATATGAGAAATAAAAAAATTGGCGGTAACGGCGGATGTGATGGCAATTGCTCAGCCTGTACCATGCATCATGGCAATGACTGTGATGACAAAAAAGCGGGAGAATAGATTGTATGCTTAATATTTACAGGACTGATGAGCGTGTTTTAAATAAACTTACTGATTTTCGTGACGGCGTATGGGTCCAGATGGTTGACCCGACGAGTAATGAATTGTCAAGAGTAGCAGAGCAATATGAAATAGAACTTGATGATCTTGCGACTGCAATGGATGATGAAGAAAGTTCACGTATCAGTCTTGAAGATGGTTACACTTTGATTCTTGTTGATATTCCTTCTCCGGAAGTAAGACATGAGAAAAAGATGTATACAACAATCCCGCTTGGCATAATACTGAAGCAGAATGCGATTATAACAGTATGTCGTGAGAATACGCCTGTTGTTGACTATTTTATATTAAATAAAATGAAGGATTTCAGCACAAAGAAGAAGATGCGTTTCATATATCAGATTCTTCTGCGTTCTGCGACCATGTATCAGGCATATCTTAGAGGAATAGACAAGAAAAGAATCGAGATAGAAGAGCGTGCCGGTGAAAATACAAAAGACGGCGATATAATAGAACTTCACGAACTTGAATCAACTCTTGTATACTTTGCAACATCATTACGGTCTAACAGCATAGTCCTTGAAAGATTGAGAAGATATAAAAGAATAGAGCAATATCCTGAAGATATGGAGCTTCTTGAAGATGCAATGGTCGAATTCCAGCAGGCTATCGAGATGACAACTATTTACAGGGATATTATTGACGGTACAAGAGAACTTCTTGCATCGGTTATGGATAACAGACTGAATACAGTAATGAAATATCTTACATCTATAACACTTGTAACAACAATTCCCACAATTATATCGGGAATATATGGTATGAATCTTGATGAGAGATGGGTTCCGTTTGCGAAAGTGCCATTCGGATTTGAGATAGTATGTGGCATAATTGTAATTATATGTGTTATAACACTTTGGATACTTCACAAAAAGAAGATGTTATAGATTGTGAAATGTATGTTATGATATATTTGTAAAAGATATTATTATTTTGGAGGCGTAAAGTGAAATCAATACTTGTTATAGGTGTTGGAAGATTTGGGCATCACCTTGTGAACAGACTTATAGAGTTAGATAATAAAGTTATGGTTGTAGATAAGGAAGAGGACAGCATAAGAGACATGTTTCCGCTTGTTACGACAGCGAGAGTCGGCGACTGTACCAATCCTGATGTTTTAAAGTCAGTAGATCTTGTAAATTTTGACCTTGTTATAGTTTGCATTGCACAGGATTTCCAGAGCAGCCTTGAAGTGACAAGCCTTGTAAAGGAGATGGGTGCAAAATATGTCATAAGCATGGCATGTCGCGATATTCAGGCAAAGTTTTTATTAAAAAACGGTGCGGATGAGGTTATCTATCCTGACAGGGATGTTGCTGTTAATCTTGCGGAGCGTTGTACGGCACATAATGTATATGACTACATATCGATTTCAGATGAGTATTCAATATATGAAATTCCCATAGTTCCGTCATGGGTTGGAAAAAGCCTCAAAGAGATAGATGTGCGTGCTGTATATAATGTAAATGTTATTGCGATTATACAGAGTGACGGCAATGTCATGGTCATGCCTAAGGTTGACTATGCCTTACAGGAAGCAGACCATGTAAAGATAATAGGAAGCAAAGAAGATGTTGCGAAGCTTCTTAAAGAAATTCCGGAAAAAGAATGATTTTAATGTTAATCAAGAAAAAAATAAGCAGGTATTTAAGTTTGCCGGGAAACAATTCCATAAGACTTAAATACCTGCTTTGTTTTATTTGTAAATTTCCTGCCAGCGTGAAACCATCTCCATTGCATCTGATTCATCAGATACCTTTGTAACAATAACCCCATCAAGATAAATTTCGTATACTGGAAACTTCTTTGCCGTGTTTCCGTGTGATACCTCTACTTTGCTCATTTTCACGCGTTCCATGTAAAAACCTCCTCATAATAATGATAAATTCACGCTCTGGTCAAATCATAAATAGTGTAAGACCAACAACATGTTGTATTATAACATAGGGCAGTTAAAAAACAAATACAATATAGTGTATTGGTACCAAAGACCCAGATTGCAAAAGTTAATATATTTATGTGTGAATATACCCAAAAAATCATGTCATATTTTGTAGGATTTGTTTAAATTGTATAAATAAACTTGCAAAGACAGGACTAAAATCATATAATAAAAACTGTAATTGTGCGGGATGACGGCAGCACACCGTCGAAATTTTACAATCAGGAAGGGAATATTGTCATGGCTGATAATCAAAGTGGAGATTTTGACATTAGTGTCGAAAATCATGAGGGCAGCAGGCTTGAAAGAAGGCTGGCATCATTTGATGATAAATATAATATTTTTGTCTCTAACAAAAGCTTTACAAGTTATCTTGGGAGTGAAGAACTGAGAAGCTTTAAGATTACGGATTATATTCATCCGGATGATGTTGAATCATTTAAGAAGTTTGTTGAAGATAAGTCTTTTACGGGGGGTGAAGAAGTTTTCCGCCTGAAAAAGAAAAATAATGAGTGGCGTTACAATGTTGTGAGAATCCATACAGAAAAAGGTATGGTTGAGAACAGACGCAATATAGGTGTTGAGATAATTGATATAGATGAATCTGTTGGTGATTATGAAACCGCAATGGACAGCCTTTCAAGAGTAAGGCTTCTTATGAGTCTCACTGATGAATTTGCATTTATATATGACAAAGAGACTAATATGTTTAAGATGTTCAAGTATGACAGATTTAACAGAATTATTCTTTATGATATGGATATAGACCAGTGGAAGAGAGAAATGCTTTCAAAGAGTTATGTAAAATATGATGAGAAAGCTATGCTCGATACACTTGTGCTTAATATGAAAACATATGCTGACAGTTTTTCGATAAAGATGAATTGTGCAATAAGAACGCAGAGTGATATATTTGAAGCTGTCAGATTCATTGGAACTGTACATAATGAGAGCAGCGGCAATAAAATTATAGTCGGAAGAGTTGTATCAGATGAGTCAGTCGGACATGCCAGCACTGCTATGGAGATAATGAACGAACTCCAGTACGATTCACTTACAGGTGTATATAATAAAAAGACAATCACAGAGTATGCAAAGAAGAGGATAGCTGAAGAAAAAGAGAAGAGGATTGTAATAGCAATTCTTGATGTTGACAACTTTAAATCGGTCAATGATACATTTGGACATCTTTATGGTGATAAAGTGCTTGCAAGAGTTGGCGGCAGATTAAAGGAGATTGTCGGCGAGGATGGTGTGATAGGCAGAATCGGCGGCGATGAATTTATGATTGTATTTAATGGACTTGATGATGACCAGGTACTCCGCGGTATGCTAAGAGCGATAAGAACGCAGATTAAGTGGGAGTTTGCAGAAGATTTCGAGAATCTTTCCATTACATGTTCCATCGGTGCTTCCATATTCCCTGTCAACGGCAGAGACTATGAAGATTTATTCAAAAAAGCGGACTGCTGTCTTTATATAGCAAAAGAAAAGGGCAGAGACAGATATGTATTTTTCAGGGATGAGATGCACAGAGCGTCATATGAGGCTATGCTTAACAAGAACCAGCTTAATGCAATGAACAATCCAAGAGAGATAAGAGAATTAAAAAATGTCGCCTCATTTATGGAAAATGCAATGACTGACAGCCGTAAGGCAGTCCTTGATGCCATGAGACATATAAAAGATACATTTGGAATAGATAATATTAATATTTACTATGGTGAAGGCATGAAAAAAGTATATTCATTTGGCTCCGATATTCCGGAAGCAAAAGATGCAATGTATGTATTTTCAGAAGAATTTCAGGAACTTATGGGTGAGAATGAAAGATTCCTGCAGATAGGTTTTGCTGATACATTTTCGGATATAACACCTGATTTTTGCGGACGCATGAAGGCAGAAAGAATTGCATCCACGATACAGTGTTATATCGGAGATAAGAGAAATATAAAGGGGCTTGTTACATTTAATAAATGCAGGGAGGCTTCCCAGTGGGCTAATTATGAGATTGACTGTGCGAGAATATTTGCAGCTGTATTAAGCTCTATGGCATTAAATGATATTGGGACAGATGACTGTGCTATATATTGATAGTATTGTTGACTGTATACCCTATATATTGTATAATTGACCTTGTTCACGAGATAAGATTGAACAAGGTCATTTTGCCGCAATTACAATTATTGCGGCAAAATTTTAGATAGTATAAGATTTAGCTTGATAGTAAGGAATGGGGAAAGTATGAAAATTATTAAAAGAAGCGGAACAGAAGTTACATTTGATATTGATAAGATAATGGCGGCAGTCTCAAAAGCCAATAATGAAGTGGTACACAGCGAAAGATTATCAGATGAACAGATTGAGATGATAAGCAAAAATGTTGAAGACATATGTCAGGAGATGAACCGCTCATTGAGTGTTGAAGAGATTCAGGATCTGGTTGAGAACCAGATAATGAACCTTCGTGCATTTGCAGTAGCGAGAAAGTATATAACATACCGCTATAAGAGAGCCCTTGTAAGAAAGTCTAATTCAACAGATGAGCAGATTTTAAGTCTTCTTGAGTGCAATAATGAAGAAGTAAAACAGGAAAATTCAAACAAGAATCCTACAGTCAACAGTGTCCAGCGTGATTATATGGCAGGTGAAGTCAGCAAGGATATAACAAAGAGACTTCTTCTTCCACAGGATATAGTAGATGCACATGAGCAGGGACTTATTCATTTCCATGATGCAGATTATTTTGCACAGCATATGCACAATTGCTGTCTTGTCAACCTTGAAGATATGCTTCAGAACGGAACAGTAATCAGTGAGACAATGCTTGAAAAGCCGCATAGTTTTTCTACTGCATGTAATATCGCTACGCAGGCAATTGCCCAGATTGCAAGTTCACAGTATGGCGGACAGAGCATAAGCCTTGCACATCTTGCACCATTTGTACAGATAAGCCGTGAAAAGTTTATCAGAAAAGTGCGTGAAGAATTTGAAAAGGCAGGAATCGATTATACAGAAGAAAAAGTACGTGAAGTTGCAGAAATGCGTGTGCGTGATGAGATTAAAAATGGTGTCCAGATGATTCAGTATCAGGTCATAACACTTATGACAACAAACGGACAGGCTCCATTTGTAACTGTATTTATGTATCTTGATGAAGTGCCGGAAGGAAGAACAAGAGATGACCTTGCACTTGTCACGGAAGAAGTGTTAAAACAGCGTATCCAGGGTGTTAAAAATGAAAAAGGCGTATGGATAACACCGGCATTCCCGAAGCTTATATATGTTCTTGAGGAAGACAATATAAGAGAAGGTTCAAAATATTGGGAGCTTACAAAACTCGCAGCACAGTGTACTGCAAAACGTATGGTTCCTGACTATATTTCAGAGAAAATTATGAAGAAGTTAAAAGATGGTAACTGTTATCCATGCATGGGCTGCCGTTCATTCCTTACTGTATACAAAGATGAGAATGATAAGCCTAAATTCTACGGAAGATTCAATCAGGGTGTTGTAACATTGAATCTTGTTGATGTTGCATGTTCGTCAGGAAAAGATGTGGATAAATTCTGGAAAATTCTTGATGAGAGACTTGATTTGTGTAAACGTGCCCTTATGTGCAGACATTACCGCTTAAAGGGTACTCCGTCAGATGTTGCACCGATTCTTTGGCAGAATGGTGCACTTGCACGTCTTAAAAAAGGCGAGACAATTGATAAACTTCTTTATGGTGGATATTCAACAATTTCACTCGGATATGCAGGACTTTGTGAATGTACAAGATACATGAAAGGTGTTTCGCATACACAGCCGGGAGGAACAGAATTCGCACTTGAAGTTATGCATTATCTGACAGATACATGCAAAAAGTGGGCTGAAGAGACCAATATTGATTTCAGCCTTTATGGAACACCACTTGAATCAACAACATATAAATTTGCCAAGGCTCTTCAGAAGAGATTTGGTAAGATTCCGGGTGTTACCGATAAGAATTATATCACTAACAGCTATCATGTTCATGTAACAGAAAATATTAGTGCGTTTGATAAATTGAAATTTGAAAGCCAGTTCCAGGAACTTTCACCAGGCGGTGCCATAAGTTATGTTGAAGTACCGGATATGGAAAATAACATTCCTGCTGTAATTTCTGTCATGCAATACATTTATGACAATATCATGTATGCTGAACTTAATACAAAGAGCGACTATTGCCAGGTATGCGGTTATAACGGACAGATACAGATTATAACAGATGATGACGGAAAACTTGTATGGGAATGCCCTAACTGTGGCAACCGTGATCAGGACAAGATGAATGTTGCAAGAAGAACATGCGGCTATATCGGAACACAGTTCTGGAATCAGGGGCGTACCCAGGAAATTAAAGAAAGAGTACTTCATCTGTAAAATAAGTACCAGAAAGCAATTTTTTGGTTGTGAAAAAAAATAAATTGTTATATTATTAACTAAAAATGTGAAAGAAAGGGACATAGATTATGAATTCAGTAAAAAATAAAATTATGATACCGGTTCTTCTGCTTGCGGTTATAGCTTTTGCAACAAGTATTCTTAGTATTATGAATGCAGACAGCATCAGTAAAAAAGGCGATGATATAGCAAATAATTATCTTGTAACCATTGAAAATGTAGGTTATCTGTCAGAGAGTACACAGAAGCTTACAAGATCAGCATACAGCTACATAGTTGCTGAAGGAGATGCAGCCAAAAAGAGTGTTAAAGATAATATAGAAAGTTTAAAGTCAGAGATAGACGGATATATGAAAGATTATGAGCAGACGCTTGATGAAAATGAAGAGACTGCATATTCATCATATAAGAATTATTATTCCCAGTTTCTGACACAGTTTGGGGTACTTGAGAAATATGTAAATACTAATCAGACAGTCAATGCATCAAAAATAGCTAATAATAATCTTGTTGATGTATGTAACAGTCTTGAATCAGCACTTGATGATATGACCAATAGTGAAGTTGAGGCAACGGATCATGCAATGAGACAGATGCATGCGTTAGCGGCATTTGCAAAGACTACTGGCGGTGTATGTTTTGTATTTGCAATTGGTGCACTTATTGTGGCATTCCTGATAAGTACAAGAAAAGTTGTAAATCCAATAGTAAAAACTAATAAAGAGCTTAAAGAAATAAGTGCACTTATCAATGATAATAATGGCGATCTTACTAAGAGAGTTAATGTTAAGTCATCTGATGAAATTGGACAGCTTGCACAGGGAATCAACCAGTTCCTTGATATACTCCAGAATACAATCGGAAAGATTGTAGAAGGTTCTAAGAATCTTGATAATATGATTAACTCTGTAGGTGAGAATGTTACAGTATCTAATGATAATGCACAGGATGTATCATCTGCTATGGAAGAGCTTTCTGCAACAATGCAGGAAATTGCGGCAACAATACAGACAGTGAACGATAATACAGAGTCAGTTGGAAAGAATGTTGTTGATATAGCTGATAAGACAGAACAGATTAACAATTATTCACAGGATATGCGTGAACGTGCGGATTCGCTTGCAAAGTCAGCTGATGAAAATAAACGTACAACCGATGAGATGGTTGGCAATATTGTAGGAACACTTAAAAAAGCAATTGAAGACAGCAAGAGTGTTGAGCGTGTAAATGAACTTACAGGCGAAATCCTTAATATTTCAAGCCAGACTAATCTTTTGGCACTTAATGCTTCAATCGAGGCTGCAAGAGCCGGTGAAGCCGGTAAAGGCTTTGCGGTTGTAGCTGATGAGATAAGACAGCTTGCTGATTCAAGCAGGGATACAGCTAATAACATCCAGGCAATAAATGAGCATGTAACAAGTGCTGTATACCAGCTTATTGATAATTCTAATAAAATTATCAAGTACATAGAAGAGACAATACTTGCAGATTACGATTCATTCGTACAAGCAGGTGCACAATATAATGAAGACGCATGTTACATAAGCGAGACAATGCAGGAATTCGCAGAAAAGACAGAAAAACTTAAAGAACTTATGAAAAATACAGTTGAGTCAATTGAAGGAATTTCAAGCGGTGTAGAGCAGAGTGCTAATGCTGTAACGTCGTCAGCAGTAAGTACATCTCAGCTTGTTGAGCAGATGAACAGCATAGATAAAGAGATGTCAGAAAGCAGGAATACAGTCGGTGAATTAAAAGCACAGACAGACGTATTCAAGAATTTTTAGTTAGGTAATCTTTAAAGATTTCCATATAAAACAAAAAATAAAACGGGGAGCTAAAGTTCGACAGCTGAGAGGGAACATGATTCCGACCCGAAAACCTGATACGGATAATGCCGTCGTAGGAAACTTATTATATGGATTTGTATAAATGATTTTTGCGATTATTTAGTACATTTCCTGCAATGTTTTTGTTTACTGCGTTGCGGTATTATGAGTATCTCGAATTTAACAATAAAGGAGATTAAAGTATGAGTTACACAACACAGATGGACGCAGCACGTCAGGGCATTGTAACAGAAGAAATGAAAGTAGTTGCCGAAAAAGAAAATATTGACGTTAAGGAGCTTATGTCACTTATGGCTAAAGGTCAGGTTATAATTCCTGCAAACAAGAATCATAAGTGCTTAAGCCCTAACGGTATAGGTTCAAAGCTCCGTACAAAAATCAATGTAAATCTTGGAACATCAAGAGACTGCGTTGATTTGAATATGGAGCTTGAAAAAGTTAATAATGCAGTTGCTATGGGAGCGGAAGCAATTATGGATCTCAGCTCATTTGGCGACACACAGAAGTTTAGAAGAAAGCTTACATCTGAATGTCCTGCAATAATAGGAACAGTTCCTATCTATGATGCTGTTGTATATTATCACAAAGCATTAAAGGATATTACAACACAGGAATGGCTTGACATCGTTGAGATGCATGCAAAAGATGGCGTTGACTTTATGACAATCCACTGCGGAATCAATAAGGCTACAGCAAAAAGATTTAAGGATGCAAAACGTCTTACAAATATTGTTTCAAGAGGCGGTTCTATAATATTTGCATGGATGGAAATGACAGGAAATGAAAATCCGTTCTATGAACATTATGACTGGATTCTTGATATCTGCAGAAAGTATGATGTCACAATGAGCTTAGGTGATGCGTGCCGTCCGGGATGTATAGCAGATGCTTCTGACATATCACAGATTGAGGAACTTGTAACACTTGGTGAACTCACAAAGAGAGCATGGGAAAAAGATGTACAGGTAATGGTCGAAGGTCCGGGACATATGCCACTTAACCAGATTAAGGCAAATATGGAAATCCAGCAGACAATCTGCAAGGGAGCTCCTTTCTATGTATTGGGACCTCTCGTTACAGATGTAGCTCCGGGATATGATCATATAACAGCAGCAATCGGTGGTGCAATTGCTGCAACTTATGGTGCTTCATTCCTCTGCTATGTAACACCTGCAGAACATCTTCGTCT
>CDZY01011351.1_pt1 | contig 13201 bp, 7 predicted proteins | sample 557671 | NCBI WGS metagenome assembly CDZY01 (sample SAMEA3182091, study PRJEB8094) | gut metagenome | biome: human; feature: gut; material: Stool; isolation source: human stools | place: Canada | collected 2013-03-11
CTATAGGAAGCTATGCGCAGACAGCTCATGTTACGATTGTTTCCAACCATATAACAATCGGACAAGTGATTAATGAAATAGAGAAACAAACGGACTATCTGTTTGTATTCAACGTAAAAGATATCAATATCAAACGTAATGTCAAAGTGAATGCGAAAGATAAAGCCGTTAATGAAGTTTTGAATGATATATTCAAGGATACAGGCATTCGCCATGCTATAGAAGGTAAAAACATCATGCTCATTAACTCTACGGATAAGGAAAAGGGTGCGCAGCAAAAAGATTTTTTAGTTACGGGGATAGTAAAAGATGAAAATGGTGAGCCTATTATCGGAGCAAATATTCAAGTCGTAGGAAAATCGGCAGGCACAATTACGGATATGAACGGACGTTTCAGTATCAGTGCCTCTGCCAATTCTACATTGCAAATAACCTATATTGGCTACCAAACGCAGACTGTCAATATCGGCGAGCAGAGGAATATTAACATTATTCTACAGGAAGACAATGCGCAATTGGATGAGGTAGTCGTAGTGGGGTATGGTACGATGAAGAAGAAAGACCTCACCGGTTCGGTAACAGCTGTTAAAGGAGACGAACTTGCTGCCCGTCGTACCACCCAACTTTCCACAGCTTTGCAAGGCGCGCTTTCCGGAGTAATGGTCAGTCGTGACAATGGAGCTCCCGGTAGTAGTGCTTCTATCCAGATACGTGGTGTAACAACTATTGGTGATTCCAGTCCGTTGGTGATTATTGACGGAATTCCGGGTGATATCAACTCCGTAAATCCTGAAGACGTAGAAAGTATGTCCGTATTGAAGGATGCTGCTTCGGCTTCGATCTACGGTTCACGTGCCGCAGCCGGTGTAATTGTCATCACGACCAAACGTGCCAAGAGCGGTGATGTGGCTTTGAGTTACAACTTTGAGTACGGGTGGGAAATACCGACTAAGTTGCCGACCTATGTAGGAGCCCAGCGTTACATGGAAATGGTAAATGAAACACGCTATAACGATAATCCAGACGGTGGATGGTACCAAACATATACGGAAGATGAAATTACCAACTGGAGCATGAATAATGCGACTAATCCGGACAAATATCCTATGACGGATTGGGGAGATATTCTGTTGAAAAGCTCCGCACCCCGGCAGACACATACTCTAAGCATTGTTGGTGGGGGTAAGATTATTCGTACAAAAGCCTCTTTCCGCTATGACAAAACGGACGGCCTCTATGTAAACAAGGAATATGACCGTTTTATGGTACGCGTGAATAATGATTTCAATATAAATAAATATATTTCCGCAAATCTGGATTTGAACTTTTCCCGTTCTAAAGCTCTCTCGCCTAATTCCAACCCCATGGGGGCAGGTGGACGAAACATTCCGCCAATTTATGCTGCTACATGGACCAATGGCTTATGGGGTGATGTGAAAGATGGAGAAAATATGCTGGCCAAAATTACAGATGGCGGCACTTTTACCAACTGGGGAACCAATATTGGCGGTAAACTCGGTATTGACATAACTCCTGTCAATGGGCTGAAAATATCAGCAGCCGTGGCGCCCAATTTCAATAATGTAAAGAAGAAAACTTTTGTCAAACAGATTCCATACACCCGTTCAGAAGATCCGAATACCACTGTTGGTTACATGGGAGGTTATCGCACTACCAATTTGACGGAAAATCGTAATGACAGCCATGATATAACAACACAGTTCTTTGCCAACTATGCCAAGACACTGGGGCGCCATGATTTCTCTGTCATGATCGGTTACGAGGATTATTATGCTTTCTGGGAAAACCTGGATGCATCCAGAGACCAGTACCAGTTGACAAGCTATCCTTACCTGGACCTCGGTTCGGAGGATTATCGGGATAATGGTGGCAATGCGGAAGAATATGCTTACCGCTCATTATTCGGACGCATGACCTATAGCTATGCAGACCGCTATCTTATCCAAGCAAATCTCCGCCGGGATGGTTCTTCACGTTTTGCATCCAATTGTCGTTGGGCCAATTTTCCTTCCGTGTCACTTGGTTGGGTAATTTCTGAAGAGAAGTTTTTCAAGAATATAAATATGGATTGGTTTTCTTACCTGAAATTGAGAGGCTCTTGGGGAAAACTGGGAAACGAACGTATCGGGGCTTATGACGATAACGGTAACTTTATTTATAATTATTACCCTTACCAAGCTGCAATTGATTACAGCACTGCACTATTTCAGAATTCACAGGGGATTGTTTCTTCCGTGACTACAGCCGCACAGCAAAAGTATGCCGTACGAGATATTTCATGGGAAACAACAGAAAGCTGGGATATCGGTTTGGATGCTAATTTTCTGGATAACCGCCTGCACTTCTCCGCTGACTATTATAGAAAAAATACGAAGGACATGTTGCTGGCACTGGAAATTCCACATTTCATCGGCTACGACAACCCGGAAGTCAATGCCGGAAATATGCACACTACCGGCTATGATATTGAAGTCGGCTGGAGGGACAAAGTCGGTGATTTTACTTACTCCATTTCCGCTAATCTGTCAGATTTTACCTCCAAAATGGGAAACCTGAACGGTACACAGTTCCTAGGCAATCAGGTAAAAATGGAAGGAAGTGAATATAACGAATGGTATGGTTACTTAAGCGATGGTTTGTTCCTGACTCAGGAAGACGTGGACAAGTCGCCCAAACTGAACAATAGCGTCAAAGTGGGTGATATTAAGTACAAGGATATTTCCGGACCGGACGGTGTCCCCGACGGAGTTATCTCACCGGAGTATGACCGTGTACTTTTGGGCGGTTCCCTGCCTCACTATATGTTTGGACTCACTTTCAATGCTGCCTATAAAGGCTGGGACTTTGGATTGACACTACAAGGTGTTGGAAGTCAGAAATCTCAAATCAGTGCAGCAATGATTGAAGGGCTTCGAGACAACTGGCTCAATTTCCCTACTATTCTTGATGGCAATTATTGGAGTCCGAAAAATACGGATGAGCAGAATGCGACAGCCAAATATCCGCGCCTGACTCGCACCAATCGGGATGCTAATTTCTGTATGTCTGATTATTGGCTTTACAACGGTCGGTACATTCGTTTAAAAAATCTCTCTGTCGGTTATACGCTCCCCAAAGCATGGACTACGAAGGCGTGTATGAATACAGTCCGTCTTTATGTAAGCGGAAGTGACCTGTTTACCATCAGTAATGCCCCCAAAGGATGGGATCCGGAAGTAAGTACAGAAGGGTATCCTATTACCACCTCTCTAATATTTGGTGTTTCTATTAATTTCTAGCCATAAAAAACATGAAAAAGTTACTCTTATATATCGGGGCAGGAATACTCTTACTCTCTGCCTGCCATGATCTCAATTTAAATCCATTGTCAAGCGGTTCTACTGAAAACTGGTATTCCACGGAAACTGAAGTGCAGATGGCCGTTGATGAGTTATATCGATATGACTTCTGGCCGGAAGACGGACAACAACAGACCGACTGGTCGGACGACTATACTTCACGCGATCTCCTGACCTCTTTTGATGACGGAACTCTAAATGGACAAAATGCTTGGGTTACCAGTTTATGGGGCAATCAGTACAAAGCTATTTCACGTGCCAATGCAGTTATTGAGAAATCGCATCGTGCTATCGAAAATGGCGCATCTGCCGCTACTATTAACCGCCTGATTGCCGAAGCCAAATTCCATAGAGCTGCCGCTTATGCCAAACTGATTGTAAAGTTCGGTGACTTACCATTGGTATTAACCGATGTAAGTACAGAAGAGGGGTTGACAATGGGACGTACAGATAAATCCATCGTATTGGCACAAATCTATAAAGATTTTGATGATGCAATTAGTGTGCTTCCAACTTCCTATACTGACCAACAGCGAGCCACCCAAGGTGCTGCACTGGCACTAAAAGCCCGGGTTGCCTTGATTATGGAAGATTGGGAAACAGCGGCCGATGCAGCCAAGGCGGTTATGGACTTGAATATTTATGAATTGCATCCCGATTTTGGCAATCTTTTTTTGTCTACTACAAAAACCTCGAATGAATTTATTTTCAAAATTCCACGTGATGCTACATATGACATTTATCTGGGAACAGGAAACGGAGGAGTTAACCAGGTATACAATGATCTACCCCGTAACGTAGGAGGATGGACGCAGACCTGTCCGTCATGGGAGTTACTAGCTGCATTCACCTGTACCGACGGTCTGCTTATTAACGAATCACCACTCTTCGATCCGCATGAACCATTTGCAAACCGTGATCCACGTTTAGCAGAAACCATTGTACCATTTGGTTCCAACCACCTCGGTTATGAATACAACCCACACCCGGAGGCACTGACGTGTATGAACTATAATACGGGTGAAATCGTGACAAATTATGATACACGTGCCAATGCCCAATATGCTTCTTTCGATGGTCTGGTGTGGAAAAAAGGGATAGACGAAACATGGCTTCAGAATGGTTTCAAGGTAGACCAGGATATTATCTATTGTCGTTATGCCGAAATATTGTTGACATATGCCGAGGCGAAAATCGAATTAAATGAGATAGATAACTCCGTATTGGATGCACTGAATGAGGTTCGGGCGCGTGCTTATGGTGTGGACAAGTCCGATAAGGCAAGTTATCCGGCTTTCACTTCTAACGACCAGTCCACACTTCGCCACCAGCTACGTGTAGAACGTCGTATGGAAATGGCAAAGGAACACATGCGATATACGGATATCATCCGTTGGAAACTGGCCGAAAAGGTTATGAATCGCAAGACATATGGTATCCTTTATCCGGCCTCACTATGTATCGAACGGGTAACCAGTCAGGGAGATTGGTTTTGGGCTTTCACACCGGAAATGGACGAGGATGGTTGTGCAGATTTCTCCAAATTGGAAGAAGCGGGTAAATGTCAGGCACTTGCTGTACGTAGTTGGAACGATCGCCAATATTTGTGGCCTATCCCTACCACGGAACTTCAGATCAACGAGAACTTAAAACAAAATCCCGGCTATTAAATGCAGGAAAGTTGTTGATAGTCCGGGAAAAGGTAACTCCTTAATTATTCACCCTTTTATTTTTCTAACTTTATGATTGGAAAGAGCTATATTTTTCACCTTTTTCTATTTCTTCTCATATTACCAGACAGTATTTATTCTCAAGATAATATTTGTCTGATCCCGCAAGTTGAAAGCATGGTCCGGAAAAAAGGTACGCTATCCATCGAACGTCTGGAAAGCATCCATTTCCCGGACGAATGGAAAAATACAGGAAACCTCTTTGTCAGCGATCTGAAAGAACTGGCAAATTTGTCTGTCATGGTGACTGCCTCAAATCCTTCCATTCATGTAAAAAAGGTGAAAATGCAGGAGCCGGAAATGTACATGCTGGAAATTACAAAGCAGGGGATCATCATAGAAGCAGGCGACCAGACAGGTATGATTCGTGCTTTCTCCACTCTTTTACAATTGATTCTGGGAAGTGAGGGAAAAGAGTTACCCCGGCTCATAATCCACGACAAACCCCGTTTTAGTTACAGGGGAGTCATGATAGATTGTAGCCGCCATTTCTGGACTATCGAACAACTTAAAAAGTATACCAAACAATTGGCCTTTTTTAAACTTAACACTTTACATCTGCACTTGACAGACAATCAAGGCTGGCGTCTGTATCTGGACCAATATCCGGATTTAGCGTTCAAAGGTACGTACTACCGAACATTCGAGGATCTCTCGGGACATTATTATCGTAAAAGTGAGTTGCAGGAATTGATCAACTATGCCGCCATGTACGGCATAGAGATCATTCCGGAGATTGACCTTCCGGGACACTGTCTGGCCTTGCTTGCAGCCCTTCCCCAACTGTCATGTAAAGGCGGAAAATTTGAAGCCTATCCAGAGGAACTGGACGGACAAAAACGGAAGAGAGCGGATGAGAATATGCTGTGTATAGGAAATCCTGAAACCTATAGGTTTGTGGAAAAACTGGTAGCAGAACTCACTGATCTCTTCCCTTCATCATTCATACATCTGGGAGGAGATGAAGTGTCGACACATCTATGGGAACAATGTCCGAAATGCCAAAAGATTTACAAACAAGAGAATATGACTTCATGGCACGAGTTACAGGACTATTTTACGAAACGAGTTAGTGAAATTGTACGTTCCAAGGGAAAAAGGATGATAGGTTGGGATGAAATAAATGACCGTAATGCCGCTGACATCAGTGACGTGATCATGATCTGGCAACGTGATGGAAGAGAACAGCAACAGAAAGCTTTGAAAAGAGGGTTGTCAGTCATTATGTCTCCTAAGGATCCCTGTTACTTTGATTTCGGGTATTCACGGAATTCCACACGCAGATTGTATGAATGGGAACCAGTTGGCAAAGAATGTACGAATACTCAAGCACATCTCGTCAAGGGAGGACAGGCTAATTTGTGGACTGAATTCATTACAACCTCGGATGAGGTGGAAAGGATGTTATATCCCAGAACTTGTGCCTTGGCCGAAACCCTCTGGAACACGAAAGAAAAGAAAGAATGGGAAGGGTTCCGACAACGTATCAGCAAGTTCGGTGCTATTATGGAAAAACTGAATATCTGTTACTTCAAAGACGAGGATTGGGATAACACAGGTTTTGTTCCGCAAAGCGAACAAAGGCCCCGTCTTGTATGTCCTGCCCGTATCGATACCAATATGAAGGGAATCAAGTATTATATGCCTGAATATGCGTTTGACGGTGATATACAGACTTTCTTTGCAACCCCCTATTCCTTAAAAAAAGGAGATTATTTTACTCTTACTTTGGAAAAAAGACAAGCAGTACAGGAAATCAGAATTGTGTTTGATGTTTCAAAGGAACATCCGGAACATGTACAATTATCTGTCAGCGAGGACGGTACAATATTTAAGAAAGTAGCTGCAGATAACAAAAATGGAGAATTGTCAGCATCTTTCAGTACACCAGCCATGATTAAAGCCCTCAAAATGGAATTGACAACTCCACTGATGGCCCGGCTGACTATCAAGGAGATTATCCTTCGCTACTATGAATAAACAAGTATAAGAATAATGAAAATTGTTATGATAAAAAAATTTATATATATTTCTCTCATCTGGATGGTATTTCACGGAGCGAGTCTTCATGCTGCTACTTTATTGGTAGAGGCAGAAAGTTTCACGGAAAAAGGAGGCTGGGTAGTGGACCAACAATTTATGGACTTGATGGGATCACCTTATTTACTGGCACACGGTCTAGGTAGTCCTGTTGAAAATGCGAGTACCAATGTACAACTTCCAGAAAATGGCACATATTATATTTTTGTACGCACCTACAACTGGACGTCTCCATGGCAGGAGGGCGAAGGGCCCGGATTGTTCGGTTTGTCAGTAAACGGAAAGAAAATCTCTTACCGGTTGGGTATTATAGGCAATCAGTGGATATGGCAGTATGCCGGGCAATATCAGGCAACAGAAAAGAATATTCACATTGTTTTGCATGACTTGAAAGGTTTTGACGGGCGGTGTGATGCTATTTATTTTACGACACGGAAAGATGATATTCCGCCATCGGATATGGCGGCTTTAGATAACTTTCGTCGTGCCAAACTTGGATTATTAGCCCCCCAAAAAACAGAATCATATGATTTAGTAGTTATAGGTGCAGGTATTGCAGGTATGAGTACAGCAGTATCTGCCGCCCGCCTGGGCTGTAAAGTCGCACTTATCAATGATCGCCCCGTAGTCGGTGGAAACAATAGTTCCGAGATTCGTGTTCATTTGGGAGGAGCTATTGAGATCGGAAAATATCCTGAACTGGGGGGGCTGCAAAAAGAGTTCGGTCCCGTCAAGGAGGGTAATGCACAACCGGCAGGCAATTATGAAGATCATAAAAAAATGGAATGGCTACAAGCTGAAACTAATGTTTCCCTGTTTCTTAATTATCGGGCGTTTTCGGTGAAGAAGGAAGAGGACCGGATCATCTCGATAACCGCTTGTCATATTGAATCCGGTGAAGAGATCGAATTTTATGGTCGTTTATTTGCTGACTGTACTGGTGATGGCACTATCGGTTATCTGGCCGGGGCGGACTATCGTATGGGCCGTGAAAGCCGTTCTGAATACGGTGAGACTATAGCTCCCGAAATAGCTGATAGCTTAGTAATGGGCACTTCTGTTCAATGGTATTCTGTGGAAGGCACAAAAACATCCTATTTTCCGGAATTCCGGTACGGCATCGAATTCAATGAGGAGACCTGTGAACCTGTCACTTATGGTGAATGGACCTGGGAAACCGGAATGAATAAAAATCAAATTAATGATTCTGAACAAATACGTGACTATGGAATGTTAGTTATATATTCTAATTGGAGCTACCTGAAAAATCAATCGGAACGAAGAAAAGATTATAAAAAACGTTCATTGGAATGGGTAGCCTACATTGCCGGAAAGCGGGAATCCCGGAGGCTATTGGGCGACTATGTCCTGAAAGAGGATGATTTAACAAAGCATGTGGCCCACGAGGACGCATCTTTCACTACTACCTGGAGTATTGATCTGCACCGGCCCGACCCCGAGAATACCCGGCACTTCCCGGGACGTGAATTCAAAGCGACGACAGACCATGTAGTAATTTATCCCTATCCTGTTCCCTACCGATGTCTTTATTCCCGTAATATAGACAATCTGTTCATGGCAGGACGCAATATCAGTGTCACACATGTTGCCTTGGGAACCGTACGAGTCATGCGAACTACAGGTATGATGGGGGAAGTTGTAGGCATGGCAGCCTCACTATGCAAAAAATATCAAGCCACTCCCCGTGACATATACCGTTATCATTTGGAAGAATTAAAATCACTCATGCAAAAGGGAGTGAATAAGAAGGGGTTACCGAATAATCAACGATATAATGAGGGAGGACGGCTGAACCAGATACCGAAGGTAAAGTAAGGATACCTCTCTGTCTGCCAGATTTCCACATACGAAAGTTTAACAATTTATTAGATTAGGCATTATGATAAGAAAAATCATATTCTTAGAAATGTTATTATGGGGAATAGCTACATTCCTGTATTCGCAAGATGAAATCTCCAAAATAACAATCACGCATGGACCTTACTTGCAAAACGTGGGATCTAACGAAGCTACCATTGTATGGATAACGGATAAGCCCTCTATAGGATGGGTGGAACTGGCATCAGATGGCAACGGCAGTTTTTACGCCAAAGAGCATCCGCGTTATTTTGACACGTCTAATGGCATAAAGAATACATCAACCATCCATGCCGTTAAAATCAAGGGACTTACACCGGGAAAACAATATCGTTACCGTGTTTTTGCTCAGGAAGTGTTGAAACATACCGGGTATAAAATCATTTATGGAGATTATGCTTCCACTGATGTCTATTATCGTAAACCGCTAACTTTTCATACCTGCAATCCGCAAGCGCCTGCCACCTCTTTTGTAATGGTCAACGATATACATGGGGACAATAAACTGCTGGAGGACTTAATGTCCCGTTGTAACCTTACGCAAACCGACTTTGTTCTTTTTAATGGTGATATGCTCTCTTTCATGAATAGTGAGGAGCAGCTTTTCAAGGGGTTTATGGATACGGCTGTACGACTTTTCGCTTCTGAGATCCCGATGTACTACGCCCGTGGCAACCACGAAACACGGGGAGTATTTGCAACCGAAATCCAACGTTATTTTTCTCCCTGTCAGGAGCATCTTTATTATGCCTTTCGACAAGGTCCTGTCTATTGTGTTGTTCTGGACACGGGAGAAGATAAGCCTGATTCTGATATTGAATATGCCGGTATTACCCAATATGACTTCTACCGTACCGAACAGTCCGAATGGTTGGCCGGTATTTTGGAAAGTGCCGAATATAAAGAAGCGCCTTTTAAAATAATTGTAGCTCACATTCCTCCCGCAGTTACTGAAGCTGGTCCCGATGAGGATTGGCATGGAAATATAGAAGTAGAACAGAAGTTTATGCCTTTATTACGCCAGGCTTATCCGGATTTAATGCTTTGTGGACACTTACATCGTTTTGTACGTCATGATGCCACTGACAAAACGTCTTTCCCCGTAGTAGTTAATGCTAACACATCTTTGCTACGTATTTATGCCACGACCACACAGATGAAGATAGAGGTAATAGATCGAAACGGAAAAATGCTGGATGAATTTATCATAAAAAAATGATATATTTATATAAGTTATTTTTCGTTTAAAATCCCAATTATTCTTTTGACTGTTAGGAGGGAAATTCTGATAAAAGTATTAAATTCATAGTGTCCAATTATAAGATTAAAATGATTACCACTATGTTCTCAGAGGTTAAAATTACAGAGACTTATTGTATGGCGAATGATTTCTATAAGGATTTATATTGCAACAGGAAAAATATATGGTCAAAGTTGGTCTATTTTATTAATGGCAGCGGCGGGGCACGGAACTGGTTGCGAAACGACCGGGAGATGTTTTCCGTAGCCCCGTATTTTTCAAGCAGCCTCGTCATTAGCAGTTGGAATTTTGGGGGCTCCTGTGTTCGGGTATAGCTGACGTATGATTTCAGGAATAGTTTCCAAAGGAAATTTTCTTTCTATCGTGTCACGTCATGCTGTTTCTGTTGCTGTGTGAAATTGTCAGTTCGCTTCCTGCTTCACCCTTCAGGAAAAAGAGGTGAATTTGCCGGTAGTAATTGGTAAGTCGGCACTGCCGACTGTGACAGCCAAAACCAGAATGGAGGGCGAAGCCCAGCAGGACAAGTTTGACTGCCAAGGTGTTTGTCACGTTGTCCTAATGTCGATCCAGCGGGACTCCATGCCATGGTGTCGTTAGAACCAACAGACTAGTCCTAGATAGATAGGAATGAACCATACCTTGCTTGCCGTTCCATTGAGTATGCGTCCGAGCTTTGTCTTCTGCCTAGGGCAAAACCCAGCTCCCTGGGTGGGAGGCAAGAGAAGACTGCTTCCGGTACTGATCCAGTCACTGCCGGAGAATATCAGGGAAATGGAAACCTATGTGAAACCCTTTTTCGGGGGCGGCGCCCCGTTCTTCTGACTGAGACAGACCTATCCGCATATCCGTTGCGTGATCAATGACTCGAACGAGAGCCTGGTGAATGTCTACCGCATCATACGCGACACGCCGGAAGAACTGGTCGGACTGCTTGCCGGCATCCAGGGCGAATACCACGCCCTGGAGGAACGTACGGAAAGAAGGGACTATTTCATGAAAAAGCGAAGGGTATTCAACGAGGAGCACCCGGATGACATCACCCGTGCCGCCCTTTTCATTTTCTTCATGCGCACCTGCTATAACGGCATCTATTCGGTCAACCGCAAGGGCAGGCTCTCGGTAACCTTCGGTACGGGCAGCCGCGCCAGGATACTGGAGGAGGAACTGATCCGCTTCAACCACAAGCTGCTGCAGGGCGTCATCATCCTGGACGGGGACTACCGCCAGACGGAAAAATACGCGGGAGAGAAATCGTTCTTCTACTTCGACCCGCCCTACAAACCCGTCAACGAGGCCGGTGCCTGTACCTCCTACATGCCGGACGACTTCGATGACGACTGCCAGATAGAGCTGGCCGGATTCTGCAAGGACTTGGGAGAGAAGGGAAGCAAATGAATGCTCTCCAACTCCGACCCCCGTCAGAAGAATCCTGGGAAACCTTCTTCGACAACCTGTACGCCGGCTTCCATATCCAACGACTGAGCATCTTCCGCTCGGTATGTTCCATAGCCGAAAAGAGGGAGACGGTAAATGAACTACTGATTAGAAGTTATTAATAAATATAATGCAAACTATAAAACTTATAAAAGATTGTATGCCTCGTAAAGTGATATCATCAATAGGCTGGACATTTAAAGTCATTTCTATTTTATATATTCAGGGAACACTCTTCTAAAAAAGAATGCCGAAGAAAAGAGGTATCCATCTTTTTCTTCGGCATAAGTTCAAAGGGTAAGAGGAGCTTTTCTTTATTCAAGGTCCCTTACGCAACGCACGTATCCCTTTTTGTCATTGACAAGCCTGCCCCTGTCGCCTCCCCAACTGGTATCGACAGTGGTGACAAACCGCAGATAACCGTTGAAAAACATCTGATATCCGGCACTGAATGACTTGGCACCATTCATGTCCCGTTTGGAAAATCCAGTCCGGGAATGGATGACCTGGCCGTCTGTCATATTCAAGGAATAGAACTTATCCCCCTGAAAGAAATCATAGACATCTTTCTTCTCCCTGTCATCCCAGTCGAACAGGCTTCCGCTCATTATCATCAGTTCAGCCTCATTGGGCAGACGCCATGTACCCAGGTCACTTTTATCCGGATTCTGGTAATAATAGGCACAGGCATGTATCTAATTCTTTATCTGGAGCCGACCAGCAACATCTAACATTTTATGATAAAGAACGTGCTTCATTTATTACTTGTAATGGCTCCGGACAATTTATGCAAGTGAAAAGCTTTGATGCTAATAATAATTTTGATCCGAACAAATTACCCAATCAAACAGCAATTTCAGCTGTTGTATTTGAAGATATGAGCCAAATCGTATTTCTCATGAAAGATGATACGAACGGAACATATTCTATTTACACTTTTAGTAGATACATTGGAGAAGAAGGCCATTATGATGGAGATAACTGGATAGTCACTTCACCCAGTCAACCTGCATCTGCCAGAAATAAATATACGATTCCATCGGAAGGAACCGCACTGCTAGATAAAGCAATATCTATATTCTTTTCAAACAGAAATCTATTATTATATGTAACTACTACTGATGGTATCTACACCATAAATTACGGGGCTGGTAGTACTGCCACTGTTTCGACAACAGCTAAATATACTCCACAATCCGGAGAAATTATTACGAAAGCCAAAATGTATCAACAAGGACTATATAATTACAATTGTAATTTAATTGTCGGAGATAATCCTACTGTCCCTCAAACCGAATGGAATAATAAAGCTATCATTGTTACTACACAATCAAGCGAATATGAAGGAAAGGTACACATTATCCCAATTACACAAGTTGCTAGTGGCACACTCGACCCTTCCAAAGCCAAAACCTATGATGGTTTTGGCAAAATTCTAGATGTAACGACAACAGGATATTAATCTAATTTCATAAAAATACATTAAAGAACTGATATGA
>CDZY01014696.1_pt1 | contig 13115 bp, 10 predicted proteins | sample 557671 | NCBI WGS metagenome assembly CDZY01 (sample SAMEA3182091, study PRJEB8094) | gut metagenome | biome: human; feature: gut; material: Stool; isolation source: human stools | place: Canada | collected 2013-03-11
CTTATTCAACGATACAGTCTGTTTTTGAAGATGCAGATGTGATATATTTTACCGGCGGAAATTCTTTTTTTCTTATGGACTGGCTCCGTAAAACGGGAACTGATGGGCTGCTGAAAAAGGAATTGGCAAATGGAAAATTGATGATCGGCGAGTCGGCAGGCGCAATTATATGCGCTCCAAGCATCCAATATATCCAGCAAATGGATGAAAAGCCGGAGGACTACTCACAAGAAGATGATGCAGGGCTTGATTTGATTGATTTCTATGTTCTTCCGCATTATCTTACAGCACCATTTAAGAAAGTTACCGAGAAAATAATGACTGAGTTTTCGGATTTGAATCTATGCCCAATTAACAACCGTCAAGGAATTGTAATTGACGGTGAAGGTTCAAAGGTTATTTGCAAAGACTAATTTGAAAATTCCAATTTGACGGAGTAATGTATATGAAAATCCGAGAAGTGAATGAGAATAAAAAAGGAAAGAGAAGTAAGAACTATTATAAAACAAAGAAAAAGATAGCATTATGCCATGAAAAAATAAGGAATATAAGAAAAGATTATCTACATAAAGTTTCACATGAGATTATCAGCGAAAACCAAGTGATAGTTTCAGAGAATTTACAGATAAAAAACATGGTAAAAAATCATCATCTGGCAAAAGCCATAAGTGATGTATCATGGTATGAGCTGACAAGACAGTTAGAGTATAAGGCAAAATGGAATGGCAGGAAATACATCAAAATAGATACATTTTATGCTAGTAGTCAATTATGTTCTGTTTGCGGGTATCAGAATCCAGATACAAAAGATTTGTCTGTGAGGATATGGATATGTCCGAAATGCGGAGCAGAACATGACAGGGATATCAATGCCGCGAAAAATATACTGACAGAAGGATTAAGACAAATAGCATAAAGAAATATATAGGGCAGGGATTGCCCAAATCAACGCCTGTGGAGATAGTAGGTTACGAGGTCGACGAAGCAGGAAGCCCATTGGCTTAAGACAATGGGTAGTTCACAATGCAGATGTAGCCTGGTTACATTGCATTGCAGCTCATCGAAAGAAAAAAATGTTCATCGAAGTTGAACGTGAAATGGCAAGGTATGATATCATTGCAGGAAAGATTGCGGATGATGCAACAAACGCTACTCTTACTGCTTACCTTGCCGGGGCTTTCGGGACAGCAGGCGATAAGGAAGCAGACGATTTCTGTATCAGACAGTTGCTGCCAAATAAACTAAAAGATCAATATTGCTTCAAAACAGAAGCCGCTATTAAGTGTCTGAAATTTGTGAAAGGTGAGAAGATATGGCTGAAGTAACAATTCCAAAGGAAAAAATGAATTATACAATAGACCTTCTTATCACTATGGTGACAGATGAGATTGCAGAAGAAACGGGCAAGGACAGAAAAGAGATATTGACAGATTTGCTATGTTCAAAGACAGGAAAAGCACTGTATGATGAGAACACAAAGCTGTGGTGCAATGGTCCGGCATATATAGCTGAATTGTATAGGGAAGAGTTAAAGAAACACGGAAATCAGATGCACTAAAAGAGGTTGCCATGCCTCGCAAACATGCATAAATACTGAGTATGTGGAGTTTTGCTCATGGCTAATAGTAAAATTAGTGGAGGTAGGAATTATGTTGAGAACAGTACGGACAGAAAATGGATGGGTGAAAGGTATTGAAGCCGCAGACCCTAGGATAACTGCATTTAAGGGAATCCCTTTTGCGGCTCCTCCGGTAGGAGAGAACAGATGGAGAGCACCCCAGCCCTGTGAAGACTGGGATGGAGTTCGTGAATGCTATCGCTTTGCTCCGATTTCCATGCAGAGCGTCCCGGGAATCGGTGATAACGTGTATATCCGTGAGTGGCATGTGGATCCGGAAATTGCCATGGATGAGGACTGTCTGTATTTGAACGTATGGACAGGTGCTAAAGAAGTAACAGAAAAACAGCCGGTTTTGGTATGGTTTTTCGGAGGAGGACTCCAGTGTGGATATCCTGCCGAAATGGAATTTGACGGAGAGAGAATTGCACGTCGCGGTGTGGTTGTTGTAACGGTAAACTACCGGGTTAATGTTTTTGGATTTTTGGCACATCCTCAGCTGACAGAGGAGCAGCCTGACGCACCGACTAATTTTGGAAGTCTGGATCAGCAGGCAGCACTTCGATGGGTACAGAGAAATATTGCTTTCTTTGGTGGAGATCCGGGTAATGTGACCATTGCAGGACAGTCAGCCGGAGGCGGAAGTGTTATGAGCCAGATGGCATGTATGGATAATGAAGGCTTATTTCATCGTGCAGTAGTGATGAGTGCAATGATTCGCTCTCCTTATCAGGTTGGAGGAATCGGAGTGCCGGAGGAATTGTGGCATGCTGAGGAAAATGGACAGCATTTTCTTTCTTTCCTGGGCTGCTCAACTATTGAGCAGGCTCGTAAGCTGGATGCGGCTACGATTCGTGACAAGTATGAGGAATATACCAAAATATTTCCGGCTATGTTTACCGTATTGGATCACAAGTTCTGTGTAGGTGACCCAATGGTTCTTTTCATGGAAGGCAAGCATGTAAATGTTCCCGTTATGTCTGGAAATACTTCAGATGAATTTCCCAGTTATATAGAAGCTTCCTCAAAAGAAGATTTGAAAAAGAAAGCAGAAGAGATTTTCGGAAAGAATGCTGAGACCTTTTTGCGCTTTCCCGAGGCAATGCGGGAGGATTCTGATGGAAAGTATGCGAAGGTAAACGGAATTGAATGTACGATCAAGTGTCTTTTTTCAGATAAAAAAAGTGCAGGTGAAAAAAAGCCCTATTATTATTACAGGTTTGATTCAGATATTCCAGGATGGGATAATGCCGGAACCTTCCATTCTGTAGATTTATGGTTTTTCTTTGAAACACTGGCGAAATGCTGGAGACCCTTTGTGGGGCGGCATTACGATCTTTCCAGAATGATGTGCAATTACTGGGTGAATTTCATAAAAACAGGTGATCCAAACGGAAATGATGCGGACGGAAAGCCAATGCCATACTGGTATCCATATGAAAAAGAAAAGCCCTGTGAGATGATCTTCATGTCAGATGGACCGGTAGTGAACTGCGGAGGGGTGACACCCTTTAAGGAATTTTTACAAGAACAGATCAAGAAAACTCTTTCGATAGGAAAGATTTGACAGAAGCCGGGACAGCCTGCCTGGGCACATCAGGATGAATACAGTGAAAGTCTGAAGGGCTTAGAAGGTATGGGAGTTGCTATAGCAGATATACAGGCGGTTCAAAAAGAAATCGGAAAGAGAAAACGATACATTGATATAACCGGAAACTGGTTAAATCACCCCAATGATTATCTTGCTAGAATTCTGGCACAGGTAGTGATCAAAACTCTTGGAATGTAAAAAATGAGCTTACAATGAGCAAGTTAAAGATTAAAACAAAGGAAAGACGATTTGAGACAGCCGGGGATTTATACGGAATCTTTTTTGAAGACATTAACCGTGCCGGAGACGGAGGACTTTATCCGGAAATGCTTCGAAACAGAAGCTTCGAAGATTCCGTTTTACCGGAGGGTTATATACAGCAGGAGGATGGCATCCATGTAAAAACAGTATCCGGATTTGTGTCGTTAAACAAACCACACAGTAGACTTACTGAAAGCGGTGTGGAGTTACGATTACGAGAAATGGGGAAGAAGTTAGGTGTAGAAAAGGTACACCCACATAAGTTCAGAAGGACTGTGGCCACCAGAGCAATTGAGAAAGGTATGCCGATTGAACAGGTACAGAAAATTCTGGGACATGAGCAAATAGATACAACGCTCAGATATGCAATGGTTAATCAAAACAATGTGAAGCTATTGAATCGAAAATATATTTCATAGATTGATTTGTAACGCAAAAGACGTTACAATAAAAGAAATATGGAGGTGTATTCTATGGGAAAAACAGCAACATTAAATATAAGAGTAAATCCAGATGTAAAAGAAAATGCAGAAAGTGTATTGGCACAATTAGGGATACCAATGGCTACTGCTATAGATATGTATTTAAAACAAATATCATTAGTAGGAGGAATTCCTTTTTCTATTGTATTACCAAAAGCAGCTAATTCAGTGAATGCAGATATGATGTCTGCTACACAGATTCATCAAAAGTTAGAAAAAGGATATGCCGATATAGAGAAAGGAAATGTTGAGGATGCAGCTAGTGCGTTTGTGGCATTTAGAGAGAGGCATTAATGAAGCAATATAAGGTAGAGATTACAAAAGAAGCTTTGCGTTTTAATTGGTTTTCTGATGCACATCCTTTTGAACTAATAGTGATGGAACGCCAAATTTCAGTAGTCGATTGGATGAGATAAGTATAAGTGTAAAGGTGGGAGTAGTAGCTTCCACCTTTTTCAATCGAGGAAGCCTGGAGCAAATAAGTAAATTCTTATTTTGACATGGAATTACAGAATAGTTAGAAAAATCATTGCCGTTTTTTTGTATATTAGCTTCGGATTGCCTTTACATAGTCTCCGCTTTCAAAAAATGAAATATTTTGTGTTTTTGAAAGCGGGTGACTATATGAAAACAATCACGAGAGCAAAATATCTCGATAGAATCATTGAACTAAATGGCACTCCTGACATCAAGATCATTACAGGTATTCGTCGATCTGGTAAGTCCAAACTGATGCAGGCGTATATTGCGTATCTGAAAAGCAATCTTGAAAACATCAATATTATTTTCATCGACTTCATGGATTTGGCGTATGAAGAAATCAAGGAATATCATGCCTTACACGCCTATGTGGAAGAACATTATCAGGAAGGCAAAACGAACTACCTGTTTGTAGACGAGGTTCAGATGTGTTCCAAGTTTGAGCTGGCAATCAACAGCTTGTACTCTAAGGGAAAATACGACATCTATGTCGGCAAGCTTTATCAAAAGGAAATCGACTTTGTTGCTCAGAGAGGCAGCGAGAAGTTTTATATTCAGGTCAGCGACAACATTTCCGGGCAGGAAACATTTGAGAGAGAATGCTCTCCTCTGCTTCAGATTCGAGATGCTTATCCGAAAATGATTATTGCCAGAACCAGACATTCCCAATATAGCTATGAAGGAATCGAAATTCATGATATAGCCGATTGGTTGCTGCAGGAATAAACAAGGCGAAATATCTCCGTCATTCTCTTTTGAAATGATGGAGATATTTTTATGTTGATGGAGATTCAGAGATAGAAAATTGTGTCAGGTTGCAAAAATCCTTTCCGAACTTTTTACATAGCAGTCATGCACTACGGTGTGTGGCTGCTTATTTGTATCTATGCTATCAAAATCAAACAAAAATTGATCTGCATAGCAGTTTACTATGCAGCGTGTCTCATCCTTTGGGATGATTTACATTTCAAAACAAACTCATATAATATAATTTAAGACAGATTGCGAAAGGCTTATGGCAATCTCGCTCTGTATCAAAGGGAGGGAAGAAATGACCAAAAATATTATCATAAAGACCTCCGTTCAGAAACGGTTTGACAGCTTCATGGTGTATGGCAGAGTTCTTTTTTTCAGTGCACCCTGCGGCTTTGGAAAGACAGTACTGGCGGACACACTGCTGCGCGGTCGGAACGTGCTGCGGCAAAGTGCGGCAGACCCAGACTGCGCGATTCCGCCGTCAGCGCAGGATTGGGACATTCTGCTGATTGACGATCTTCAGCTCATGCAGGAGGAAGCCGGGCAGCAGGCTCTTTGCGAACTGATCCGCTCAAGTCCGGAGCGCCATTTCGTGCTGCTCTCGCGCGGTGTGCCGCCCGGCTGCCTGACGGCGTTTCAGTACACGGGGCTGATGACGGTGCTGGAGGCCGACGACCTGCTTTTTGATGCGGGCGATGTGCGGCGCACCATCATGGTACTCCGTGAATGCTTTGCCGAGCGCGGTTTGACACGCTTTCTGCCCAATATGGACGCCATGCTCTGCCGTATTGACATGCACACCGGCGACCTTGACGCGGCGGACGCAGGCGGCGTTCTACACGCATTTCCTCGAACCCAGCCTTGCTCCCGGCGAGGAGCTGACGCCCACGGAACTGCAAATTCTCCATCTGCTCTGTGCGGACAAATCCAACACCGAGATTGCACAGAGCATGGACGTGAAGCTGCCCACGGTGAAGACCCACGTCAGCCACATTCTCGACAAGCTGGACGTGAAGCGCCGGGCGGAAGCCAGGACAGCCGCGAAGAAGCTGAATTTAGTGCAGGACGACCTGTAAAAAAGCATCCGGCAGATGTCGGATTTCCATATAAAAGCAAGACGATTTTTTAAGGAGGAAGAATATGAAAAAACGAGTATTAAGTATGTTCATGGCGCTGGTGCTGTGTCTGACGCTCCTGCCCGCGCCAGTGCGAGCGGCGGAGGATACGCCGGAGAGCGGCGCCATCGTGCAGCAGGAGGAAATTTCGCCCGCCGTATCCGAACAGGCTGGAACGAATGAGGAAAAGAACGGTTCAGAGGGTGACCCGCAAAATACCGGTACCCCTGACGCCGGTGGCGCTGAGGACAGTAAAGCAGATGCGCCCGAGAGCGGCGAGGATGAAAACGCCGGGAACAATGCGGACGCGGCGGTATCCGCTGTGCAGACGATGATCGATGCGCTGACCATCGTGAGTGAGTTGGACGGCATGACCGCCGACGAGCTGGACGCAGCTTATGACGACATTCAGGCGGCGTATGATGCTTATGAAGCACTGAACGCAGAGCAGCAGGCGCAGATCACCGGCGCAGACTTCGAGGCGCTGTTCGGCTGGTTCAACAGCCAGACCGCGCTGTTGGCGGACGCACAGTCCGGCGAGCATACCCACTGTGTCTGCGGCAAGGACAGCGGTACAACGGTCAACGGTCATACCCATAACAACAGCACAGCATGGACGGCAGCCGATTCCCTGCCCGGTACTGCTGGCAGCTATTATCTGACGCAGTCCGTGTCGAGCGACTGGACTGTGCCAACGGGCGAGGTCAACCTCTGCCTGAACGGGCAGACGATCAACGGCAAAATCACCGTCGGCAGCGGCGCGACGCTGACGCTGACCGACTGCACCGGCACGGGCAAGCTCCAGGGCAGCAGAAGCGGGAGCGGCGTGTCCATCAACGGCGGCACATTCAACCTCTATGGGGGCACGATTACCGGCTTTGTAAACGGTGTAGAGATAGGCTCACATAATGACATTAAGACTGGCTCGTCCTTTACCATGTATGGTGGTACGATTACCAGTAATGAAGCAGGCAGCAGCGCCGGCGGCGGTGTGTTCCTTATCAGCACGACGAACTCCAATGTCACAGCGCCGAGCTTCACCATGCACGGCGGCACCATCTCCAACAACACCGCGGGTGCGTCCGACGGCGGTGGCGGCGGCGTGTATGTGGGTGAGAAGTGCAGCTTCACCATGGACGGCGGCACCATCACCGGCAACACAGCCACCAACGGCAACGGCGGCGGGATCTATATCCACTTTAACGCCGGCAATGTTTCGATCTCCAACGCCACGATCACCGACAACAAGGCGTCCGCCACGGGGAATACAAGTTATGGCCACGGGGGCGGCATTTATTCGGAGAGAGGGGTAACCGTCAAGGGTGTGACGATCACCGGAAACAACAGCACCTTCGAGGGCGGCGGCATCTATGGAAAGGGCGCTATTACCCTCACCGATGCTACCGTTACCGACAACAATCAATATGACGTTTACTACGACGGAAAGGAAAGCACAACTCCTGAGCTCACTGTTTCCGGCTTGGTGCAGGCCGGTTATTACGCCAATTATGATTGGAAACTGCCCATTTTTGTGTCAGGCGCATTGAATGATGATTCGGTCATCCGTGTGGGTGTACGTGACGGAATCAAGCCTAATGCCGGCGGCAGTCTCCTCATTGCCGAACCGGCAAGCGGCGTGACGCTCCGCGCCGAGAACTTCAAGGCGGATGCCGCCGACTGCGTGACCAGCCTGGGCGATGACGGCAAGGTCTATCTTGTGCCCTGCACGCACGAGATGGACGATACCGGCTACACCTGCAAGAAGTGCCATACGCAATTCGACGCGCGCGTGGGCGATAGCGCCTATTATCAGACGCTGACGAAGGCGTTTGATGCAGCCAGAGGCAACACCGTGACGCTGTTGCGGGATGTGACGCTCACAGAAAATTGCTCTTCTTCTTACATCTACTCAGCGACGCTGGATCTGAATGGCAAAACTGTCAGCAGCGGGAGTTATCCCATTAGCGTCGGAGGTGGGAACAATCCCACGACTCTGACGGTCAAGGATTCCGGAACAGGCGGCGGAACGCAGGCGCTCACGGTCAAGTTCCTCGTTCACTCCAACGGAATGCTGGCGGTTGACGACTCCTACACCGGCGAGATTTCGCGCGTGGAGCTGCAGGCCGGCGGCGCATTGGAGCGCTTTGGCGGCAAAATCGGCGAGTTGGTTTTAAGCAATGCTGCGTATGGCTCCACAAGTACGGGCTACGGCCTGAAGTTGTGGAAGGGCAATACAAACGCCTGCACCATCGGCAAGATCACGGACAACACGAAGAGCAAGAGCCTCACCGTTAACGACCTGCTGGGAACCGACTACGCGAAGTGCGAGCTGTACGGCGAAAAGGACGATGCATGGAGCATCGTTGCCAAGACGGAGAAAATCTCCGAACTGACCGGCTATACAGCGTACAAGGTGCAGTTCACGGAGTGCGTCCATCAGTGCGCCGATGACAGCAACCCTGTGTGCTCTGTGTGCCACAAGGACCTGTATACGAAGATCACCGCCAAGGCCGCTGACGGCACGACCAAGACTGCCTACTTCACGGAAGACAGTGCGCTGGAAAACGGCTATGTAGAGGCCATCCAGACCTTGAACGGCTGGAGCGCAGCGGGCTGCACCGAGCCGACGCTGACCCTGCTGCGGGATATGTATGCTTACGGCACCTCCATGCCGCTGACCGGCACGCTGACGCTGAAGGGCGGAACGCACACCGCCAAGAATGTGACGGTCGCCGAGGGGGCGGACGTGACCTTTGCCAGCGGCAGCTATATAGGTGCGACCATCGACGGCACGGCGACGGTGAAGGAGGGCGTCACATTCACCTCCACCGTCACGGTGAACGGCACGCTGAACGCCAAGGGCGGTACCTTCAATGATCCTGTCAAATTCAATGGCAGCAGCATCGCGAACATCAGCGGCGGCAGCTTTACCAGTGATAGGGTGCATGGCGGCGTTACGTTTGACTACAATGTCACGGGCACGATTTCCGGCGGCACGTTTGTCTTCGCGGATTTTTACACCACCAAAGTCAAGCTCTCCGGCGGCACATTTACGATAATCAAAAGCAACGGCGACCGCAAACTCGCCGACCTGCTGGCGGAGGGCGCGGCGTATTACGGAGCAAGTGATAATCAGGCTGTGACCAATGATGGAGTGAATACGCTGGAAAATGTCAAGGTCGTGTCGCATACGCACAACGGCGGCACGGACGGCAAGGGCATTTGCAGTGTCTGTAAGAAGCAGATGGCGGCGTCGCTGACCGTCGGCGGCAAGACGAGCTGGTACGCGGCCTTTGCCACTGCCATCGAGGCGGCGAACGCGGCGGACGGCGAAAAGACCATCACGCTGTATCAGGATGTGAATGGCTATGCCGACGGGCATTCGACCACCTATGAGCTGACCCACGGGCCGGTGACGCTGGCGACCGGCGGGAAAAGTGTCACAAGAGCAAACCTCACCGCCAAGGGCATTTCTCTGACGGTCACGGGCAGCAACGGAGGCTTCAATGTGACGGTGGAGGGCAAAGACGCGGAATTGACCGTCAACGACAAGGATACGAAGCTCGCCATTGTCACGGCGCAGAACGGCGGAAAGCTTTCGCTGAGCAACGGCACCTTCAGCCGTGTGGCTGTAAAGGACGACGGTAGCAGCGCCAGCCTCAGCGGCGGCAGCTACGGCGAGATCACGAGCGATGCCGGCTATGTCAAGCCCTACGCGCTGCTGGCGAAGGGGTACGCTTACAAAAAAACAAGGGATAACCAATGGCTCCCCAACGCCAATTCAATCTCGGAAAAAGTCACCGTTGAAAAAGCCCCCTTCGCGGTCGAAAAGATTTATCCGAATAGCGATACGAACTACACCGGAAACTCGGCGTTTGCGACGGACGGCAATATCACGCTGACTGCGGTAATCGCGTCCGAGCCCGAAACGGAGAACGTCACCTACTACTACTGGTGGGAGCTGTTTAACGAATCAGAAAACGACTGGACCACGAGTTTCAAAAAAGTTAATACTGCAACGCATACCGGCGAGAAGAGCAAGACGCTCACGATCTCCGGGCTGCCCGTAGACAAGAGCTATCAGTACCACATTTTCGTCCAGTGCAGCAACGGCTACAATTGCTACAGCGAGCCGTTCACCGTGACCCGGCATCAGCATAGCTGGACGTACACGGCAAGCGGCGCGACCATCACCGCAAGCTGCACAGACACGACTTGCACCAGCCCGAACGGCGGCAGCGTGACCATCAAGGCCCCCGCCGAGCTGACCTACAGCGGGGAAGGCAAACCCGCCACGGTGACTGCAAGCAGCGATTGGCAGGGTCCGGCGGCGAGTGGGATCACCATCAGCTACATAAAGACGGGCAAGTATGGTCCAGAGATGTTGGGAAACGGCACGCTCCCCACCAACGCGGGAGAGTACACCGCCAGCATCACGGTGGGCGAGGGCAACAAGGCTGCCACCGCCAGCGTGAAGTATACCATTCAGAAGGCCGATCCGGTGGTGACCAAATGGCCGACGCTTTCTGCATCGGTTTATGTCAACAGTGAAGCAACCCTCACCGGCGGCAGCGGCGAAGGCACCTTCGCTTTCAAGGCAGGTACTGATAAATCTTGGGACAGCACAGGTAACAAGACCACCACGGTTGTGTTTACCCCCACAGATACCAATAACTACAAGGAGCTGACTCGGGACTACACCGTAACGGTTGTCAAGCGTACGGTAAAGAGCTGCAATACGCTGGTTGGCATTACGGATAAGCACTGCGGAACGGCGCTGGAAGAGCTGGGACTACCCGAAACCGTGACGATCACCACGGAGGACGGCAAAACATTTGATAAGATCCCCGTCACATGGAGCGGTTATAATCCGAATACGCTGGAGGAGCAGACGCTCACCGGAACATTAGATCTTACTTCGATTGCTAACGAGGTGGAGCAGCCCGGCACGCCTGTGACGGCGCAGATCAAGGTCAAACTCACGCAGAAGAACTTCAGCGGCATTTCGCCTGAGGCTTATGATGGTGTGTATGACGGTAAGGCGCACGGAATCACCCTCACCGGCGTGCCCAGTGGCGCAACCGTAAAATACGGTACAAGCGTAAATAGCTGCACACAGGACAGCCTGACCTACACCAACTTCACGAATGGTCCAAAGACCGTATTTTATAAGGTCTCCCAGTTCGGCTATGCGGATGCTTCCGGCTCCGCCTGGGTAAATATTACCAAACGCCCACTCACCGTTTCCAACATCACGGAAAATAAGACCTATGCGTATGCTTCCGGTTCAGACGATAAGGCAATCGGTGTGGATATTGCAGGAAAGCTCCCGCCGGATAGGGGAACTACAATATATACGGTTGCAAAGAAATATCCAGAGCAGCTTTTAAGTGAGGTAACAGTCGATACAGCCGGAAATCTGACCTATAAAGTAAATCAGGTAGATTCGTCCAAGGTTGGAAAGACAGCAATTATCACGGTAACAGCTTCGATGGAGAACTATGAGAATGTTGAATACACGCTGACGATTAGTATTACAGATAAGAAGACGGTAGAGATTAAGCGTGGAAACACCGTATCCGTAGATGGAAGCAATGCGCTGACTTATGGGGAAAAGGTTTCAAAGCTGACACTTGGAAATACCGTTTTTGTGGAAGCCGGTACAGATGATATGATAGAAGGTATTCTTTCATGGAGCAATCCGGACGAGATACCGGCAGCCGGAACCACACAGGCGGGCTGGGTATTCAAGCCGGCAGACAGTACGCATTACGCGGAACTTACCGGAACAACAGCCATCACAGTAGCCAAGGCAACACCGATAGTTGTAACAGTACCAACCGTTGCAGAGCGTGGATACAATCCGGATGCTGCGCTTACCAGTTCAGATATAACAGGCGGAAGTGTGACAGGGGTAGATGGCAATTCACTTGCCGGAACATGGAGCTTTACAGGAACGAACATCATTCCGACTGTAAACAACAAAGGCTATCAGGCAGTATTTACACCTGATGACACAAACAACTACAATACAGTAACTAGAACAATAACAGTTACGGTCAATAAGGCAGCGAAAGCTCCAAACATGCCGCAAGCTGAAATGGCTCCGGCGCACAGCACAAAGAAGGTTGGCGATATTACGCTTCCGGATGGATGGAACTGGCAGGAGGCTGATAGGGACACGGCGCTTGCAGATGGTGTGGCAGTAACAGCGACTGCGGTTTATACAGGAGCTGACAAGGGCAACTACGAGACAGAAAGTGTAAGCATTACGATTACAAGAAGAGAATGTGATCACACGCACACTGAAATACGGAATCAGCAGGAAGCGACCTGCACGCAGACCGGATACGCAGGAGATACCTATTGTACGGACTGCGATAAACTTCTGAGTACCGGAAAAGAGCTGGCAGCATTGGGACATGATTATAAAGCAACCGTGACAAAGCAGCCAACGACAACCGAGGAAGGAGTCAGAACCTACACCTGCACCAGATGCAGCAGCAGCTACACAGAGAGCATTGCGAAGCTGCCGGAGGAACAGCACACTCACAACTATACGGGAAGCATTATGAAGGAGGCAACCTGTACCGAGCCAGGGGCAAGGACCTACACCTGTTCCTGTGGAGACAGCTACACGGAGAATATTCCGGCAACAGGACACAGCTATGTATCAAAAGTAACGAAGGCTGCAACGACAACAGAGGAAGGCATCATGACCTACACCTGCTCCAAGTGCGGACACAGTTACACACAGCCTATCGCTAAGCTCGAGTCCGATGACAGCAGCAAGGATAATGGCAGTCAGAACC
>CDZY01021459.1_pt1 | contig 12979 bp, 10 predicted proteins | sample 557671 | NCBI WGS metagenome assembly CDZY01 (sample SAMEA3182091, study PRJEB8094) | gut metagenome | biome: human; feature: gut; material: Stool; isolation source: human stools | place: Canada | collected 2013-03-11
GTAATCTTATCATCTAAGATTAAGCTGTCATATTTACGAGCTTTTTCTTCAGTTTTAATTGCTTAGCTCAGTTTGTTGTCAGCTTCTTCGCGTGCATTTTTCTCTTGAGTAATCTTATCATCTAAGATTAAGCTGTCATATTTACGAGCTTTTTCTTCAGTTTTAATTGCTTAGCTCAGTTTGTTGTCAGCTTCTACGCGTGCATTTTTCTCTTGAGTAATCTGTTCACCCAAGTTTAAGTCAGCAACTTTACGTGCATTTCTTTCTTGCGTAATTGCGTCTTGACGATCTTTTACTTCTTTATCAATTGCTTTTTGGTTAGCAGAGATTTCTGCATTTTTAGCAATGTTTGCTTTATTGGTAGCAATGTTTGCTTCATTGGTAGCAACTTCAGCATTAATTGCTTGGCCATCTTTATGGCTCAGTACTTTATCCCAATCGCCATATATTGTTTCTACATCTACTGCAGGACCAATGTCAGCAGCCAATGCATCATTTGCAACAAAACCAACGCCACCCAATACTAAGCTAAGTGCTACAGCTTTTGCCAACATCTTTTTCATAAGTAACCCTTCTTTTCATTAAATTTTAATAAATACAACAAAATTAGTCAAGGCATCTAATTTTGAAGTTTACCTGAATTCATTATACCACTTTCATTATCAACATTGCAAGTAAATATACAGAAAATTTTATATATGACCTGTTGACTTAAACCGATAGTTTTAATTTTCCTTTTTATTTCTTGTTAAGTTTATTTTATACTCTTACCTTTCTTTATTTCTTAATTCGATTAAAGACGATTTCATCCGATTAAAATTTCATAATTCTTATATAAAACTAATTTTACTTTTTAGACACCCTTATCACTCTTCTTTTTAGCAAAATCAATAAAGATTACTACTTTCTATTACTTTTCACGCCAATAAAAAAGCGTACATACTTGCAAGTCGTATGTACGCTTCTTTATTAATCTGTCAGTTTAACACTTGTAAATTTCTTATTTTTTCGGAGTAATCGCCAAGACGCGCGCCGGCAGACCGGTCGCTCCTTCAATGCGCGGCCAAGCAGCAACAAGCAATGCTCCCGCAGGTGCCACACGGTCCAGGTTCTGCAGCACTTCAATCTGCAGCTTGCCCTTGCCCAGTACATAGCGTTCGCACGCCAAATCTCCTGCCTTGGCAGCCTCTGCCGAAGCATCGGTATCCAGTGTTTCGTGGCCGTTGGCTGCAGCGTTGCGCTCTTCATAAATATATTGCAGCGCCGGCAAAGACCAGCCGGGGAAGTTTTCGCTGCCGTCGTCAGCAATACCGCTCAGCTTATCCATATCCGGCCAATTTTTATACCAGTCTGTACGCAATGCCACAAAAGCGCCGTCGGGAATCGATCCGTATTCAGCTTCATAGGCCTTGATATCCTCCACCGTTACAGCGTAATGCACATCCTCTGCAACCTTGGCGGTGATATCAATCACGCACAAAGGAAACAGCATCTGCTGCGCGCCAAACGCTTCGGATAAAGGCATATCCTTAACAAAATGACCGGGAAAGTCAATATGCGTGCCGTATTGGCCGGGAAATTTAAATGTCTGAATCAAACATTCCAGCATCGGGTTGCCCCAATCGAACACTGTCTTGCTAACCTCCACCGAGCCTGCGGGAATACCGCTCCACACCGGGCTGTCATTGTTCATAGAGTGGGAAAGCTCCACCCATTCATAAGCATCTGATTTCATTTCTGCTAACATATTCCATAATTTGTACATAAGAAAACCCCCTCAATAAAAAATATTGGACCTCATTATTATCATAGTACATCGATAGGAATTTGTAAAGCAGATATTTTAACAACGGAATTTTTGTACCAATACAAAAGACCCGCCGCCGTTAAAATGCGGCAGCGAGTCCTTTTATATGTAATGATAATATCTTAATTAATCTCTCAGCTTAGCCTTATATGCTTCGGCAACCTCAGCGATTACCTTCTTCATAGAAGCATCAACCTCAGCGTCGGTCAGGGTGCGGTCTGCAGCCTGATAGGTCAGGTTAAAGGCCATGGATTTGCAGCCTGCGGCAACCTGCTTGCCGGTGTAGATATCGAATACACGCACACCCTGCAGCAGCTCGCCTGCATGCGCACGGATAACCTGCTCCAGCTCGGCATTGGTTACCTCTGCCGGAACAACAACGGCAATATCACGGCTCATGCTCGGGAACTTGGGCAGATGCTTGTATTGCGGTACAGCGGTTGCGCTTGCTACCAAAGGCTCTACGGCCATTTCCAGCACATAGGTAACCTGATCCAGCTCAAAGTTTTCCTGAACTACCGGGTGTACCTCGCCGAAGGAGCCGATAACCTCGCCATTGACAACGATGTCACAGCTCTTGCCCGGATGCAGGTACGGCTGTTGGCTGCGAGTCATAGTGTAATCGCTCACCTGCATTGCTTCCAGCAGGCCTTCAACGATGCCCTTCATATCATAGAAGTCAACGTTGCCTTTATCATCGCACCAGTTGAGTGCCTTGCGGCTGCCGCTCAGTACTGCGGTCAGCAGCTGACGCTCTTCGGGATCCTCGGTCAGCGGCAGTGCCTTCGGCAGGAAGATACGGCCGATTTCAAACAGGGCAACACTGTTGTTGTGGTTACGCAGGTTGAAGGAAGCAGTCTGCAGTGCGCTCGGAACCATGGTGGTGCGCATTACGGAGAAGGCGTCGGTAATCGGGTTCAGCAGCTCGATGCAGTTACGGCGTGCATCATCTGCTGCCAGCAGCATTTTATCGTAAGCGTTAGCCTTGATGAAGCTGTAGGTCATCATTTCGCTCAGGCCTGCGCCTACCATGTAATCCTGTACATCGTCCTTAACATCGTCCAGCACAGATTGGCTGCCTTGGGTGATGGTCAGCTCCGGCTGATGGCTTTCGATGAAATCATAGCCATGCATACGCGCAATTTCTTCGCTGATATCGGCATCGCAGTCAATATCACGGCGCCAGGTAGGAGCGGTAATCAGCAGCTCGCCGTCCTTTGCTTCTACACCGAAGCCCAATTTGCTAAGAATAGCAACCATTTCTTCCTCAGCGATGTTTACGCCGATGCGGCCGTTAATCTTGGCTGCGGTAGTGGTGATTACTGCCGGCTTCAGCTCTTCCGGATAAGCCTCTACGATACCGCTGAAGGTTTCGCAGGCACCCATTTCTTCCAGCAAGTGAGCAGCACGGTTCAGTGCATCATGGTCGCGGATGGTATCAACACCGCGCTCAAAACGTCCGCTGGCTTCACTGCGCAGTCCCAACGCACGAGAGGTGCGGCGGATAGAAGGACCGTGGAAGGAAGCAGCCTCCAGAATAACGTTCTTGGTTTCGTCGGTAACCTCGGTCAAAAGGCCGCCCATAACACCGCCCAGACCGGCAGCCTTTTCGGCATCACCGATGGTAATCATAGCTGAGGTCAGCTCACGCTCCTTGCCGTCGAGGGTAACGAGCTTTTCGCCTTCTTCTGCACGGCGCACAATCAAAGTATGGCCTGCAACCTTGTCTGCATCATAAGCATGCATCGGCTGGCCCAGCTCCAGCATTACATAGTTGGTAACGTCAACTACGTTGCTGATGGGGCGCACGCCGCAGGCACGCAGACGGCGCTGCATCCATTCGGGAGAAGGCATGATTTTGATGTCCTTCAGCACACGGGTAGCAAAGCGGGAGCAAAGCTCCGGTGCGTCAATTTTTACGTTTACATAATCGCTTGCCTTACCAGCGGCAGCTTCTTTAACGTCCATAGCAGGCATTTTCAGCGGGCAACCGGTAATAGCGCTAATTTCACGCGCCAAACCGATAATGCTGAAGCAGTCCGCACGGTTGCTGGTCAGGTCGATATCGATAACGGTATCATCCAAGCCTAAAACGGTTTTGATGTCTACGCCAATCGGAGTGTTTTCCGGCAGAATGAAGATGCCGTTTCTTTGCTCCGGCAGCAGCAGCTTGGATTCAATACCCAGCTCATCGGCACTGCACAGCATGCCGAAGGAATCAAGACCGCGCATTTTAGCTTTTTTCAGCTTCAGGCCTTGCGGGTTGCGCTCGCTCGGTGGCAGTACGCTGCCAACCACGGCAACAGGCACAATGTCATATTGATGTACGTTTTGCGCGCCGGTAAGAATCTGCACCGGTTCGCCGCCTTGGCCGTAATCCAGCATGCAAACCCACAGGTGGTCGCTGTCGGGATGACGGTGAATTTCCATAACCTTACCGGTGATTACACCCTCCAGGCCCTTGCCCAGTTGGGTAACAGTGTCAACCTCCAGGCCGACACGGGTAATTTTATCGCACAGCTCCGCAACGGAGATGTTAATATCTACATATTGTTTTAACCATTCTAAAGATGCAAGCATGATTGATCCTCCTTATTTGAATTGACTGATGAAGCGTTGGTCGTTTTCGAAGAACAGGCGCAAATCGTCAATGCCGTATTTCAGCATAGCGATACGTTCAACGCCCAGACCAAAGGCAAAACCGGTCATTTTCTCAGGATCATAACCGCTCATGCGCAATACGTTGGGATGTACAACACCGGCGCCGAGGATTTCCAGCCAGCCGCTGTCCTTGCATACATGGCAGCCGCCGCCCTTAGCATGGCAAATCGGGCAGGATACGTCAACCTCAACGGAAGGCTCGGTGAAGGGGAAGTAGGAAGGACGCAGGCGCACCTTAACATCCTCGCCAAACATTTGCTTACAGAACAGCTCCAAAGTGCCCTTCAAATCTGCCAGGCTGATGTTTTTATCTACAACCAGACCTTCTACCTGATGGAACATCGGGGAGTGGGTTGCGTCGTAGTCGCAGCGGTAAACGGTACCGGGGCAAATCATGCGAATCGGAGTGTTAGGCTCCTTGCTTTCCAGGGTACGCGCCTGCACGCCGGAGGTTTGGGTGCGCAGCAGATAGTTTTCTGTGATATAGAAGGAATCCTGCATATCCAGTGCCGGATGATCAGGAGGCAGATTCAGTGCGGTGAAGTTGTGGTATACGTCCTCGATTTCCGGACCGTCGCAAACATCAAAGCCCATACGCATGAAGATTTTTTTAATCTCACGCATGGTCAGGGTTACGGGATGCAGATGACCTGCTTTCGGCTTGCGGCCCGGCAGAGTAATATCAACCTGCTCGTTAGCGAGCTTGTCAGCCAGTGCTTTTTTCTCCAGCACGGCGGTTGCTTCGTTGATTTTGCCTTCCAGCTCAGCCTTGATTTCATTAACAATCTGGCCGATTTTCGGACGCTCTTCGGCAGGCAGCTTGCCCATGCCGCGCAGGATTTCGGTCATCGGGCCTTTTTTGCCCAGATATTTGACGCGCAGGTCCTTAAGCGCATCAAGAGAAGTTACGGCAGCAAGCTCTTCTAAAGCCTGAGCTTTTAATGCTTCTAATTTTTCTTTCATTGATTTCATCCTTTCTTCATTGGACGGCTCAGAAAGTATCAGATACAAAGAAACGCGACGCAGGCGTACCGGAGGTACGTGACGCAAAGACCAGATTTATCATGAGCTAATGCGAATTGGATAAATCGTTGGTCGTGCTAATACCTTTGGTGCAAGAAGCTGTTTCTGCAGTAGATGATGCTTTATCAGCTGTCAGCCAAAAATAAGAAAACGCCCCTGCAAAACTGATAAGTTTACAGGGGCGAAAAAATTTCGCGGTACCACCCAAATTTGTTCCTTCATTTGCAAGCTTTAACGCAGCCTTACGCCCACCCTACGCAACCATGCGGCCTTCAGGCAGGACACTCCCAAGGGAACTTCGGCATAATTTTGTGTGCGAAGCTTACAGCCGGTGACTTCGCTCTCTTAAACACAGCCTTAAGCCTACTTGCTTGTTCATCGTGTTATCAGGGGTCGATTCAATTTGATGTTTATTATAGCACTTTTTGAGCAAAAGATAAAGAGGGGAAAAATGATTTATTATTTTCTTCTTTCGTCCAACCTGTTTGCTTTTCGTCCAAAATTGGTATATAATTGGACGAAAGTAACAAATATTGGAAGAAAGAAGGTGTGGATAAATGAGAAATTTTGACTATGCAAAATTGTCAACAATGCTTTGGGACACTGAAATTTTATCATACATAGCAAAAATTCATGAGTATAAAGGACGTCAGGCTTTATATCTGCGCCAAAAGCCTATGGAATTAGAACGGTTAGTTGAGGTAGCCAAAATTCAAAGCACGGAAGCATCCAACAGAATTGAAGGTATTATTACCACGAAAAGCCGTTTAAAACAGTTGTGTGAAGATAAGACCACACCTAAAAATCGTGATGAGAAGGAAATTTTAGGTTATAGGAATGCTTTAAATCTAATACACGAAAATTATCCTTACATACCTGTTAAGCCAAATTATATTTTACAATTACATAAAGAGTTATTAAAATTCACTAATCTTTCCTATGGTGGTATTTTTAAAAATACGGCTAATGAGATAGATATGCGTTTGCCTGATGGCACGATGCAAATAATTTTTAAGCCTCTTTTACCATATGAAACACCGCAAGCCATAGAAAATATTTGTGCGAGCTACGAAAATACCCTCAACAAAGAATTAGTTGATCCATTGCTGCTGATACCTTGCTTTATTTTGGATTTTCTTTGCATTCATCCGTTTAATGACGGTAACGGCCGAATGAGCAGATTATTAACTTTACTGTTATTATACCGCAGCGGTTATGTAGTCGGACAATATATAAGTATTGAAAAAGCTATTGCAGATACCAAAGAAGTATATTACGAAAGCTTGGCTGCTTCTGACGAAAATTGGCACACAGAAAAAAATAATCCCCGGCCGTTCATAAAATACATGCTTGGCATCATTTTAGCATGTTATCGTGAATTTGAAGAACGTATTACCATTTCAGAACAGGCAGGAGCTAAAAGCACTGCCTATGATATTGTAAGATACTACGTTACACAAAAACTAGGACGTTTCACCAAGAATGATGTTTTGAATTCTTGTCCAAGCATCAGCTCTTCTTCGGCAGCTGCAGCTCTCAAGAAATTAACAGAAGAAGGCGTGATAAGCAGATACGGCTCCGGTAAAAATACATTTTACGCAAGCAATACCTTACATTCGACTGAGCAGCAAACCCATCTAAAATAATCAGGCTAAATCATTTCTTTCATCCAGCCTATTTGCCTTTCGTCCAAAATCGGTATATAATTGGACGAAAATAACAAATATTAGAAGAAACCGCCCCCTGAAATCAGCTTTTCAGAGGGCGGTTAATTTTTTCAATATAAATTATTTTACGCAGGAGCAGGCCACAAAATGCTGCGGCTCAACCTCGCGCAATACCGGATTGCCTTTATCGCAAACGCCTGCAACAGGGCAGTCGCAGCGCTTCATGAAACGGCAGGCATCCGGCAGGTTGATAGGCGCGGTAATTTCGCCCTTGATAACCTGACGCTTAGGCTTATCCTTGCCCACGATAGGCAGAGGAATTGCCGAAAGCAGTGCCTTGGTGTAAGGATGCAGCGGATTCTTGAACAGCAGATTAGCAGGTGCTTTTTCTACCATAGTGCCCATATACATAACCGCAATATCATCCGAGAAATATTTTACTACGGACAAGTCATGGGTAATGAAGATATAGGTCAGGCCTAAATCCTTTTGCAGCTGTTTGAGCAGGTTCAGAATCTGCGCCTGAATGGAAACGTCCAGCGCGGAAACAGGCTCGTCGCAAACGATGATTTTGGGGTTCATGGCCAAAGCACGGGCAATGCCGATACGCTGACGACGGCCACCGTCCAGCTCATGCGGATAGACATTGGCATAACGCTCAGCCAAGCCAACGGTACGCATCAGCTCCAGAGTGCGTTCTTCAATCGCTTCCCTGCCTTTAATCAGCTTATGCTCGATAATCGGCTCGCTGATAAGCTGCATAACGGTTTCACGCGGGTCCAGAGAGGAAAACGGATCTTGGAATACCATCTGCATTTTTTGGCGCAGCGGGCGCATTTCCTTACGGCTCAGCTTGGTGATATCGTTGCCTTGGAAGATGATTTTGCCGCTGGTAGGCTCAATCAGCTTCAGAATACAACGGCCGGTAGTGGATTTACCGCAGCCGGATTCGCCTACGATACCCAAAGTTTTGCCTTCCTCCAGAGTAAAGCTTACACCGTCGACAGCATGCAGCTGACCTGCAGCGGTATTAAAATATTTGGACAGATTGTCAATAACTAACAGCGGAGCATTACTCATTTTTGGTTCCTCCTTAAAGCAAATCCGGGTCTGGAATAAGCGTGGCAGGCTACAAAATGAGTTTTGCTGCCATCTACGGAATGCAGCTCAGGCACGGAAGCAGAGCATGCTTCGGTAGCATAGGGACAACGCGGAGCGAAGGTGCATCCGGGCGGCAAATCCGCCGGGTCGGGCATCAGGCCTTTGATAGGCTCCAGCATTTCGCCCTGCTCCTTCAGGTTCGGCAAGCTGTTGAACAGGCCCTCGGTGTAGGGATGGCGCATGTTGTTGAATACATCGTCAACAGTGCCCTTCTCCACAATACGGCCGGCATACATAACTGCCATATCGTCGCAGACCTCGGCAACGATACCAAGGCTGTGGGTAATCATCAGCATGGACATGTCGCGGTTGTTGATGAGGTCCTTCATCAGCTCCAATACCTGCGCCTGAATTGTTACGTCTAGTGCGGTGGTAGGTTCATCGGCAATCAGCAGCTTGGGGCTGCAGGCCAGCGCAATAGCAATAACTACACGCTGCTTCATACCGCCGGAGAACTGATGCGGATAGTCGTTGGCTCTTGACTCGGCAATACCAACGAGCTTCAGCATATCCTTAGCCTTTTCCAGAGATTGCTCCGGAGTAAGGTTCTGGTGCAGCTCCAGACTTTCGGCAATCTGCTCGCCTACGGTCATAACAGGGTTCAGAGCGGTCATCGGGTCCTGGAAAATCATTGCCACGTCGTTACCGCGCATTTCCTCCAGCTCACGCTCGCTCATTTCAAGTACGTTTTTGCCTTCGAGCTTAATCGTACCGCTTTTGATAACTCCCGGAGGATCCGGAACAAGGTTCATGATAGACAGTGCGGTAGTAGTTTTGCCAGCACCGGTTTCGCCTACCAAACCCAGAGTACGTTTTTTGCCGATTGCGATGTCAATGCCGTTGACTGCATGCACATCGCTGTCTTCTGTTTCATAATGGACCACAAGGTCCTTGATATCTAATACTAAATCCATAATGCAGCCCCCTTATTTCTTCAGCTTAGGATCCAGCGCATCGCGCAGGCCATCGCCCAACAGGTTCAAGGCTAATACGGTAAACATAATAGCTAAACCGGGAATAACACAAATGTAGCTGGCATCACGAATATGACCTCTGCCGCCGGAAAGCAGCGCGCCCCATTCGGGAGCAGGTGCCGGTACGCCGATACCCAAAAAGCTCAGGGAGGAAGCGGAAATAATAGTAGTACCGATCAGCAGAGTAGTTTGTACGATAATCGGAGACAGGCAGTTCGGCAGGATATGTCTGAGAATAATTTTCCAGGTGGGCAGGCCCATCGCATAGGAGGATTCAACATATTCCAAATCGCGCACTGTCATAACAGAAGCACGCACGATACGCGCATAGTTGGTTGCGCAGGAAATTGCCAGAGCAATAATCAGGTTGATGGTGCTGGTGCCCAGCAGAGATACGATTACTACTGCCTTCAGAATATTAGGAATGGAGTAGAAAATATCAATACCGCGCATGATGATATCATCGGCCTTGCCACCGTAGAAGCCGGCAATAGAGCCTAAAATAGTACCTACAATCAGACCGAAGCCTACGGAACCGATACCGATAGCCATGGAATAGCGTGCGCCGTACATAACACGGGCAAACAGGTCACGGCCGTATTCGTCGGTGCCGAACCAGTGCTCCCCGCTGGGAGGCTGCAGCTTAATAGCCAGGTTCTGACCGATAACGTCGGTTTCATAGTTAAATACCAAGGGACTTACCAGAGCGATGACGCACAGCAGCGCCAGAAAGGCCATGCCGATTACAGCGCCCTTATTTTTCAGCAGACGATGCCAGGTTTCCTGGAACATGGTGCGTCTTTTAGTTCTTTTCTTTGCAGCCATCTTCCTCACCCCTTCTTGCTGTACTGTGCCTTGATACGCGGATCAAAGAATGCGTATACCAGATCGACAACAAGGTTAATCAGGCACATCAAAATAGAACACAGAATAATAGAACCTGTTACCATCGGAATATCACGTCTGGTGATGGATTCGTATACCAGACGGCCGATGCCGGGCCAGCTGAATACGGTTTCAGCCAGTACGGAGCCGGTGATAACCAAAGACATTTGCAGACCGATAGCAGTGATAATAGGAATCAGTGCGTTTTTCAGACCATGCTTATAGATTACACGATGCTCGCTGCAGCCTTTAGCACGCGCGGTGGTCATATAATCCTGACGCATAACGTCCAGCATGGAGGAACGGGTAATACGGGTAATCAAAGCTGCCAGACCGAAGCCTACGGTTACAGCAGGCAGAACCAGGCTCTTCCAGCCGAAGTTGCCGCCGGTCGGGAATAATCTCAGATGCAGAGCAAAGATAATAATCAGCATCAGGCCCAGCCAGAAGTTAGGCATGGATGTACCGAACAGTGCGAAAATCATGCCTGCGGTATCCTTCCAGGTGTTCTGGTGGATAGCGGTGTAGATGCCCAGAGGAATGGATACCAGAGTAGCGATAATAACAGCAGCGCCGCCCAGATACAGGGTGTTCGGCAGATATTGGAAGAAGGTATGGAATACGTCCTTGTTGGTTACATAGGATTTGCCCATATCACCTACAAGCATACCTCTCATATAGTTAAAATATTGCAGCAGGAAAGGCTGGTCCAGACCAAGCTCATGGCGGATCTGATCAATCATTTCCTTCGAAGCGCCGTCGCCGGCAATCATCATTGCGGGGTCGCCCTCAGTAAGACTCATTGCCCAGTAAATTAGAAAAGAGGTTACTAAAATTACCGGAATCAAACTGAGGAGTCTGTTGACAACATATTTAAGCATTCAACAAAGCTCCTTTCCGTAGAACTCAAATAAAAGGTGCTATGATAAAACAAGAGAGGACTACGCCTCCCTTGTTTTACGCCTTTGTAAATTTTTCAGCAAAATTATTTAGCGATATAAGCATGACGCCAATCGTGGTTGCCGCCGCCGTAGAAATATTGACCTTTCAGTTTTTTATTGTAGGCAACTACCAGGTTAGCAATGTACAGAGGAACCTGCGGGCATTCGTCAACCAGGTATTTTTGCAGCTCAACGCCGGCTTCCATACGTTTGTTCTGATCCTTCAGGGTTGCAACATCATCAATCAGCTTATCAGCCTTCGGATCGGAGAAGTGATGATAGTTGGAGCCGGAACCGGTGTAGAACAGGTCGCGATATACGAAGTCAACCTTGGAGTCTTCGTTCCAACGCCACAGGAACAGGCTTTGTTTGCCGTCCTTGCAGGCAGCCTTCAGAGCAGCTTGCTCCATCGGAACCAGATCTACAGTAATACCGATTTGTGCCAGGTTAGCTTGGATAACAGTTGCAATCTGCTCGTAGGGAGCGCCGGTTGCATAGGTCAGAGTGGTTTTGATAGGACCGGTTACGCCGGATTCCTTCATCAGCTGTTTAGCACGCTCCAGATTGTAGTCATAGCCGGGCATTTCATCATAGAAGCCCCACAGACCACGGTTCAGAATGGTTTTTTGCAGAGTGCCTTTGCCATTCAGAGCAGCGTCCAGAACGGATTTCTTGTCGATTGCGCAAGCTACAGCCTGACGCAGTTTTTGGTTATCCCACGGTTTCTTTTCAACATTGAATGCAAAGTAGAACAGACGGGTACCGGGTTGTTCGTAAACAGTGATATTCTTGTCATCCTTCAAGAATTTCAGATCGCTGATAGGCGGATTTACGCATACATCGATTTCGCCGGCCTGCAGAGCCATTACGCGAGCAGAAGCCTCAATCATCGGACGGAATTCGATGATATCGGATACGCCGGGAGCAAAGTTATCGGTTGCAGGCAGGTTGTTGCCCCAATAATCCTTAACCTTGGTCAGACGGCAGTATTCGCCTTGAACCCATTTGTCATATTTGTAAGGGCCGGTACCGATAAGCCACGGCTCTTTTACGCCATCATCATAAGCCTTTTTGGATTGGATGGACAGAGGAACGGAGGACAGAGATTGAATGAACTCGTTGTTATAGGAGCTGATTTCGATTTCAATCTGATATTTGTCTTTAACGGTAGATTTAACATAGCCTGCCAGAGCGGATTTGATAACGTTTTTCATTGCCATATCCAGGGTGAATTTAACGTCATCTGCAGTCATCGGAGTCTTTTTACCATCGTTGAAGTATACGTCCTTACGCAGGTTCATGATGATATGGGTATCATCTACGAACTTCCAGTCGGTAGCCAGACCGGGACCAAAACGCTCCTTGCCTTGAGAGCCGTTATTGAAGAATACCAGAGTCTGGTGAGTGTTCTTCAGAATAACGTTGTTGGCAGCGTCCTGTTGTTTTTGCAGGTTAAGGTTGTTGATATCGGCATCGGTACCGATAACCAGCTTCTCCTTGTGTGCAGTACTGCCTTTGTCAGCTTTGTCATCGCCGCCGCAGCCTGCAACAGCCATAGCAAGAATCATCAAAGCTGCCATGATGAGCACTAATAATTTTTTCATAATGCACCTTCCTTATATAATGTATTTAGGTTGATAAAGGTAACCTATAACCCTTATTGACTGTATGATTATACAGGATATTCCTGTATAATAACTGTATTAGATAGAGTGTCATCGTTCCTTCCTTGAGGCTACGACTTCGTACTTGAAAGACTGATGCCTCTGTCTGATAAACAGTTTACGAATGAGTTAGATGTCGGCTCTTTTAGAGTACTTCGTATTTAGCATAAGGTGGTAACGTTTATCAGTACAGTAG
>CDZY01044789.1_pt1 | contig 12893 bp, 10 predicted proteins | sample 557671 | NCBI WGS metagenome assembly CDZY01 (sample SAMEA3182091, study PRJEB8094) | gut metagenome | biome: human; feature: gut; material: Stool; isolation source: human stools | place: Canada | collected 2013-03-11
CATAATAGTCGACCATAATTTTACATTTACCCTTGGTTTTCGATATATTCCTTTAGAATTTTTCACTGACATTTCCAACTGAACATACAAAACGCTTGAGGATTTATGTGAATTTTTAAATTAGGCCGTTCCATCAATGACATAAACTATACATTACCTTTACATAGCAAAAGGGTCGCCGCACTAATTTTTTTAATGCAACAGCCCCCTATTTATTGTTTACTATAATCCTTATATCTACTTCAGATTTTCTTCAAACTCTCTCTTCTTCTGTGTCTCATAATCTGCATAATCAAGACCTATGAATTTATCCAGCGCAATGTCTACTAATTCTTTCCAACTTTCTGTCTCGTGCTTGACAAGAATTGGATAATAATATACTCCATTTATTTCCGCTGCCTGACGATCTCCTACTGCATCTCCCACCATCAGAATATGACCTGACTTATAGTTCTGCTTCTTTAATTCGGCAATACATTCTTTCTTAGTTCCTGCATCCTGACAGCAAAGCACATCAACATCGCTGCTTAAACCCCATCGATTCCATTCTTCAATGACAGCCTCTTTATTTGCACTGGAAACCACCGCAATATCTGCTTTTTTGTGAAGAGCACTAAGACCTTCCCTAGCACCTTCAAACGGTTTCTTTTCATAATCCTTCAGAGCATTGATTCCCTGATTCACTGCCAATGACCATAATAATGCTTTATTAAAAATAGGATTTTCTGACTCTTCCATCATTTGTTTCACAGAAGCATTGCTAAGCTCCTTTGCATTATTTGCCCACTGAACGAATTCCTCTATGCCTTCAATCCTACAGTATTTCTCATTAATTTCAGATAAAGCCATAGAAAGACCTGCAAAGCGATTGATTCCACGAGTCATTGTATAGAGATTTATATCGTTCCAGCGATTCAGAATTTCATCCTGCCACTGCTCCAATCCCCATTCCTTAACCATACATGGGCCAAAACATTTGAAATGCTTAATATCCATGGTATCCATGATGCAACCATCACTGTCTACACAAATCAAGAAGTCCTTAGATTTGTTAAAAGCTTTTAAATCCACCATACCTTAAGTTCTCCTTTGACAATTTTATAATCTTGTATCCCAACGTCCGCAGAATACTGTCTCATCTGCTGTTCCCTTAAATTCACTCTTTCCAGTCATCTTTTCGATTGCTGCTCTAATATGTTCTCTTTTTGGAGCATATGCATTAATAAACGTATGTAACTGAGGAACGTCGATAAGGTGATTTGTGTAATTAAGGCTCATACCAATTGTTGGCACCTCCTCGTTATACCAAGGAAGCTCACAACTGTGATTGCAGCTCCATCTTACACGCACTTCATTTTCCTGTGCATAGCCCTTAACATTAATAACTACTAAAGCAAAATCGTGAGTGTCAATGAATGCCTGTCTTGGCTCATGATTTAACATTTTCACAAAGTTCATTGGACTGACACCATTCTCAACCTCAAGGTCATGATAGCTTGGGCATACATCCACCTCAAAGCCTGCATTTTCAAGTTCTTCAATAACTACCTTCTTCACAGGATCTCCTGTATAGCCCTTTGTTGTTGGTGTTGAACCAACATATACTAAAAATACGCGTTTCTTTTCGTCAGGGTTAACTGGAAGATTCTTATATGTATCCTTAACAAGAGTGATACACTCATCGACTGCCTTCTTTGCACATTCTCTATGCGCGTCACAGCCGATGTTGTCAAGCTCCTTCTTGTCTGGAATTATTACAGACTCATCTGTAAGGTTAAGATGCGCCTTCATGCCAAGAATTCTGCGTACTGCTTCCTCTAGTCTTTCTTCTGTTAAAAGACCATCTTCATATGCTTTACGAACATATGCCATGTCTTCAGCAATATCATTAGCAAAAAGGAACATATCACAGCCAGCAATAATTGCACCTGGAACTGCATCACATCTCTTGCTTGTTGCACTCATACCAACCATGTGTGAAGCATCTGTAATCACAAGTCCATTAAAGTTCATATCTTCTCTTAAAAGATCTGTTAATAATTCCTTTGAAAGTGTAGCTGGCTTGATATCCTTATCCTCAATACCAGGAACTAACTTTCTGCTCATTTCTGGAAGAGCAATATGACCTACCATTATGGTTTCAAGTCCCTCATCAATAAGAGTTCTATACACTTTTCCAAAACTTTCTTCCCACTCATCTACAGAAAGATTATTTACGCCCATAACAAGATGCTGGTCTAATTCTTCAACACCATCTCCTGGAAAATGCTTTGCAGTACATGCCATATTAGGGTTTGCCGCCTTAACGCCCTTAATATATGCTCTTGCGTTATCAATTACCTTATCAGCCTCTGAACCAAAGCTTCTTGTATTTACAATTGTGTTTCTCCAGTTCTTATATACATCAACAACTGGATTAAACATCCAGTTACAACCAATAGCAGATGCTTCCTTACCACTTACATAACCCAAGTTATATGCATTCTCTGTGCCTTCTCCAGCACCACATTCTGCTGCAGTTGCTACAAAGGTTCCCTCTGGCACTGCACCAATTCCACCATCATCGCAATTAGCAGCCACAAAAAGAGGTACTTTACTGTTCTTCTGATATGTTGTATTCTGAAGATAAACTGTTTCCTTATCTCCTCCCTGCCAACGAAGCCCCCCCTGATGAAACTGATCAAGGGTTCCCTTAATCATTTCCTCATTAACACCAGGAATTGCCTTTAATAAAACAAATAGCTGTCCAATTTTTTCATCTAAAGACATACTATTATATGTATCCTCAACCCATTTAATCTGTTCATCGTTAAGATTAAATGGTTTCGCCTTCAAATCTACCATATTATTTCTCCTTTTTAATCTGATTTAATTTTTCGTTTAATTTCTTGAGCTTCTCTTCTGTATACAAACCTGAATTATAATCTAACACTCTTAAAAGGGTCATTCCACCAAAAGAACGTGCACGTTCATCATTGGCAATTTCTGTAATCTCCTCTTCCAAGAGAGCTGTCACCTGCGGGTTAGCAAACAAATCTCCCATTTTATCATTAAATGAATAATAATCCTCTGGAAACAGATTTTTCTGTCCGGCATCGGTCAAAAACCAGTTAGTAACCATAGCTCCTTGTCCCTTTTTTTCATAAGTATAGCTCTTGTCTGGCGAATCCACCTTACATATACTGATTTCATCCACACATTCTCCTGCCTTTGCAGTTACTTTTGTTTCTTTATCAATAGGGACCTCTGTAAATTCAAATTTTCTCTTTCCACTTTTTCGTGAAAAAAATTCTCCATTCAGATATAGTTCTACCTGCTCTTCGTTGGAATATACAGTAATTGTCGTTGTGTCACCACAGCGATTAACAAATCTTCTTCCATTGATATGAACGAACTTATCATCAGACCAGCTTGCTTTATAATAGTAGAAACTGTCTTTTCTTACTTCACGGTCATATGTTACAAGTCCTTTACAATTTCTTGCTTTCACTCCTCCTTCGTCGCGAATGGCACTTGAGAAATCAAACATGTTCCACACAAAACTTCCCCAAAGCTTTGTATCCTTCTCAAATGCACCATATGCAGTCTCATGATACACACACTGAAATTCCTCAGAGTAATCCTTACATTCCGGCTCCTCACTATGAAACTTTGTGTTGCAATCAACACCATATTCTGAGATACCAAGGCTGACATTTGGATTCTCCTCATGAAACTTATTTAAAAAGCCTTCATAATCTGTTAATTTTCCGTAATACCATCCAAAATAAATGTTATATCCCACTGCATCATTAATGAAATTCAATGGACTATCATTTTTTACGCTATATAGGTTCGCACCAGCACTAAGACGTGTTGGATCTAAGCTCTTTACTATACGGTTCAGCTTCTCAACATGATTATATGTAAACTGACTTTCGCCTCTCATAGCAATTTCGTTCTGCACACCCCAGAAACATATTGATGGATGATGTTTATTCTGCAGTATCAATTCCTTTAACTGTTCCTTTGCATTTTCTACAATTGCTTCATTTCCATCAGGCATTGCAAGCATAGGTATCTCTGCCCAGACAATAAATCCCATTTTGTCGCACAAATCATAGGTATATGCGGGATGCTGATAATGGGAAAGTCTCACTGCATTTGCACCTATTTCCTCTATCAGCTCCATATCTTTTTTTTGTTCTGCTGCACCTGTTCCACATGCTTTTCCTTCAAAATCCTGATGCTTTGCAACTCCATGCAGCTTAATATGTTCTCCATTCAAATAGAAACCTGATTCCGGTTTCATTTCTATATTTCTAAACCCAAATGGCAGTTCTACACTGTCATAGATCTCATTTTCAATTCTTAATTCTACGATACACCGATACATATATGGATTTTCTTTTCCCTGCCATAAAATCGGATTTTCCACTTTTAGCTCTAGTTGATTAAGATTTGCTTTCTGTTCTTTTCCAGCCACCCAGACGTCATCCTGATTTAGTATTTTACACACCAAATCAACCTTATTATCAGCAGCTACATTGACAGCTATTTGTATTGTTCCGTCTGCTTTTGCATTAATATCAATTCCAGATGTGCCATAATACGATGGATCAATATATACGTATTCTGTCTCAATCAGATTAACATCTCGATAGATTCCACCGAAATATGAGAAATCCCCAATCAATGGATTAACATCCTCATATCTTGTATTATCTGCAATAACCTGTAAACAGTTGTCTCCATCCTTTATAAATTCATTCATGGAATAACAAAATCTTGAGTATCCACCACGATGTTCTCCTAAAAATCCACCATTCAAGAAAACTCTTGCCACACCACCAACTGCATCAAATGCAATAAAATAATTCTTTTCTGAGTTCTTGTTAACTGTAAAATGCTTCGTGTATAAACAGCATCCTAGTTCTTCTGGTTTTTCCTTGTTCCACACATGGGGTAGAGAAACCATTTCCGTATTATGTTCATTCGCTTCTTCTGGAATAAGAATTGACTTGGATAGTCTGGTAAATGACCACTCTTTCATCAATAAAATACTTTTTCTCACTTCAAATCACTCCTTAACAAAAAGCTCCCCGACAATGCCGGAGAGCTTTTAATCTACATTAAGCTAAACCATTGGCTGCTTTATATGCTTTTGCTTCTGCAATTCTTAATTTATCAGTTTTTGCCTGCTTAATCTTGTATGCATTTGCCTGATATACGAGAAATGCAATAAAGATTGCCATATTAACAACACCACTTGTTGCATCTGATAAGTTAAAGCATGTAAGACCCATTCCAAGTATCTTAACCGCTACAGCAGCTGAGATAATACCAATTGACTGATTAACATATCTTGAAAGGAATGTTCCACCTATCATCATAGGGAACATGTGCTGCATAACAACACCATTACTTGTAAGTCCCATTGAAGCTGTCATAGAGCCTGCAAATGCTGCATCTAATACTCCTGAAATTGCTACAAGAATACCTGCAACTGTGTAGCATATTGCTACGTTCACGAAAACATTAATTCCTGCATTCTTTGCTATCTGCTGCGATCCTCTTACAGCTCTGAACTTATAACTAAATACTGTATATGTCATAGTAACCATCATAACGACTACAATTACTGCAACTACTGCAAGTGTGAAGTTTACATTTGATAATATTTCAACTCCCTTTGTTCCAACAAGACGAAGACCTACTCCATCTGTAAGACCAAAACCTATACATTCATAGATACAAGCAACACCGATACCTAATACCATAGGAGGAATTCTAAGTGTTACATATAAGAAGCCAACAATTCCACCAAATATTAAGCCGAATATAATTGCGAACAATAATACCCATGCACCACCAAGGCCAAGCTTTGAAGCTACGATACCACCGACAATTGTTGCAACAACTCTCTGTGAACCAAGTGATAAATCCATTCGTCCACTTGTCAGGTTCATTGATAAACCAAACGCGATTGCAGCTGATATACCAGCACCTCGCACCATGTTCTTGAAGTCAAGCATCGAGCTAATTACATGTCCGTCTGCAAAGAGACCAATTAATATTTCCATGATGATAAGCACGGCAACAGGCAGTGCTATTGCAATTCCTATTCCTTTAAAAAACTTTAATAAATTCTTTTTACTCTTCATATGCTTTCATCCTTTATCTGCTAAAACCTACTTGAATTTTTCTAAAATATACTGTGTAGTTAATTTGCCACCAAAATCATCTATTGTCTTCCAAGTAACATCTGGATTCTTCTTATTTGTTAATGAAAGAATATCCTCTGTTGTCATAAATGCATATGGATTTCCTTCCTTAATCAATGCATTATATGCATCTACACTTGCAACTGCTAAAGGTGCGTTCTTTGAAACATAGCTGCTACGTCCATCTGCGCGCATCTTGTCAGCAAATCCATCACAAGCATTTCTAATCATAATAGCTGCGCCAATTCTTTCGAATGTACCTGGGCAAACAATTGCATCAATTACTGGGCTTCCCTGTGAATCCTTACCATTAACAGCTGCTGTAATTGCATCTGAGAATGTACTTCTTGTGATAAATTTAATATCCATTTTTAATGATTTTTCAACTTCATCAACTGCAACACCTAATGAATCATAGATATTTGATGTACCTACTAATACGTCATAGTTACCTGTCTGTAATAAAGGTGAAACTGTTGTAGCAAGATCTGCCATACCTGGGAAGATGGTAATCTTGATTCCCTTATCATTTTCTGCATCAATCTGTGTCTTTGTTGTTGCAAGCTCTTTGATATCCTTTGTGTACTTTAAACCGTAAACATCCTGTAAAGCCTTAAGTGAACCAGCTGTACCTTCGATGAATGATGTTGCTCCGTAGCATGCCGCACCTGACATTAAAAGAATGCTGTGATTCTTTCCATCATTAACAACTGACTTGATTGCATCTGCATATGATGCACCATAACCTGCTGCACCAGCGCCAACAACACCAACATATTTTTCCATTTCCATATTTTCTGCTGCATCTGCTGATGAGATACCAACAAACCACATACCTAAATCGTTACATACTGCTGCTGCCTGATCAATACTGTTAGAAAGGTCAACGATAACACCCTGACAACCTGCTGCATAAGCATTTTCAATAAATGTTGTCATTGCACCAGCATCCTTTACTGCCTCTGAGAACATAAACTCGATGTTTAATGTAGGTCCAACTACTGTTTCATAAGCATTCTTCATTGTAACAAATGTTTCATCAACATTATTTGTTACATATGCAACCTTAATTTTTTCAAATTCTGCACTTCCTGAACCATTAGCTGCTCCATCATTCTTTCCGCAGCCTGCGAACAATACTGACATTGTCATTACTGCTAAAACTACACATAAAAGCTTTTTAAATCTCTTCATAAAAATTCTCCTTTATTTTTTATTTTATTTAACCTTCCTTGCTTGGAAGCCCCTTAGGTCTTGCCTGACTTGCACAAACAAGAATAATAAATACAATACCTCTGATTGCCTGAACTAATGTACTTGATACACCTAACATCAACAATCCATTATTTAATACAGTAACCATTACGGCACCAACAATCGCTGAAAATGTGTGTGAGCGGCTACCACCGAAGCACGACATTCCACCAAGTACAATGGCAAGCATACAATCCATATTCAGAGTTGCACATGTATCTGCTGTAATAGAACCATTTCTAATGATTGTAATAACAGCACCTGCTCCAACACCTATACCAGCAATAATAAAACCCAGTAATAGATATCTGCTCTTTTTAAAACCAGTGAGCTCTGCACATAATTCATTGATTCCAAGATATCTCAGCTTACGACCTAATCCAGTAAAATGGAATAAAATCGTACAAAATATAAAGAAGCCAATAAAAATCATTAATGGAACCTCTGCATTCTTTAAGGCACTTGTCATTTTATATGGAAGTATAATTGTTTCACTACCCAAAATACTCTTCTGAATTGATGCCAAAAGTGTCATCATAACTACCGTTACATACAAAACTCTGACATTAAGCCATGTACTTAACAATGCTGTTAATGCAAATACTATCACGCCAATAATTATGGCTGAAACAACCATTATCGGAACTGATGATGTTTTTAAATATATCTTTGCTGCTATTGTTGCAACAAGTGCTGTTGCAGCACCCATGGAAATATTTACATTTCCTGTGGAGAAGATAAATACTGCTCCTGTTGCTACCGTCAATGCCTGCTGGATTATCATTGTCATATTTCTTGAGCTACTGAATCTTCCATCAGTTGCAATTGAAAATGCAATGATAATTAACAATAAAATTATTGGGGAAAGCAGGCGGCTGGTCCAACGGTTTTCTTTAATTTTAAGAAATGTAGTTTTCATATTCAGCTCCTCCTTTCCTAAATCATATAATTAATCAAATCATGTTCTGTTGGATTTTCGCTACGCATTGCTTCATGCACAATTTTTCCATCCTTCATGATGAGAATACGATCTGACATACCAATCAATTCTGGAAGCTCTTCACTAATAAGAATAATTGATTTGCCCTGTTTTTTCATTTTGTAAATCAACTGATACATTGATGCCTTAACACCAATATCAATTCCTCTTGTTGGACAGTCAAGAATCAGCACATCTGCCCCAGAGCCTATCCATTTACCAAATACAACCTTCTGTTTGTTACCACCCGACAGTGTATTCACGCTGTGATACTGGGATGCACACTTTAATTCCAGTGTATCAATCTGATTCTGAACAAATTTTTTCTCTTTTCCAAAAGAAATTATTGGTCCAAAGATTCTATTGAAATAATATCCTGTTGAAGCGATGTTATCTCTGATTGAACCCGCAAGACCTAACGATTCATGGTCTCTATCCTTACTTGTGTATGCCATACCATTAGCAATAGCCGTCTCAGGATTCTTAACAACTGTCTGCTTTGCACCAACTGTTACCTTTCCATCAAGAATTTTTTCATATCCGAAAAGTGCCTTACCAACTGTATGCATTCCACATTCTGACAGACCTCCGATACCAAGAACCTCTCCCTTATGTAACTCCAGATTAAAACAAAGTAAATCTTTTCTTGTTGTAATACAATGTGCCTTGAGTGTTATCTCATCCTCATATGAATCATTATCATTTCGGTAATAATTTCCGCTTACCTCTCGACCAACCATCATTTCCTTCATCTTATTACCATCGAATTCTTCCTTATCCAAGGAACCAATGATATTTCCATCTCGAAGAACTGTTACAGCATCACAATGCTCCATCATCTCATCTAAGTCATGGCTGATAAACATAACACTTCCGCCTTCATCTGCCATTTTTCTCATAAGCTTATAAAGAAGATTTCTACCTGTCTGTGATAACGCTGTTGTGGTTTCGTCTACAACAAGAATCTTAGGCTGCCAATACATTGCCTTCGCGATTTCAACAAGCTTACACTGCTGCAAATCAAGACGTTCCGTACGTACAGAAGCATCAATCTCAATGCCAAGACTATCAAGTAGCTCCTGCGCTGCTTTAACCATCTTGCTATGGTTAACAAATGGTCCTTTTGCAAATAATTTTTCATGTCCTAAAAATATATTATCTGCAACAGGAATTCCAGCTATAGTACCAGCCTCCTGTACAATCATACATATTCCATTCTGTTGTGCTTCCAATGCAGAGGCAGGTGCCCATGGTTTTCCAAGATACAACATCTCACCACTTGTTGCCTTCTGCATTCCAGATGCGATAGAAGAAACTGTTGACTTACCACTTCCATTTTCTCCAATAAGACCACGAACTTCTCCAGTCTTCAATACAAAATTGACATGGTTCAAAGCTACTGTTACGCCAAAGTTTTTACACATATCTTTGACTTCCAAAATTGCTTCGCCTTTTGAAGCCATATATTTTCCTCCTTCATTGATTATTTTTTATACTTGGCACACTATATTGTGCAATGTGCTGTCGTATTTATCTTATGGGCATATATTAACATGTTACTTTTTTTCAAAAATAGAAAAATTCTGTTGCAAAATAGTAAAATATGATATAATTTTATAAATCAATGGATTATTAATGGTCTTTTTTTATGAAATTATATAAAATACATCATGAAAGGAAGGGTAGATATATGCTAAATAACCAAATATTTGAATTTCTACAGCATACATTCGCCGACTCAAGAGGAATTATCTTCAACTATTTTGATGGACCTGAAGCAGATTTATCTGCGTTAGATATGGGCATAAGAACACATCTTAAAAATTCAGAGCAGCTATATGACCTAATACGTCCTATACTTCGCTCATTAAAGTTTGGAGAAATTACTATTGTAAAGGATCCTCTACTAATGACGAGCATTACATTTCGAAGCGATCCTGATAACAATAGCTTTTATTCTATTGGACCATTTCGTTCATTGCCCTATGAGGAAAATGATTACGCAAAAATTCAGATAAATAACAATTTTACTCTGACTGCATCTGAAGATTTCAAGTATCTGCTCAAGGATGTTCCTTGTAACATCATGCGAATAGAAGCTCTTACAATCGCAAAGAATATTCTATATTTTTTACATCAAATTACAGATCCTACAGTACACGATTACAATCTGGAGCAAATAAATAGTGGCAATTTTCCTATTATTCCTTTGGAAGATATTAATGCTAAAGCTAAGATTGCAGAAGAAATGTATTTCCATGAAGAGAAACTCTTAAAATATATAACAGAGGGCAACGAAGAAAAAGCTTTTTCGGAAGCGAAATTCTTTCGAGATTCAGATATGGACCACAGAATTACAAATCGTCTGCTGTCTCACCGCTCGTTGCTGTTTTCAACTAATACATTATTTCGAAAGGCTGCCCAGAGTACAGGAATACATCCTATATATCTGGATGAAATAAGTCAAAGCTTTGCCCAAAAGCTTGCTTTGTGCGCCACTCACCAACAGCTCAACAACACATATGATGAAATGCTCGTTGACTACTGTGCTTTATGTAGAACTCATGCTACAAGGCAGTATAGTCCTAACATGTGTAAGATTATTAATTACATATCCTTGAATCTTAGTGAAGAAATATCTCTCAACTCAATTGCAGAAGCCGTGAATTTCTCACCAAGCTACATCTCAAGAAAATTCAAAGAAGAAGTTGGTAAATCTCTATCCACCTATATTACAGAACAACGTATGATATTAGCAAAGAGTCTTCTCGAAAAAACAGGATTATCCATAAAAGAGATTTCTCTATATATTGGAATTCCTGATTGGAATTATTTTACAAAACTTTTCAAAAAAGCCTTTGGCATCACACCAACAGAATACAAAAAAACATTATAAAAAAAGCGATACCCCTTTAAATTAAAGAGGTATCACCTTTTTTTCTATTTTCTTTAACGCTACTACAAGCATAACCCCAGAAATAATAATAGAAGCATAATCAGCAATCGGCTGAGCATATATTACCCCATCCAAGCCCAACATTCTATCTAAAAGGAATATCAAAGGAACAAAAATAAGTCCCTGACGACAGAAGGTCAACACAAGCGATGGTAATGCTTTCCCCATTCCCTGCAATGTATTAATGCACAAAAATAGTATTCCTAAAAACGGACCGGAAAGCTGCAGTGCAATTACAATCTTAATTCCTATTTCAATTACTGCCTCATCATTAATAAATGCTGTAATTAAATATCTTTTCATAAAAAATATAACAGCAGTAAGGATTGTACCCATAATCACAGCACATATCCCTGTAAACCTGACAACCTGATTCAGTCTCTTATAATTTTTTGCTCCGTAACTATAACCTATGAGCGGCTGAATTCCTGAACAAAGACCTACCTGCAAAAGCACAACAATCATATTTGTTTTTGATGCCACTCCCATAGCTGCTACAGGTGTGTCGCCATACTGAATCAATGCGTTATTAAGAACTATCTGAGCTGTACTCATCAATATATTATTAAGTGATGCAGGCACTCCAATCTTTACAATATCAAAGACAATCCCATCCTTAATTGAAAAATTGCTAATGTTAATTGAAAGACTTGATTTCTTCCTGACAAAAAAACTTACATAATATACACATGCCAATATATTACCAATCATTGTGGCCACAGCTGCACCAAAAACCCCCATCCCAAAACCAAGAATTAGCACTGGATCCAGCACAATATTGGTTACTGTTCCAATCATGTTACCAACCATAGCCTGTCTCGAAGCACCCTCTCCTCTTAAGATATTGCAAAAAGCAAAACTAAAGATTATAAAAGGACCACTCATAGCAATAATTGTCACGTATTCCCTGGCAAAATCCACAGTATTCTCTGATGCACCAATCATCCCAAGAATTTCGCTCATTCCAAGCAAACAAAATATCATTATAAATACGCCTATTCCAATTGATGCATAACAACAAAAAGCTGATATCTGTTTTGCACGTTCCAGTTTTTTTCCCCCAATGCCCTAGCAATCGCTGAACTTCCACCAATTCCAAAAAGATTACCAAATGCCATAAGTATGGTAAATACCGGAGCTGAAATTGATACTGCAGCTACCTGCATGGCATCACCTGTCTGACCAATAAAAAATGTATCTGCCATATTATATATAACAACGACTAACATCGATATAATCGTTGGCACCGCCATCCTTGCAACAGCTTTACCTACGGGAGCATTTTCAAAAATCTCATTATTATTATTCATAATCCACCTATATTATTGTAATGTAAAGGATTTCCAGTCAAGAGAAGCTTCTCCTACTAATTGAAAATATAAAGGATATATCCCCTCAGGTCCATTAAATTTTCCTTTAAATGATTTCCAACCTGTTGTTTTGCCAATTGAAATACTCGCGATTTCCTCAGTACACTCTTCATCTATATACACATTCATCC
>CDZY01043521.1_pt1 | contig 12782 bp, 8 predicted proteins | sample 557671 | NCBI WGS metagenome assembly CDZY01 (sample SAMEA3182091, study PRJEB8094) | gut metagenome | biome: human; feature: gut; material: Stool; isolation source: human stools | place: Canada | collected 2013-03-11
TGTACGCCGAGGATTTCCAGCCTGAGGAAAGCTCGAATTACAAGTCCGTCAGCGACGATCAGATCAAGGAACAGATGATCGCCTCGGGAGTTTCCGAGGATGTGGCGGACAAGGCGTTCGGCCGCGACTACCAGGATTGGCTTGACGCCATCGACACCTATACGCCGAAGCGCTCCGAACTGTGGAACACGTCCGGAACCTACAAAGACAGCATGACCACCCCAACGGTGACCATCAACGGCAAGTTCTGGGATATGAACCAGTTGAGCACTGCGCAGGAGACCATTGAGGAAGGCCTGCTGGAGGCCATCGGAATCAAGTCCGACGACATCGGCAAGGAAGGCGTGATGCCCTCCATCGGCTCCGACAAGGATCCGATCTCCAACACCACTGGCGAGTGATCAGCCCTACGCAATCCTCATAATCGAAAAATTATACCCCCCTACTCGCCAGCGTGCCAGCCAAAGCGCAGTTCCAAGTTGACGGTATCGGGCACGCTGGTTATGCTATTCAATCGTTGCCGTTTTTATGCATTATGCTAGAAAGCGGCACAAGCCTCCTTAGCTCAGATGGCCAGAGCGGCCGCCTTGTAAGCGGCAGGTCGTCGGTTCGATCCCGACAGGAGGCTCGAAACCCGTTTTGACGGGCTTTGACCTCTTACCATGGGTAAGTGATCCAGAAGCCTTCCCCCAACTTATGGCTTCTGGCGACCGGACGAGGCTTCCCCCAACCTGCCTCGTCCGGGCAGGGGGCAGGACATCCCCTTCTCTCCTGCCCCCTTTTTTCTTTACTCCTTTTCCTCGAAAATGTGGCGGTATAGATAAAGCCAGCGGAAACCATGCCATTCGTCCCGATCTGACCGTTACAATGACGGCGATGTAGGCAGTCGCTGGAAAGAGGACGTATGACAAGAAGGTGGACCCCCCGGAGATTCGTGACGCTTCGGCGTGTTCGAGTGACGGCATGCGTGGTCTCGTTGACGCTCGCCTCGACGCTCGCATTCGGCGTAGGCGCGCGCAAAACCGTGGCTCTGACCATCGATGGCGAAACCACCACCGTAACCACATACGCGATGAGCGTCGACCGTCTGCTGCAGGAACGCGGCGTGAAGGTCAAAACGCATGATCTCGTGGAATCCACCAGCCCCACCAGCATGCTGAGCAACCATGACGTGGTGACGGTACGAAGCGCCTACCAGACCACCATCACCATCAACGGGCAGGAAGTGCCCTTCTGGACAGTGGCGACCAGCGCCGAACAGCTGATCGGATTCTTCGAACAAAACGAAGCAGACGCGGCAAAAGTCACCGTCAATATCGACAACGTGTACAACAAACTCACCGGCGGACTGATCATCAACCAAAACGGGCCGGTCACCGTCATCGCAGACGGGCAAAGCTCCGAATCGCCGAATGGCAAACTGCCGGCGGCCTCCATTCTTGACTCCAAAGGCATCACGCTGAACAAGGAGGATCGCGTCAGCGTCGAAAAAGACAACGGCGAAACGATCCTGCGCGTCCGCCGCGTGACGCACGGCGAGGAAACACGCACGAAAGCGGTGCCTTTCGGCACGCAAACCATCGTCGATCCCAGCCTGCAGACCGGCGAAGTCGTAGTCAGGCAGGAAGGCGAGGACGGCGAAATCCAGCAAACGTACGACGTCACGTATGTGGACGGCGAGAAGGAAAGCGAGACGCTGACCAACGAAACGACCACGAAAATCGCCCTCGATCAGATTATCGCAGTAGGACCGGCAGCATCTTCCGACGATTCGGGATCGGATGACGGATCCGGCAATTCCGGAGATACCGGCAATTCCGATAATTCCAGAAAGAACGACAATTCGAACAAGAACAACAATTCCGATAATTCCGACAAGAAAGACGATCCGAACAGTAATTCCGGCAATACGGATAATTCAGACGACAACAAGAAGGACGATTCCGGATCGAAAACGGACCCGGATCCGACGCCAACTCCTGACCCGACCCCCACGCCAACTCCTGACCCGACCCCCACGCCGGATCCGACGCCCACCCCGACACCGCAACCTTCCGATCCTTCGGCAGGATGCCGCCTCTATCACCCCTCCCCCGCGCAGGCACAGGCCTACGCGGCCGGAGCCGCGGCGCAATATGGCTGGACCGGGCAAAACTGGACCGATCTGGTGAAACTGTGGACGCGTGAATCGAGCTGGCTGTGGTATGCGGAAAACGCATCTTCCGGAGCCTACGGCATCCCGCAGTCGCTTCCTGGCAGCAAAATGGCGGCATTCGGCGCAAACTGGCGTGACGATGCGGCCGTGCAGATCGACTGGGGCCTGAGCTACATCGCGCAACGCTACGGCAGCCCGTCGAAGGCATGGGAGCATTCCGAGCAGGTCGGATGGTATTAAACAACGCCGATCGCAACAATACGCAAACGCAACAGCGCACACTTTTCATACCAGTTGAACGGATAATGAGGTAATGACAGAACACGCGAACGAAACCAACGCAACCGACGAAACCGCGCAAGGCCGCCTGTTGGGGGCTGCCGACATTCGGCGTATCGCGGCCGAGGCCGGTATCAGCCCGACGAAAAAATTCGGGCAGAATTTCGTAATCGACCCGGGCACGGTTCGTCGTATCGTGCGCGAGGCAGGTGTGACCGCCGACGATCATGTGCTGGAAGTCGGACCTGGACTCGGTTCACTGACATTGGCGATTTTGGAAACCGGCGCCACGATGACCGCCGTGGAGATCGACCCGCCCGTTGCGGAACGACTGCCCGGCACCATCGCCGAATTCATGCCGGATGCGGTGGATCGTTTCCGCGTGGTCAATCGCGATGCGTTGACCGTGACGCCGGAAAATCTGCCTGATTTCCAAAATGATGATTCGTTTACACTGGTCGCCAATCTGCCATACAACGTGGCCACGCCGATTCTGCTGACCTTGCTGGAACGTTTCGACAATCTCGGCACGTTCCTCGTGATGGTGCAGAAGGAAGTCGCGGACCGACTGAGCGAAAAGCCCGGTTCAAAGATCTACGGCACTCCAAGCGTGAAGCTCGCTTGGTATGGTACCGCGGAACGTGTGGGCATTATCGGGCGCAATGTGTTCTGGCCGGCACCGAATGTGGATTCCGCGCTGGTGCTGTTCAAACGATATGAGGGCGGGCACACGCCTTCGGCCAACAATCCCGACGGTTCCGTAGTGGACCGCGAAAACGTGTTCCGTCTTATCGACGCCGCATTCGGCCAGAGGCGCAAAACCCTGCATGCCGCGTTGAAGAAGATCGTGCCCTCCGAAGCGTTCGAGCAGGCGGGCATCGATCCGACGCGCCGTGGCGAAACGCTTGCCATCGACGAATTCGTGGCATTGGCACGAGCCGTGGGCGAGGTGTCGCAAGCATGAGCGACGCCAACACCGCAATCAACACGGTCAGCGTGGACTGCCCGGCGAAAACGAATCTGACCCTGCACGTAGGCAGGCCACGCAGCGAATGGGGTGGCCGACACGAGCTCGACACCATCTACTGCGCCGTCGGCGTGTACGACACCGTCACCACCAGTCGCAAAAAGCCCGGATCCGGTTTCTCCCTGAATCTTGAAGGTGCCTATCTTGGCGATCTGGCCTCCTCCGGCAGCGACATGCGACGCAACCATGCCGTACTCGCCCTGTTCGCCATGGCCGAAGCGAGCGGCCATGAACCGGATGTGGCGTTGAACATTGAAAAACGCATTCCCGTTGGCGCGGGCATGGCAGGAGGTTCCGCGGATGCGGCCGCCACGATTCTGGCATTGAACACGCTATGGAATCTTGATTGGTCCATTGAACGGTTGCAACAGGTTGCCGCCACATTGGGCGCGGATATGCCGTTCTGCCTGACCGGAGGCTATGCGCGAGGCACCGGCTTCGGCGAGCAGATCGAACAACTCAGCGAAAACAGCGACGCCGTGCTGGAACTGACGGATCAGGGCTTTGCAGGCCGTCTGCTGGTCGGCGCGTATCAGGCGGAACTGCGCACGCCGGAAGTGTATGCCATGTTCGACCAAATCGGCGCCGGCGCAACCGACAACAATCATCTGCAACAGGCGTCGATCTCACTGCATCCACGCAGCGGACAGGCGATCGACGAAGCGTTGCAGGCAGGCGCCAAGCAGGCGTTCGTCTCCGGATCCGGCCCTTCCGTAATCGCATTCGTGCCAACCGACGATGCGGCACGCGCCGTGCAGTCGGCATGGCAACAAAGCCGTTGCGTCGACCGCATCATCGCCACCAAGGCACCGGCCCATCCGATTGTGCATATCATCGCGTAACAGTAAGGTTGAAGTCAACCGATTTTTGGAGAAGGACTCGTACATGACTCAGGCTAACGACGAGCGCGCCGCGCGCAAACAGTACATTCGCCGCCGTCAAAAGGTGGTGTTCACCATCACCGGCACCATTTTGACGATCGCATTGGTGATTTCCCTGCTGTTCTTCTTCCATGTTGGAGGATTGGGCAATGTCAAGTCGGCCGCGGTACAGCCGAATTACGGCCAGCAGGCCCCTTGCGCAGCACAGGAACAGGACGGCAGCAAAGGCAAGTACGTGGAAAACCGCAACATCACCGTGCGCGTGCTCAACGGCACTGAATTCGCCGGCTTCGCGCAAGCCGTCAGCAGCGCGTTGCAGAACCGCGAGTTCAACACCCAGGCAGCCGGCAACTACACCAGCTCCAAAGTGGAACGCACGATGATCATCTTCGGCAAGAACGCCATCAATCAGGCGTACACGGTGAACAGCAACTTCACCGACGCGACGATGGTGATGGACGATCGTGAGGATATGCTGATCGACGTTGTGGTTGGCGCGACTTTCGACAATCTGCAGAATCAGAAGAAGGTGCCGACCGCCGGCAAGGAGATCGACAGCTTCGAGGGATGCGTTACCGTCGACAAGATGACCGACGTACAGAAGGCCCCCGAACACGACGCCGTGTGATTTGCAGATTTTTTGATTTGCAGATTTTCGGATTGACCTCACGATTTCGATTTTTCACTGAAAATCAAGGTCGTGAGGTCAATTCTTATATTCGTGGGTTAAATCGCGGGCGAAATCCTCTAGAGAATACCCCCGAAACCGCACTTTTCGGAACCGACTGACCTCACGATTCTATTTTTTTCCCGAAAAATCGAATCGTGCGGTCATAGAATCCAAATCGTGAGGTCAGCAAGCAGACTACTCGGCCTGCTGTTCCTCATACCAACGGTTCAACTCGGCAACAGCGACATCACGCTCGACCGGGCCGTTATCGAGGCGATATTCCAGCATGTGCTTGTACGCCTTGCCAACCAGCGGTCCCGGGTCAATGCCGAGCAGCTGCATGATTTCGTCACCGTTCAGATCAGGGCGGATCGCGTCGAAATCCTCCTTCTCCTTCAGATCGCGCACGCGCTGTTCCATCTCGTCCATCGCCGACGAGAACACCATGGCCTTGCGCTTGTTCTGCGTGGTCGCGTCGGCACGCGTAAGGCGGTTCAGGCGCTCATACAGCGGACCCGCATCCTTGACGTAACGACGGACCGCGGAATCCGTCCACGGCTCCTCCACGTAGCCATGGAAGCGCAAGTGCAGATTGACCAGCTCGCTGACGTCCTCGACCATATGATGGTCGAAATGCAATGCCTTAAGGCGCTTGCGGGTCATTTTCGCGCCGACCGCATCATGATGATGGAAGCTCACCTTGCCACCCGATTCGAAACGACGCGTCTTCGGCTTGCCGATATCGTGCATCAGCGCGGCCAAACGCAACGTCAGATCCGGTGCCGGCACAGGGCCGTCCGGGCCGGTTTCGAGGGCAACCGCACGATCAATGACGATCATGGTGTGCTCGAACACGTCCTTATGACGATGATGTTCGTCGATTTCGAGCTGCAATGCCGGAATTTCCGGGAAGACGATATCGGCAAGACCGGAATCGACCAGCGCTTCGATACCTGCGCGCGGGCGATCGGACAGCAGCATTTTGACCAGTTCGTCGCGTACGCGCTCAGCGGAAACGATTTCAATGCGATCGACCATGTCGGTCAGCGCTTCAGCGGTTTCCGGTTCGATACGGAAGCCCAGTTGCGCCACGAAACGTACGGCGCGCATCATGCGCAGCGGATCGTCGTCAAACGACTGGCGAGGATCGACCGGCGTGCGCAACACGCCCTTGGCCAAATCGTTCGCGCCGCCGAACGGATCGACGAATTCCAATTCCGGCACACGCAACGCCATGGCATTCACCGTGAAATCACGGCGGGAAAGATCGCCTTCCAGCGTGTCGCCATAATTGACTTCCGGCTTGCGCGAGTCGGGGTCATACGTGTCGGAACGGTAGGTCGTTACCTCAACCTGCACTTCCGTGCCATCCTCACGCCTGCGCATGGCGCCCAACGTGCCGAATTTACGGCCCATATCCCAAAAGCCATCGCGCCCGAAACGGCGCAAAATGTGTTCAAACTGCTCAGGACGCGCCGATGTGCAAAAATCCAAATCATGCGATTTACGATGCAACAGCAGGTCTCGAACGGGACCTCCCACCAACGCCAATTCATAGCCTTCCGCGGCGAACATACGCCCTAATTCAATGGCCTCTGGCCACACTTCGAAGTTCACGCCATCCCTTTCCGGCACCACAAGTTTCTGCCTTACCAGCATACCGTTACCCCACCTGCACACAGAATTGAGTATGGTTGGAATCATGATTACGCCCGCAGACCTTGCACGCATGCTTGCCCATGCTGCGGACGACCATGCCCAAAATCCGATGGAACCAGACAAACTGCTGTACACATCGCAGTCCGTTTCCTTGCGGCAAGAGACCATCATCACGCCCAACGCACCCACCCCGGCAATAATGCCGCAGCGGCGCGCCACGGACGGTCCGACCACGTTCGCCTCGCTCGACGCGCAGGAACTGCCGGTAGTGCGCGAATATTCGGCGGGAGGTCTCGTATTCGACGACAAGGGCCGTGTGGCGATCATCGCACGCCACTCGCGTAGCGGACATTTGGAATGGTGCCTGCCGAAAGGTCATATCGAAAAAGGCGAAACACCGCAGCAAACCGCCGTTCGCGAAGTTCACGAGGAAACAGGAATCCTAGGTGAAGTGGTCGATTCCATCGCCACCATCGACTACTGGTTCACCGGAACCAGCCAGCGTGTGCACAAGCTGGTGCATCATTTCGCATTGCGTCAGATCGGCGGCGAGTTGACGGTGGAAGGCGACCCGGATCATGAGGCGGAAGACGCGATTTGGGTGGATTTTGCTGATTTGGACGACGTTCTCAGCTACCCGAACGAACGAAAGATAGCATGGTTGTACGCAAGGAAACTCAACAGACAGGCGTGAAGGTGAATCAACCCGCACAACGGAACGTTCCGCACGGCATGCGTGCGCTTTCGGCAATCCTCGCCATGGTTATGACCATGGCGTTGATGTTGTTATACGCACCTGTGCCGAAAGCCGAAGCCGAAGAAACACAGGAATCGCAATCCGGCACCATGCTGTCGATCGACTCCTCCACCGCCGTGCTGACCGACACTTCCGGCTATCATTTGAGCGCGACGGTGACCAACACCACCGATCAGGAAATCCCTTCAGGCACGCTCACCCTTGCCATGAACGCCTTCTACACGTTCGTGTCGCGCAACGATATCCAGGAATGGTCGGAAGGCATCGGGCAGATTCCCACGCCCAATATCGTTGGGCAGAGCGAGGTTCCCGCGCTTCAACCGGGAGCTTCGGCGAACGTGCACATCGACGCGGACTCGAATCAGGAGACGCTGGCGTCCGTCAACTCCTGGGGGCCGAAACCGGTCACGCTCAGTTATGAGGCCAATGGCGTTCAACAAGACGAAGCGCACACTTTCGCAACACGGACCGGAGCTGGAATCAATACCCCCGACACGCCCGCGATGAATATCACCATCGTGCAGCCGCTCGAAGCGCAAGGATGGACCACCGACAACACCATGCTGGAACAGCTCGTCAACAAAGGTGGCGTCACCTCCGCGGAACTCTCGAAAATCGCCGTTCCCGGCAAAGAAGACGAGGCACGACTCAAGTCGCTGGAACAGACGTTCACCAAGCATGACAAACTGCAGGTGGTGGCCGATCCAACCTATCTGAAGGCGATGCCGATGCCGACGCAAGTCGACGGCATCACGCAACCGGCCCTGTTCGACATCACCGCCTATTCCGCGCTGAACGACAGCAAAACCTATGATTCGGCAGGCGTCGGCACCTCGCAATGGAACGCCGAACAGGCCTTGAAAAACTATCAATCGGCGTTGGGTGACCCGAACGCGAGTATGACCACGTATGCATGGCAGGGCACCGGCAATTGGACCGCAGACGCGCTGGCGAAAGCCAAGCAGCAGGGGTACGACACCGTCATCGCCACGCATGATTTCGAAGAGGATGATGCGGCCACCGCGGAAACCGGCAAGACCGTAGTAACCACCGACGCCGGCGACATCACCGTACTGACCGCGCAAAGCGTGCTTTCCAACCTTGCACAAGGCAAGGCGACCAGTGCCGACGCCGAAGCGGACGGCGAGGGAACAACGGCCGGGCGTCTCGCGCGATTCGTCGCGCAAAGCGCGTTCTACCAGATGGAGCAGCCGTATTCGGAACGCAATCTGCTGGTCTGCCTGAACGGCAACTCTGATCCGGCCGTCGTGGACGCACTGATGACGGACGTCGAACAATCGCCATGGCTGAACATCACCGATCTGAACACGCTCAACAACGCCGACCCCGCCTTGAGCGGCGACGATGCAGCCGCGATCGTGCCGCAATCCGACGGAATCAATGATGCGACGCAAGCCAATCTCAGGCAGACGCTCAACACACTGGCAGCCTCGACAAACGACATCAAACGATTCAACGCATCCATCCTCACCGACGTCGCCGACGATGCCAAGCAGGCCCCCGCAGGCCTCAAAGCGTGGCGCAGGCAGCTCGTCAACGCGCACGGCATCATGGCCCTGCACGCGCTAGGCGGCGAAAATCCAGCCGGAAGCACCATGGTGGAAGGAGCCGGGCAACTGGCGTCCCTGCTCATCAACGGCGTGGCCATCACACCGACGGAAAACGTCAACGTGGTCAGCGAAACCGCGCAAATGCCCGTTACCATCAGCAACAGCCACCCCTATCCGGTCACGGTAAAAGTCTCATCATTGACCAACTCCATGCAGATCGTCACTTCGCGTTTCGACACCGTGGAAGTGCCCGCGCACGGCGAAGCCCAAGTGGCGTTCATTATCCGCGTAGCCACCTCCGGCACCGCGGACGCCACGCTCAGCCTGCAGGACAGGCAGGGCATCACATTCGGAGCGACACAAACCACCCACATCACCAGCGCATTGCAGATCAGCGACAAAACCGGCTTCATCATCATCGGCATCGCCGTGCTGCTTGGAGCTTTGGGACTGTGGCGCCAATCCCACCGTAAGAAGGATCCAGACGAATGAGTTCTTCCGTTGGCCGTAATTCACTGATCATGGCCTCCGGCACCGCGGCCTCGCGCGTGACCGGGCAAATCCGTACCATTCTGCTCGCTTGGGCTTTAGGCACCACCGGCTATGCGGCGAACGCCTACCAAGCCGGATCCATGATTCCGCAGGTGATCTACACCTTGGTTTCCGGCGGTATTTTCAACGCCGTGCTCGTGCCGCAGATCGTACGCACGTTGAAGGCAAAAGACGCCGAAACCAAACTCAACAAGCTCATCACGCTTGCCATCACCATGCTGTTGGCGGTGACGATCCTGATGGCCCTATGCACGCCGCTGCTCACCAAGCTGTATGTGAACGGTAGCCCCGAAACCATGGCGTTGGCGACCTCATTCACCCTGTGGTGCATGCCGCAGATCTTCTTCTACGGCCTATATACGGTGGTCGGCCAGATTCTCGCAGCCAAAGACCATTTCACCGCGTATGCGTGGAGTTCCGTGGGTGCGAACATCATCAGCTGCATCGGCTTCGGCACGTTCATCGCGCTATTCGGCCGTGCCACCGAGCATCCGCTTGATTTTTGGACCGCCGACAAAATCGCCCTGACCGCAGGCACGTGGACGTTGGGCGTGGCATTCCAGGCGCTGGTACTGTTCATTCCACTGACCAAAATCGGATTGAAATACCGCCCCATCTTCGGCCTTCGTGGCATTGGATTGCGTTCCATGGGACCGGTCGCGGCTTGGAGTGTCGGCATTGTCGTAATCGACCAGCTCGCCAATATCGTAATCACGCGTACCTCCACTAACGCGCCGATGCTCGCGCAGCAGCAGTTCGGCATCAATCCGCTCGACGTGGCCGGCAATGCTTCATACCAGAACGCGTACACGATTTACATGTTGCCGTATTCGCTGATTGCCGTTTCGCTGGCAACCGCGATTTTCCCGAAAATATCCCGTGCGGTCGCCGATCATAATATCGCCGAAGCGCGCATCGATCTCAGCCAGGCGCTGCGCAATATGGGTGTGATCATGTGCTATTTCGCGGTCGCTTTCGTGGTGATGCCCGTTCCGATCATTCTCGCGTTGCTGCCGTCTGTGAGCGTCAGAGAGGCGATTCTTATGGCGGGACCGTTGGTCACGCTTGGCGTGGGACTTCCGTTCGCCAGCGCGTATCTGATTATCCAGCGCACGTTCTATGCATTCGAAGACGGCAAATCGCCGTTCATTTTCATGCTGTTCGCCATGGGCATTCAAGCGGTAAGCGTGATCATCGGCGCGAAACTACTCCCCCCTACCGAATGGACGACAATGATCGGCATGGTAGGAGCCATGAGCTACATACTGCCGATCCCCATCCTGTATGCCATGCTGCGCAAACGATTCGAAAACAATATCGACGGTCCGCGCATAGCCATCTCGTATCTGAAATCGATTGGCGCGGCAGTAGCTACCATGTTCATCGGCGTGACGGTACGTGACAGCGTCTACCAGCTTGTCGGCGCCCAAATCGGAGCGGTGGACGGTCATATGAACTGGATTCAGGCAGTGGCGTGTGCCGCACTGCTGGCCATAGTGGCCTTCATCGTTTACGTAGGCATGTTGCGGCTGCTACGTTCCGAGGAATTCAAGGAGGCGATCGCACTGATTTCCTCACGTATTCCCGGACTTCGCAAGCCGACCAGCCCCAACGATAGACTGGAACAGGACGACGCCGAAAACGGCGAGTGACCATAGGCAGAACAAACGTTTACAAAAAGTTGAAGGAACCCATGAAACCTCAGCTGGGAGATACCATCAGCAATCGCTACGTGCTCGTTTCGCCATTGCGCGAAGAAACCGGACTGCAGGTCTGGAAGGCCAGCGACCATGTGCTCGCACGGGATTGCCAGCTGTTTATTGTCAGCAGCAGCAAGGCATTGCAGGAAGTCAACGCAACCGCTTCCATGCTGGCTATTTCGCATGATTCCCACTTCACGAAAGTGCTGCAGCTCCAGCATGCCGGCCAGGTCGCGCTGGTGGTGACGCAGCTTGACGAAGGCATGACCCTCAGTGAATATCTTGCGCTGAACGCCAACCAGCCGTTGAGCTATACAGCCATGCGCTCCATCATTGGCGAAGTCATCGAATCATTGCATGCGCTGCAAAAAGACAATCTCACGCATTTCTCCATCAGCACCGACACGGTGCGACTGACCCGTTCCGGCATTCAGATCGCAGATGCTCCAGTGAGCATCATGCTTGCCGACACTTCCCGCGCGCAGGCTTTGGAAAATCGGGAACAGCTTGCGATCCGTCAAATCTCAGCGCTGTTGTACGCTATGCTGATCCGACGCCCGTCCACGCTGTCGACGGATTTCCGTCTTGAAGCGCTCGCGCCGACCACGCCGATGGAATTCCGCGTGATCTGCAAGCGCGGTCTCGAACTTGAAGAGGACGACGGCTTCCCCACCGTTCCGATGGCAACCATTGCGGAATTGGAAGCGTTGCTTGGCGAGTACCAACCGCTGTCATCGTTGGGAAGCATGGATATCACGTTGCCTTCCATGGATTCGGAATGCTCAATCGCCAATGTTCCGTTACTGCAGATTCTTGAGAAGGATGTGCTCCCGCTGCCGGATACGCTGGCAGCGGCTGGAAGCATTCCGGAAATGACGTTCACGGCTCCCGAACCGCATAACGATTTTTCCGATGGCAAGGAGGCTTTGGCGAAAGGCGTCGCGGCCACCAGTGGAGCGGTGAAATCGTTGTGGAGCAGCGGCCGTGAACTGCTGAGCGAAGAAGACATCGATGGCGTGACCGACACCAGCGATTCTCCCTTCTCCTTCCCCATCAGGGTTTCCGTACCGGACGATGGCATGTCATCCGACGATTCCCAGTTGGAAAAAACCGGTCGCATTCCAGTGATCGGCGCGGATGGTCAGGTCATTCAGCCCGGCGAGGAGTCCGCCCGTGCGTTGAAAGCAGAGCAGGAGGCGATCGATGCCGCGTATGCCGCCGGTCGAGCCGCGGTTCCGCCGAGCTTCACGCCGAAGAATCCTTCTTCCGCTTCGGCGAATACTGACGTTGCCGACGCGAAACTGTTTGGCAAGCTGAAAACGAAGGTCGTTGCGATTATCGTTGCGGTCATCGTTGTTGCGGTTGCGCTTGGGTTTGCAGTTCATGGTTTGATGCAGCCTTCAGATTCGGTTACGACTGATTCAAAAGGACCATGGCCGGAAATAAATCTTGACGAAGTGCCGTTCGGCGAAGGAGATCAGTCGGATGCGAATTCCGCGGATTCTTCCAATTCCGATACGTCCGGCAATAC
>CDZY01046668.1_pt1 | contig 12760 bp, 9 predicted proteins | sample 557671 | NCBI WGS metagenome assembly CDZY01 (sample SAMEA3182091, study PRJEB8094) | gut metagenome | biome: human; feature: gut; material: Stool; isolation source: human stools | place: Canada | collected 2013-03-11
ATATAGGACAGGGACTGTCCGAATTAACGCCTGTGGAGATAGTAGGTTGCGAGGTCTGCGAAGCAGGAAGCCCATTGGCTTTAGACAATGGGTAGTTCACCAGGAATTAAACTAAATTCATTTTCTCAAAACTCAGTAAAAATTCAATGCCGTTCGGCAGGAATATCCAAACCTGGATCTGGTCGGTAACGCAAGGATTATTTGCTGTTTTTTATGTGAAATATTGCTGTAAACGATGAAACGAACTATATCAGGTGGACACTGAGAATTAACGATGTTATAATTTTTTCAGGAATATAATCCAATCAATTGTTTTGGCATTTTTAGTGTCGGAAAGGAGAAAAAATGGAAAAAGTAAAGAAAAACACAAAACAGTTGCTGTCTTTGCTGGCAGTGCTGGCTGTTTTTGTTATGGTTCTGGTACCTGGGACAAAAACAAATGCAGCAAAAAATTTTACAGCAACCTTTAATGGTGACTATCGGAAATGGAATCAGGGAGATTCCGCTTATTCAGAGATGAGATTGTATGGATGTTTCATCACTGCACAGGCAAAAATGCTTTATGAAGCAGATGTTAATCGTGGCGGTATGAATCCGGATACATGGTACCAATACCAGAGGAGTCACAGTGGAATTGTAAATCCGCCAAATGATTCTCAGTTTGATAATTATAATCTTGAATTGACCTGGACCGGAATCCGGGCACCTGGGAATTATGCGGCATCTTACGGCAAAAAAATAGAATATCTCGGTTACTGGAATGCAAGTGATAATCAGCTCTGGTTTAATATCAGGGCAGGGTATTATACGATTCTTAATTTTGGCGGTCATTATGCGATTGTAGATAATGCAACTTCTTTACGTACTGGACAGCTTTATTATTATGAGTCTTATTCTCCTGTAAGTGATGCCAACAAATACCAGACAAATCACTGGAATCTCAGTCCTATTCGTCTGACAAGAGGACGGGTGGGCAGCCATGTCTACAAGGTAACAAATGCAAATCCGCCGAAACCGGGCAATCCGACAAATGTAGCGGTTAGCTCACAGAATCTCGGTATTGGAGATGGTTTGACCATTTCCTGGGCAAATACTGCAAATGCGACAAGCTACCGGGTTAATCTGGTCTGCACGACAAACAGTGCTTACAGCCAGTCTGCGACTGTTGGCGGAACAAGTGCATCCTTTTCCCTTCGCCAGCCGGGAGTTTATCAGGCTCACATTACGGCAGTCAATTCCGCAGGAAGCAGCGGTGAAACGGTTTCCGCTACCTGTACGGTTCATCAAAATGTAACGGTCACTTACAAAGACTGGAATGGTGAGATCATCGGGACACAGTCTGTAAAATATGGCGGAAATGCAGCTGCTCCGACGGCACCTCAGAGAGAAGGCTATACTTTCCAGAACTGGAACAGCGAAGGAAAAAATCTGAAAGCCGATATCGAAATTCAGGCAGTTTATAAAATCAATACGTATTCCGTAAGTTTTGCAGATTACACAGGTGCAGTCATTGGAAGAGTGCAGAAAGTAGAATACGGATCAGCAGCAACTGCTCCGACTGATATTCCGACAAAAACCGGCTATGTATTTGCAGGCTGGGATACAACAGACTATCAAAATGTGAAGCGTTCCATGACGGTAACAGCAACTTATGTATGGGGAAATGCAGATCTTCCAATCGTAACAGAAATTAAATCTGCAAAACGAAATGCAGAAGCTACAGGTTATGATGTTTCGGTGCGTCTGTCGAACTTCCCGAATAATTTTACAAAAGGAAAACTTCTTGTTACACTGATGACAAAATCAGGAAAAATGGTTGCATCTGAAACTGCATCGATCAGTATGCCATCTTCCGGTGAAGTTACGGAAAATGTAACGGTATTATATTCCGGACTTGTTTCTACCGTACAGGTTTCGATGGTTGGTGTTGTAGATGATGAGACAACCGGAACACCAAAAGCAAAAATGGTTATGAGTGCGATCGATGTGGGCAATGAATGGTCAGACTGGAGTACTACACTCCCAACGGACAGTGACCTGATCACAGAATCAAGAACAGAATACCGTTATAAAGATAAAAGAGAGATCCGTTCTGCCAGCACACCGGCAACACCGGCAGGGTTTACACTGGTATCTACAGCAAATACCGGAACTTACACAGACTGGGGTGTATGGATGGAATATTCTACTTATGCACCAACTGCAAATAATCTGACGCAGGTTGGAACAACAACGGGATATCGTTATTATGCATTCCGATGCAGTTCCTGCGGAGCACAGGATCCATATTCCGGAAGCTGCTCCAACTGCGGCGGTTCCATGTACTGGGTGGAAGAATGGGGAACCTGCCGTGGAACGGAGTATGGACCAGGATATATAGGTGTAAATTCCGCTAAGGGAAAAATTTACTGGAAAGACCGCTGGTGGTATTTTGAATTCAGCAATGCATCCAACGGACAGGGTGGATATGGACAGCCAACCCGTACACTTTATAATTATCGCACCAGACAGGAGTACAAAAAATATACTTACTGGCAGAGTGATTTCAGTGACTGGCAGGCAGATGCCGTTTCTGCATCTGATTCCAGACAGGTAGAGACAAGAACGGTTTATCGTTTCAAAACGAATTCTATAGAGGTTCCATGCTACAATTACAAACGTTATAAATACGAAAATGTAAATACCGGAAAAATTGTTTATACTTACAGCAGTGTTTATGCAGACAGCATGGATTATCCGGGTGAATGGGAATACAACAAAACTTTCACAGAATTGAATACAGCAATGACAACGGATGATGGCATTGTGGTTTATAACGGAACCGGTGATAAGTCCTGGTATCGTGCAGATATCAACAAAGAAGGCACAGTAACGGAATATAAGACAACTTCAACACTGGAAGACACAAACGGTGAAAAACGTACACTGGACGGAATGGCAAAAGGCTGTGCCGGAAAAGTGGCAATGCTGCTTGTATACAAAGGACAGAATGCAGATCCGATCGCAAGTCAGATTGAATATGCAGCTCAGACAACGATCAAAGAAGACGGCAGCTATCATTTTGACTATGTGACAAAAGAAGAGCCTACGGCAAAGACCGGTGATTTTATTATCACGATCGGCATTGAGGGTTCTACACACTATCAGGAAATCGGCAGGATCAGTGCACCGAAAGCGGTATACAGTGTAGACTTTACCGATGAAGATGGCAATACCATCGGTGAACAGAAAAAGGTAGTGGATGGCGGTACGGTAGAGGCTCCGGAAGCACCGGAAAAAGAAGGATATGAATTTGTGGGCTGGGATACTGGTCTGAAAAATATTCGGGAAAATACAGTTATCACTGCACAGTACCGAAAGAAAAAATGTACAGTTATTTTTGTAGACTGGGACAATACAAGTCTGAATATCAAAGAATTTAAATATGGTGATGTTCTGACGCTGGATTCTCTTCCGGAAAAAGAAGGACAGAAGTTCGATAAATGGACAGATGCAAATGGAAAAGAAGTAACCACCGTAACAGACAACATGGTTGTAGCAGCTTCATACAAAGATACCAAATACGTAGTTACATTCCTTGACTGGGATGGAAAAGTGCTCAGTGAGCAGGAAGTTGCCTATGGAGAATCCGCAACACTTCCGGAAAATCTGAAGGCACCGGGCGATGGCAAAGTATTTGACAGCTGGGATAAAAAAGAAGAGGCGGGATTTGTAAGAAAGAGTATCGTTGTTTCACCGACTTACAAATATACAGAAACAACAACAGAACCAGCCTTTACGGTTACAAGCGGAACTTACCAGACGGCTCAGACCGTAGGGCTGTACTGCGTGAAGCCAAATGTGGAGTTATATTATCGAATCTATCCGCTTTCAGGAGAAGGTGGTCTGACGACAACAGAAGATCGCAGCGAATTCCAGTTGTATACAGCACCGATTCAGATTACAGAAAGTGCAGTGATCCGTGCCTATGCAAAGAGTGCAAATGCAAACGACAGTGAGATTGTAAGTACTGAGATTGTTATTTCAGGCAGCGGAAATTCATCAGGGGATAACACAGGCGGCAACACCGGAGGAAATAATAGCGGCAATAATAATGGCAATATAAATGGCGGTAACAGTAACAATAACAACAATAATAATAATACAAACAATAATAATACAAATGTTACCGTACCGAAAACCAGAAAACTTTCCATTAAGAGTCTGAAAAATGTAAAAGGTAAGAAAGTAAAACTTACCTGGAAAGCTCCTGCAAAACTGTACGGAGATAACTTCTATGTAGAAAAATATACCATTATGTATGCAACGGACAAGAAGTTTAAAAAGAATAAAAAGACAGTGAATGTGAAAGCGACAACCACTGCCCGTACCATTAAGAGACTGAAAAAAGGAAAAACTTATTATTTCAAAATTCAGTATACGGTAAAATACAAAGGAAATAATGGTACTTTAAAGAGTGTCCAGAGTGCATGGAGCAAGGCAAAGAAAGTCAAGATAAAAAAATAGTTATCCAAAAATCATCTGAGTCAAACGAATATGTGAGATTCGGTAAATTAAAAAAGGAGGTCCTGATTTTTAATCAGGGCCTCCTGAATTAATATTAAGATAATATCCTGTGAACCGGTTCTTAAATGGGTTTCTTTCTGAATAAACTGTCACAAGAGTCCAAAAATGGGTGACGGTTTTGATGTATGATCTGCGGCTGAAAAATATCCCTGCGGAAGTATGGATGGGAATTCTGGTGCTGGCGTGTACAATTCTGCTTTTTACGAGCGGAGTAAAAAATGTACTTCCGGCTTCCGGCAGTGTGGAGAAGAAGGTTATTTTGATTGATGCGGGGCATGGTGGTGATGATCCGGGGAAGATTGGAATCAATCAGGCGAAGGAAAAGGATATCAATCTGGCGATTGCAAAGAAGCTAAAAGTTTGTCTGGAGAAGGCGGGATTTGAAGTTGTGATGACGCGGGAGGCGGACGAAAGTGTAAAGGGACCGGAGCAGGGAAATAAAAAGAGCACGGATATGAGAAACCGGTGTGCAAAGATCAGGGAGACAAAACCGGTGATGGCGGTCAGTATTCATCAGAACAGTTACACGGAGGAGTATGTATCGGGACCTCAGGTTTTTTATTATACGACTTCGGCAGAGGGCAAGGAGATCGCCGGATGTATTCAGAATGTTATGAATAAAGAGCTGCAGATCGAAAGACCGCGGGAAATCGAGGCGAATGACACGTACTACATATTGAAACGGAGTGAAGCTCCGGCGGTGATCGTGGAATGCGGTTTTCTGTCGAATGAGAGGGAGGCAGCACTTTTAATTACAGATACCTATCAGCAGAAGGCAGCAGAATCGATTTGTGACGGTATCCAAAAATATTTTGCGGCAAAGATGTAAAGTATGCTTCCAAAAATATTTGATTTCAGATGAAAAAATTGGTGCGATATAACGATTGACAAAAAATTTTATTCGCCTTATAATTGTTCGACAACGAACAATCAGACAGGAGGTGAAGCGAAGATGGATTTTGGAGAAAAACGTGAAGTGGGCAGAGAGATCTTGTCATTATCCAATCTTTTATATCGAAAAATTGAGTACGATAAGAAAAAAAGTGGAATTTATGATCTCCAGTATGTCCAGGGCGGGATTATAAAGTATATTAAAGAAAATCCTCAAAAGGACATTTTTCCGCGGGATATTGTGAAGCGTTTCTGCCTTACACGCTCTACTGTTGCCGGTATTTTGCAGAAAATGGAGCAGAATGGATATATTGAAATGCAGTCTTATCCCGGGGATGCGAGACTGAAGAAAATTGTTCTGACGGAAAAGGGCGATGAAGCCAGTGATCTTGTGAAAGAGCAAATCCGTAGAATGGAACGGCTGTTGGTAAAGGATATGACAGCGGACGATATTGACTGTCTGTTTCAGCTGACACAGAAGATTCGCGAGAACCTCATAGAAGATCTGGAATGTTCGATAAAAAACAAATGTTACGAAAAAAAAGATAATAAGGAGGCCAATCATGATTAAGAAACTGATGAAGAGCATCCGTGAGTACAAGAAGGATTCCCTTTTATCTCCGGCGATGGTCACGCTTGAAGTAATCATGGAAGTGATCATTCCGATGTTGATGGCAAGACTGATCGACTACGGTATTCAGGCACAGAACCTGGGATATATCTGGAAGATGGGTATTCTGCTTGCTGTCACAGCGATGATCTCACTGATGTTCGGTGTGCTTTCCGGTAAATTTGCCGCACGGGCATCTGCCGGATTTGCAAAGAACCTGAGAAAGGATATGTATTACAATGTACAGAATTTTTCTTTCTCCAATATTGATAAATTTTCAACGGCAAGTATCGTAACGCGTCTGACAACGGACGTTACCAACGTGCAGAATGCATATCAGATGATCATCCGTATGGCAGTCCGTGCACCGATCATGCTTGTTTTTTCTATGTTTATGGCATTTCAGGTAAATTCTGAGATGGCAGTGATTTTCCTGGCGGCGGCACCGATTCTTGGCATCGGACTGTATTTTATTATGACACATGCACATCCAGTATTTGAAAAAGTTTTCAAAACTTACGATAAACTGAACAATGTTGTGCAGGAAAATCTTCACGGAATCCGTGTTGTGAAATCTTATGTCCGTGAGGATCATGAGATTGAGAAATTTGAAAAAATTTCCACATCGATTTATAACGATTTTACATTTGCAGAAAAACTGATCGCATTCAATATGCCGCTGATGCAGTTCTGCATGTATGCATGTATGATTCTGATTTCCTGGTTTGGTGCAAAACTGATCGTTACAACCGGAAATGATCCGGTAAATGGTATGTCTACCGGTCAGCTGATGAGCCTTGTTTCTTATGCGATGCAGATTCTGATGAGTCTTATGATGCTGTCGATGGTATTTGTTATGATCATTATTTCCAGAGCATCTGCAGAGCGTATTGTAGAGATTCTTGATGAGAAAAGCGACCTTACAAATGGAGAATCTCCGGTAACAGAAGTAAAAGACGGTTCCGTTGTATTTGATCATGTAAGCTTCAGCTACACAGGGAAAAAGGATAAGATCTGTCTTTCTGATATTAATTTAAATATCAGATCCGGTGAGACGGTTGGTATCATCGGAGGAACCGGTTCGGCAAAGACAACGCTGGTTCAGCTGATCCCGAGACTTTATGATGTCACAGAAGGAAGCCTGAAAGTAGGCGGTCTGGACACAAGAAAATATGATCTGGAAGCTCTGCGTGATCAGGTAGCGATGGTTCTTCAGAAAAATGTGCTGTTCTCCGGAACGATCAAAGAAAACTTACGCTGGGGAAATGAAAATGCGACAGATGAACAGCTGATTCATGTCTGTCAGCTCGCCCAGGCTGACGATTTTATCCAGACATTCCCGGATAAATACGATACTTACATTGAGCAGGGCGGAAGCAATGTATCCGGCGGTCAGAAACAGAGAATCTGTATTGCAAGAGCACTTCTGAAAAAACCGAAAATCCTGATTCTGGATGACTCTACCAGTGCGGTAGATACGAAAACAGATGCGTTGATCCGAAAGGCATTCCGTGAGGAAATCCCGGATACAACGAAATTTATCATCGCACAGCGTATTTCATCGGTACAGGATGCGGACAAGATCATTGTTATGGATAAAGGCCATATTTCTGCGGTTGGCACGCATGAAGAGCTGCTTGCATCCAATGAGATCTATCAGGAGGTTTACTATTCTCAGGTGAAAGGAGGAAGCGAAGATGAGACAGCCGAATAACAAAAAAGGACCGGAAGGAATGGCAAAAGTAAATAAAGATGTTGTAAAAAGACTGATGTCTTATATCGGACATTATAAACTGCGTTTTGCTGCTGTCCTGATCTGTATCGTGGTCAATGCACTTGCCATGGTGTCCTGCTCACTGTATCTGCAGACACTGATCGACAGTTATATCACACCGCTGCTTCAGGCAGCCACACCGGACTTTGCACCGCTGTTCCGTTCCATTTTGATCATGGGATGTATTTACGCAGTGGGAATCCTTGCCTGCCTGTTTTACAACAGAACGATGGTAAGTATCGCACAGGGAACGTTAAAACGTATTCGAGACGAGATGTTCGAACATATGCAGACACTGCCGATCCGTTATTTTGATACGCATACACATGGCGATATTATGAGCCATTATACGAACGATACGGACACGCTGCGTCAGATGCTTGCACAGAGTATCCCGCAGATGTTCTCCTCTCTGATCACAATTATTTCTGTGTTTTTTGCCATGCTTTTCACAAGCTGGCAGCTTACCATTTTTGTACTCTGCTTTGTATTTATCATGCTTCAGGTGACAGGCCGTGTTGCCGGAAAGAGTGGTTATTATTTTATACGTCAGCAGAAAGCTCTTGGTGATGTAAATGGTTATATCGAAGAGATGATCAACGGACAGAAAGTTATCAAAGTATTCTGTCACGAAGAGAAAGCAAAAGAGATTTTCGACCAGAAAAACGAAGAATTATGCAAGGATGCATCCGCAGCAAACAGTTTCGCAAATATCCTGATGCCGATCATGGGTAACCTCGGAAACCTGCAGTATGTGCTGCTGGCAACAATCGGAGGCACAATGGCTCTTGGCGGTGCAGGCGGTATGACGGTCGGTACGATCGCATCTTTCCTGCAGCTGAGCAGAAGCTTTATGAATCCGATCAGTCAGATTTCAAATCAGCTGAATATGGTTGTCATGGCACTTGCCGGAGCAGAACGTATTTTTAAACTGATGGATGAAGAGCCGGAAGTTGACGAAGGATACGTTACACTGGTCAATGCAAAATATGACGAGAACGGTGAGCTGACGGAATCAAAAGAAAGAACCGGACTGTGGGCATGGAAACATCCGCATGGCGATGGAACGCTGACTTACACAAAAATGCGTGGCGAAGTGCGGTTCTATGATGTAGATTTTGGTTATAATGAAGAAAAGATCGTGCTCCACAATATCAGTCTGTATGCAGAACCGGGACAGAAAGTGGCGTTTGTAGGTTCTACCGGAGCCGGAAAAACAACGATCACAAACCTGATCAACCGTTTCTATGATCTGGCTGACGGAAAGATCCGTTACGATGACATCAATATCAACAAGATCAAAAAGGCAGACCTGAGACGTTCTCTTGGTGTGGTTCTGCAGGAAACAAACCTGTTTACCGGAACGATCATGGAAAACATCCGTTACGGAAAACTGGATGCAACGGATGAGGAAGTCTATGCAGCAGCAAAACTTGCAAATGCGGATGACTTTATCCGACTGCTTCCGAATGGTTACGATACGGTGATCACAGGAAATGGCGGAAGCCTTTCACAGGGACAGCGTCAGCTGATCGCAATCGCAAGAGCAGCGGTAGCTGATCCGCCTGTTATGATCCTGGATGAGGCTACGTCTTCGATTGATACCAGAACAGAGGCAATCGTACAGAGAGGTATGGATGCTCTGATGAAAGGACGTACCGTATTTGTTATTGCACACAGACTGTCGACAGTACGAAATTCTGATGTTATAATGGTGCTGGAGCAGGGACGTATTATTGAGAGAGGATCTCACGATAAGCTGATCGCCGAAAAAGGCAAATATTATCAGCTTTATACAGGAGCATTTGAACTGGAATGATGTGATCATGAAGAAAAGAAAGTTTAGCAGATGGATTCTGCTTCTGTGCTGCCTTTTTATTCCGGCATTTACAGCCGGGGCGAAGGCACCGCTTGGTACACCGACAAGAGAAGTGCTGCTGGATATGGCGTGGGATTGTCTGGAAGAATACAATTTCAGCTGTATCCGCACCAATGCTGTTGCAGTAAGCAAAGCAACACAAATAATGTCGGAAAAAGAAGAACAGACGGAGACGCAGCAAGTGGAAACAGAACAACAAACGGAAGAGCAGAGCAGCGAGACATCGTTTGATGTGACGCAGTATATTTTTGTCGGAGATTCCAGGACGGTCGGCATGCATGAAACAGTCGGAGATTCCGGCTGCGTGTGGATCGGTCAGGTTTCAGCGGGATTATCCTGGTTTCAGGATACTGCCGTTGGAGAGATTGATGAGTCAGTGACGCAGGGATCTGTGATCATTATCAATATGGGAGTCAACGATCTTGGAAATGCATGGGGATATATTGATCTTCTGAAAGAGAAAATTCCTCAGTGGATGGAAAAAGGAGCCGAAGTCTACTATATGTCGGTAAATCCGGTAGAAAACCATCCGTATATTTCCAATGAGGATATTGCGAATTTTAACAATATTCTTTATAATAATCTTCCGTCAGAGACTGGTTGGATAGAGACAAATTCCTATCTGCTGGAGAGTGGATATTCCACACAGGACGGCGTACACTTTGATGCGGAAACGTATCAGAAAATATTTAATTATACAATGGAAGTGCTGTCTGGATTCGGACGACAATAAAAATGTCTGGAGGAAATGAAAATGGGTGTTTTAAGTGGTTTAAAACCGGAAAAAGTATTTTATTATTTTGAGGAGCTTTGTAAAATTCCACATGGTTCCTATCATACAAAACAGATCAGTGATTATCTGGTACAGTTTGCAAAAGAACGTAACCTGGAGTGCAGTCAGGATGACAGCAACAATGTTGTGATCCGCAAAGCAGCATCCGCAGGATACGAAGATGCACCAGTCGTTATTTTGCAGGGACACTGCGATATGGTCTGCGAAAAAACAGCAGATTCCACACACGACTTTGAAAAAGATGGCCTGGATCTGATGATCGAAGGCGATTATGTTACTGCGAACGGAACAACACTTGGCGGAGACGACGGAATTGCAGTTGCATATGCACTGGCAATCCTTGATGATGATACATTGAAACATCCGGCACTGGAAGTGGTTATCACAACAGATGAGGAAGTAGGACTTCTCGGAGCAAAAGCTCTGGACTACTCACAGCTGAAGGGTAAATACCTGATCAACATGGATTCCGAAGAAGAAGGATATCTGTGGGTAAGCTGTGCAGGCGGACTTTCTGCAATCACAACGATTCCGGTCAGATATCAGGAGGTAAGCGGAGAAAAATATGAGCTGGTTATTTCCGGACTGAACGGCGGACATTCAGGAGCAGAGATTGATAAAAACAGAGCAAACTCCAACAAACTGATCGGACAGGCTTTATTTACACTGGAACAGGATATCCCGTTCTGCCTGACAGCACTGGAAGGCGGCACAAAGGACAATGCGATCCCGAGACTGTCAAAAGCTGTTTTTGTTGCAGATAAAGAAGCAGAAGAAGCAATTTTTGCTGCAGCAGAGAAACTTCAGAATGACTGGAGAACGGAATATACCGGAACCGATGAAGGCATTACCGTGACTGTGAAAAAAATCGGTGAGACAACCGAAAAAGCTCTGGAGCAGGTAAGTCAGGAAAAGATTATTTTCTTCCTGGTACAGGTGCCATATGGCATCCAGAAAATGAGCGGTTCCATCGAAGGACTGGTAGAGACATCTATCAACCCTGGTATTCTGATGCTGAACGAAGAAGAATGCAAAATTGTCAGCAGTGTGCGAAGCAGCATTGACAGTGCAAAAGATGCACTGACTGCAAAGGTTTGCTACCTCAGCGAATTCCTGGGCGGAGACTGTGTAACAGAGGGCGACTACCCGGCATGGGAGTACCGCAAAGAATCCAAACTGCGTGACATTATGGTAGATTCTTACAAAGAGCTGTTCGGAGACGGACCGGAAGTAAAAGCGATCCATGCAGGTCTGGAATGTGGTCTTTTCTATGAGAAGATCGAAGGTCTGGATGCAGTTTCCTTTGGACCGACCATGAAGGATATCCATACAACAGAAGAAGTTCTTTCCATTTCTTCTACCGCACGTATGTGGGATTATCTGGTAAAAGTGCTGGAAAATATTAAGGCATAAATTATAACTGTTTTATACAGAATGAAAAATCAGGCAGAGGCAAAGGAGAAAGCCTATGAGGGATAAAGTAAGAAAACATTTTTATTTTTCCGGAGATGTGCAGATGGTAGGATTTCGTTATCAGGCGAAGTATGCTGCCGATGATCTCGGACTGACCGGATGGGTGTGCAACCTTTGTGACGGAAGGGTCGAGATGGAAGTACAGGGACGGGATTCTGATATAGACCGCCTCCTTGCCCGCCTCTATGAAGCCAGATCCATACGGATCACAGACATAGAAGCAAGGCGTATGCCGTTGCAGCCAGGTGAAAAAGGATTTCGCGTAACAGGTTATTAAAGGGTGAAAGTAGCTGTAAAGATACAGAACAGTTACGGGTGAGAAAAGAAAACGTCAGGTGTTCATGCAGATTTGATAAAGATGGTTGTAAACAGACAGTCATCTGGTAATGATAAGAGTACAGAATTACTATGCAAATTGTATCCGAAAAAGAAAGGAAAATAAAAATGGATAAAAAAGAATTTGCTTTAAATCAGCATGAAAAATGGAATGGAAAAATCGAAGTGATCAGCAGAGCAAAAATTGAGACACCGGAAGATCTGGCAGTGGCCTATACACCGGGAGTTGCAGAACCTTGCCTGAAGATTGCAAAAGACGTTGATTTGTCTTATAAGTATACAAGAAGAGGAAACCTGGTGGCTGTCGTAACGGACGGCACAGCAGTACTCGGACTTGGAGATATCGGACCGGAAGCAGGTATGCCGGTTATGGAAGGAAAGTGTGCTTTGTTTAAAGAATTTGGCGATGTGGATGCTTTTCCACTTTGCATTCGCAGC
>CDZY01008352.1_pt1 | contig 12754 bp, 10 predicted proteins | sample 557671 | NCBI WGS metagenome assembly CDZY01 (sample SAMEA3182091, study PRJEB8094) | gut metagenome | biome: human; feature: gut; material: Stool; isolation source: human stools | place: Canada | collected 2013-03-11
TATGAATTGTCAGGCAGATGATTATGATAAATTGATCCAGATAGCAGATGCTCTGGCGACGGACTATGGATTTGTAATATTGGAAAAACGGTTTGTGGATGTGACACGCAGATATGGAATTATGGAAAATTACATAAAAGGCTGGGAGATAACATTTCAAAACAAAGAATATTTTGAACAGCAAATGGGATGTTCAATTTATGATGTGTTACCGGATATCGAGAAAACGACTTTATTATGTCCGGCACCGTGGAAACCGAAAAATAGAAATATAGAAGGAAGAAAAATCGTATCCTTTTGATAATTGCGATCTGGAAATTTATGTGGGAAAATTAAATAACGAAGTAGCGGTTGACGGGGATGAAAACGAACTGGTCTGGACTGAACTGGATCAGAATTTTTTTGATACAACCAAATATGCCGGAGAAGGAAATATCGGTCATATTATGCTGCATGTGAAACGACATAAAAAGGAGTTGTCCTTGGATGACATGGTAAGATAGTAAGCAAGATGAAACCGGGAAGGGGCTAAATTATGTTAAGACTAGTAAAACTCGAACTAAAGTATCAGCAACAACTAAATGAGATGATGGATGAATGGACCGCATCAAAGGAGAAAATTATTCCGTGGTCAATCCGGAAGTGCGATTATCACAATTTTGAAACTTATCTGAATGCTTTAGAAGAAAAGAAAGAAAGTGAGGAAAAGGTTCCGGATTCAACATTTTTCTGTCTTGATACGAAACGCAATATTTTTGTAGGAGCAGTTAATATTCGGCACTATTTGAATGAAAAATTATTGCTTGGAGGTGGGCATATCGGAGATGGCATCCGTCCAAGTGAACGAGGAAAAGGTTACGGTACAAAAATGATCGCGCTAGCGTTGGAAGAATGCAGAAAACTTGGAATAGACCGAGTTTTAATGTGCTGTGATAAGGACAATCCGGCATCTGCAAAAACAATTATTAAAAACCGGGGTGTTTTAGAAAATGAAGTGATGGATGAGGGGAGTCTGGTGCAAAGATATTGGATTGAGATAAATACAGATCTGTTTACGGGCAGAGAATCTATATGCAATTATTTGAAAGAACGCGACATTTCCTATGAAATAACAGAGCATAAAGCGGTGCGTGACATGGGTGATTTATATTCCCTCAATCTGCCTTATCCCGAATGTACAGCGAAAAATTTGCTTATTCGTGATGGAAAAAGACAAAATTATTATCTTCTTACGATAAAACAGAACAAAAAAATAGATTTAAAAGGATTCCGTAAGCAAAATAAGCTGTCGGCATTATCATTTGCTTATGAAGCTGAACTGGATGAGATTTTGGGAGTGTCACCGGGGGCTGTCGGTCCGCTTGGAATATTAAATGATACAGAATGCCGTGTGCATTTTTACATGGATGATGAATTTAAAGGAAACAGGGTTGGCGTGCATCCGAATGAAAATACGGCGACACTTTGGATGTCAGCAGATGATTTGCTGAATTTGATTCAGAATCATGGAAATATTGCGGAATACGTGAGGATGGATGAAATTTGTTTTGACTAATAAAAAGAAAAACGAACAAATGTTCAGATTTTTATTGCATTATAAAACTCATTGTGTTATACTAGTCACACGATGAGTTTAATTTTTTGAGTATATTTTATGATAAACCGTGCGAACATAAGCATAGACGGAGGTGTTTCGATAATTATGGATCATTTTGTGTTACATTCCGAATACGAACCGACCGGTGATCAGCCGGAAGCCATTAAAGCACTTGTAGATGGATTTAAAGAGGGAAACCAGTTTCAGACACTTCTCGGTGTTACCGGCTCCGGAAAGACATTTACGATGGCAAATGTAATCGAGCAGATGAATAAGCCTACTTTGGTCATTGCCCATAATAAGACCCTGGCAGCTCAGTTATATGGTGAGTTTAAAGAGTTTTTCCCGGAAAATGCGGTAGAATATTTTGTTTCCTATTATGATTATTATCAGCCGGAAGCTTATGTGCCGTCGACGGATACGTATATCGAAAAGGATTCCGCCATCAATGATGAAATTGACAAACTGCGCCATTCCGCGACAGCGGCACTGACGGAGCGGCGGGATGTTATTATTATTGCCAGTGTTTCCTGTATTTATGGATTGGGTAGTCCGATTGACTACCAAAATATGACAGTATCACTCCGCCCGGGAATGATGCGCGAGCGGGATGAAGTGATTCAGAGACTGGTGGAGATCCAGTATACTCGAAATGATATGGATTTTCACCGTGGTACATTCCGGGTACGTGGTGATGTGCTTGAGATTTTTCCGGCATCAGCGACGGACCGGGCAATCCGGGTAGAATTTTTTGGAGATGAAGTAGACCGCATTCAGGAAATTGATGTGCTGACAGGAACCCCGTTGAACAATTTGGAGCATATGGTTGTATTCCCGGCTTCCCATTATGTCGTGTCTCCGGATAAAATGGAAAAAGCGATAACGGGGATAGAGAAAGAATTGAAAGAGCGTGTCAAATATTTCAAAGCAGAAGACAAATTGATCGAAGCACAGCGAATTTCAGAGCGAACACATTTTGATATTGAGATGCTGCGTGAGACGGGATTTTGTTCCGGTATCGAAAATTATTCGATGCACTTAAATGGCATGAAGGAGGGCGAGATGCCGCATACCCTTTTGGACTATTTCCCAGATGATTTTCTGATCATGGTGGATGAGTCTCATATAACGATTCCACAGATACGGGGAATGTATGCCGGTGACCAGTCGCGTAAAACGACACTTGTAGATTATGGATTCCGCCTGCCGTCAGCAAAGAGCAATCGTCCGTTAAATTTTGAAGAGTTTGAAAGTCATATCAATCAGATGATGTTTGTTTCGGCAACTCCGTCGGAATATGAAGAATCACATGAATTGATGCGCACGGAGCAGATTCTTCGTCCTACCGGACTTTTGGATCCGGAAGTGATCGTTCGTCCGGTGGCTGGGCAGGTGGATGATCTGCTGAAAGAAATTAAAGCGGTAACGAAGAAAAAAGGAAAAGTTTTGGTGACGACGCTTACGAAACGTATGGCAGAAGATCTGACGGATTATTATAAAGAAGTTGGTGTCCGGGTAAAATATCTGCATTCTGATATTGATACGTTGGAAAGAAGTGAGATCATCCGGGATATGCGGCTGGATGTGTTTGATGTTCTGGTTGGTATCAATTTGCTGCGAGAAGGGCTTGATATACCGGAAGTGAGTCTTGTGGCGATTCTGGATGCGGACAAAGAAGGCTTCCTTCGTTCGGAGACTTCGTTGATACAGACGATTGGACGAGCAGCAAGAAATGCAGAAGGCCGGGTAATCATGTATGCAGACAAGCGGACGGATTCGATGGATAAAGCGATTTCGGAGACGGAACGACGCCGTAAAATTCAGGATGCCTATAATAAGGAACATGGTATTACACCGCAGACGATTAAGAAAGCGGTCAGAGAGTTGATCCGTATTTCGTCCAAGGCAGATGCAGGAATGGAAGAGTTGCAGAAAGATCCGGAATATATGTCAGAAGAAGAATTGCAGAAACAGATTGCGAAGATTATGAAGAAAATGAACCAGGCGGCGGCAGAACTGAATTTTGAGTTGGCGGCATCGCTTCGTGATCAGATGATAAAAATGAAAAAGATATTGCAGGAGATGGAATAAAATGGAAAATAAGAGAATCATACAGATACGAGGAGCGAAAGAGCATAATTTAAAAGGTGTTGATCTCGACATTCCGCGCGATGAATTTGTGGTATTGACAGGATTGAGTGGTTCAGGTAAGTCGTCACTTGCGTTTGATACGATTTATGCAGAAGGGCAGCGCCGTTATATGGAATCGCTGTCTTCGTATGCCAGAATGTTTCTGGGACAGATGGAAAAGCCAAACGTCGAGAGTATTTCCGGACTTCCTCCGGCGATATCGATCGATCAGAAAACGACAAACCGTAATCCAAGATCTACGGTGGGAACGGTAACCGAAATATATGATTATTTTCGTTTATTATACGCACGTATCGGGATTCCACATTGTCCAAAATGTGGAAAAGAGATTAAACGGCAGACAGTAGATCAGATGGTAGATGAAATTATGAATTTACCGGAACGTACGAAAATACAGCTTTTGGCACCGGTTGTCCGCGGACGTAAAGGAGAGCATGCAAAAGTGTTCGAGAGGGCAAAGAAGAGTGGATATGTACGTGTTATCGTGGATGGAAATATGTACGATCTGTCGGAAGAAATTTCGCTGGAAAAGAATAAAAAGCATAATATTGAGATTGTGGTGGACCGACTTGCCATTCGGGAAGGAATTGAAAAACGTATGGCAGAGTCGATTGAAAGTGTAATGCAGCTTTCCGGAGGTCTGCTTGTGGTAGATGTGATTGACGGAGAGCCGATTAATTTCAGCCAGAGTTTTTCCTGCCCGGACTGTGGAATCAGTATTGATGAGATTGAACCGAGAAGTTTTTCGTTTAACAATCCATTTGGAGCCTGTCCGGTCTGTCATGGAATCGGTTATAAGATGGAGTTTGCCCCGGAACTGATGATTCCGGATCCGTCACTAAGTATTGATGACGGAGCTATCGCTGTGCTGGGATGGCAGTCTGTGACAAACGAGGGAAGTTTTACCAGAGCGACGATGGAAGCATTGGCAAAAAAATACAATTTTGATCTTTCTACCCCTTTTGAAGACTATCCGCAGAATATTCAGGATATCATTCTTCATGGAACGAAGGGAGAAAAGGTGGATGTTCACTATGTGGGACAGCGTGGACGAGGTGTATACAGTATTGAATTTGAAGGTTTGATAAAAAATGTTGAGCGGCGCTACCGTGAGACAGCATCCGATACAACAAAACAGGAATATGAGACATTTATGCGGATTACCCCATGTTCGGAGTGTGGGGGAAGAAGATTGAAAAAGGAATCTCTGGCTGTTACAGTGGGAGATCGGAATATTGCGGAAATCTGTGATTATTCCATCGGTGATTTAAAGAAATTTGTGGATGGTCTGGACTTGACACCGACACAGCTTCAGATTGGTAAATTGATTTTGCGTGAGATCAAATCAAGACTTGGTTTTCTTTTGGATGTCGGACTGGAGTATTTATCATTATCCCGTGCAACATCATCTTTATCCGGTGGAGAAGCACAGCGTATCCGTCTGGCGACGCAGATAGGATCGGGTCTTGTAGGTGTTGCCTACATTTTGGATGAACCGAGTATTGGCCTCCATCAACGTGACAATGACAAATTGATAAAGACATTGCAGCATTTAAAAGACCTTGGAAATACCTTGATCGTGGTAGAACATGATGAGGATACGATGCTGGCTGCGGATTATGTGGTAGACATTGGACCAGGTGCAGGAGAACATGGTGGAAAAGTCGTTGCGGCAGGAACGGCAGAGGACATTATGAAATGCGAAGAGTCGGTGACAGGGGCTTATCTCAGTCATCGTATCGTGATTCCTGTGCCGGAGAAACGGCGCAAGCCAACCGGATATTTAAAAGTAATCGGTGCAAAAGAAAATAATTTAAAAAATATAAATGTAGATATACCGCTGGGTGTATTTACCTGTGTGACCGGTGTGTCCGGGTCCGGAAAAAGTTCGCTGGTAAATGAGATCTTGTATAAGATGCTGGCGAAGACATTGAACCGTGCCAGATGCATTCCGGGAAAAGTGAAAGAGATCAAAGGGATGGATCAGCTCGATAAGGTCATTAATATTGACCAGTCACCGATCGGCCGTACGCCGAGATCCAACCCGGCGACGTATACCGGAGTATTTGATATGATCCGTGATCTGTTTGCTGCCACGCCGGACGCAAAGGCAAGAGGCTACAAGAAAGGAAGATTCAGTTTTAATGTGAAGGGCGGCCGTTGCGAAGCCTGTCGAGGAGACGGAATTTTAAAGATTGAGATGAACTTTTTGCCCGATGTATATGTGCCTTGCGAAGTGTGCCATGGCAAGCGTTACAATCGTGAAACACTGGATGTTTTGTACAAAGGAAAAAGTATATACGATGTGCTGGATATGACGGTTGAAGAGGCGCTTGACTTTTTCAAAAACATTCCTTCGATTCATCGCAAGATACAGACAATGTATGATGTCGGCCTGTCTTATGTAAAATTGGGACAGCCGTCGACGACATTGTCCGGTGGAGAAGCGCAGCGTATCAAACTTGCGACAGAACTTAGTAAACGGAGTACCGGAAGAACCATCTATATTTTGGATGAGCCGACCACGGGACTTCATTTTGCGGACGTTCACAAATTGATCGAGATATTGCAGCGGCTTACCGATGGCGGAAACACGGTACTTGTCATTGAACACAATCTGGATGTGATCAAAACAGCAGATTATATCATTGATATCGGACCGGAAGGCGGAGAAAAAGGCGGAACGGTAATCGCCAAGGGAACACCGGAAAAAGTTGCCAAAACAGAAGGCTCCTATACAGGGGAGTATATCCGTAAAATGCTGCCGCAGAAAGGAAAGAAGAAATGAAAGAATACCCTTTTTTTGCCATGATGGCAAGGATGAAATACATTGAGCGGTGGGCACTAATGAGAAATTCTGTAAAAGAAAATATCAGTGAACATTCGCTTGAGGTGGCGATGATCGCACATGCATTGGGGATTATTGCCAATGAAAAATTCGGAAAAGAAATCGATCTTGGAAAAATTACATTAATGGGTTTGTACCATGATGCCAATGAAATCATTACCGGAGATATGCCTACTCCTGTAAAATACTATGACGAAGAGATACAAAAGGCATATAAAAAAGTAGAGAGAGTGGCAAGCGTTACCTTGTTAAATCAGCTTCCGGATTATATGCAGCCCTATTACCGGGAAATTTTGCTGGAACAATCCGGGGAAGAAGCCTTGTGGCGTCTTGTAAAGGGGGCAGATAAATTGTCTGCTTTGATTAAGTGCATTGAGGAGAAAAAGGCAGGAAATTCGGAGTTTTCCACGGCCCATGAAACAATTTTGGAATCCTTAAAACAGATGGAACTTCCGGAAGTTGACACGTTTATGGAAGAATTTCTGCCCTCGTATACAAAGACATTGGATGATATACAAAAAAAGTGAAAAAATTTGTTCTAACACTAGCGATATTTTTACAAGTATGTTATACTAGTATTATTATAGTGCAGGTAGTAACAATTTTTGTAAAGGAAGGTACTGATAATGAGAAGGATATTATGCTTTGGAGATTCAAATACATATGGTTATGCTCCGGACGGACAGCGATACGAAGCAGACAGCATATGGCCGGGAATCATGGGAAAATTATTGGGAGATCGTTTTGAAGTTATTGCCGATGGAAAAAATGGAAGAACGATTGCGTTTGATGATCCATATATAGAAGGCTGTAACGGTATGCTTGATATTGAGGCAAGTCTTGAAGCCAATGCACCATTGGATCTTGTTGTACTGATGCTGGGAACCAATGATCTGAAAAAGTATTTTGATGCTACACCGGCTCAGATCGCGCAAAATCTTAAGACGATGTGCGAGTTGATCCAGCAGAAAACAGACGCAAAGATTTTGATTGCAAGTCCGATGCTTTTGGGAGATGAAATTGAATTTTCACCGACATTAAGTTTGGAATTTGGACGTGCTCAGATTGATTATTCTTTTGATTTTGCGCCACAGTTTTCGAAAGTAGCCCAGGAAGTGGGGGCAGGATTTATTGACCTTGCTGTTGTGGCTGTGTCAAGTGGTGCAGACTGCCTTCATCTTATGCCGGAAGAACACCAGCAGATTGGTGCGGCGATGAAAGATAAGGTAATGGAAGCATTTGCAGAGGAGATTCGTGCGGAAGAGGAAGAAGAACGCCGGAAAGCGGAGGAAGAAGCTCGTCGTAAGGCGGAGGAAGAGGCAGCCCGCCGGAAAGCGGAGGAAGAAGCTCGTCGTAAGGCGGAGGAAGAGGCAGCCCGCCGGAAAGCGGAGGAAGAAGAAGCCCGCCGGAAAGCGGAGGAAGAGGAAGCCCGCCGCAAAGCCGAAGAGGAGGCTCGTCAAAAAGCCGAGGAAGAAGCGCGACTTAAAGCGGAAGAAGAGGCTCGACGGAAAGCTGAGGAAGAGGAAAGACTTCGTCTGGCAGCGGAAGAGGAGGCTCGCCGTAAGGCCGAAGAAGAGGCATTACAGAAAGCTCAGGCAGAAGAGAAGGCACGCCGTGAGCAGAAAGAGATAGAGGAAGCTGCACGCAAAAAACAGGAAGCGATTTTGGAAGAGGCAGCGAAAGAAGCAGAAAAAGAAAAAGAAACGGTATTTGATCCGATGAATCCAAATCAGGAAGATCTTCCGGTGTGGCAGGTGGGCGATGTAGATTTGTCTGCACCGGTGGCACAGGAAGAAGCGGATAATATTGTTTTGTCCGGTGAGATTACGGCATCTGCGGCAGCATCCGAGCAGGAGGATGATCTGGCATCGATGCTTCAGGAAGAACAGCCAAGTGGACTGGGCGGTATTGAGTTTGCAACCGGCGGAACATTGGATTCACTTGACACTTCGACAGGTAGTTCACAGACAGATTTTGGTGGCTTGACAACACTGGAATTTGGCACAGCAGCATCTTCTGAGCAGAAGGAAAAGATGATAGCCGGAAAAGTATATCGTTTTGATGATGAACTGCATGAAGTTATATTTAGGACCAGAAAATTGACAGATGAGTTTAACCAAACACGATATGATGACGTAGATGGCAGAGAACGTATTATCCGTGATCTGTTTGGCAGTGTTGGAGCAAAGGTATGTGTAGAAGCTCCATTCCGCTGTGATTACGGCTTTAATATTCATGTTGGCGATAACTTTTATGCAAATTATGGCTGCGTTGTGCTGGATTCTGCAAAAGTAACCATTGGAGACCATGTATTTTTAGGACCAAATGTACAGATTTATACACCGTGTCATCCAATCTATGCACCGGCTCGAAATGAAGGCTATGAATACGCAAAAGAAGTGACGATTGGCGACGATGTTTGGATTGGCGGAAATGTTACGATTGTACCGGGAGCACACATTGGAAGTAATGTTGTGATCGGAGCGGGATCGGTTGTAACAGGAGATATTCCGGACGGAGTTGTTGCTGCGGGAAATCCTTGCCGCATTATCCGTAAGATTACAGAGCAGGATAAACAAAACTGGCTTGATAAAAAAGAAAATGACTAATCGTTAATTGGTAGTAAATACGAAAAGAACCTTCGAAAACTCAGACGAGTGATCGAAGGTTCTTTTTATAAATAATATAATCTGATAACTTAATGAATCGAGTCTCTGTATTCTCTTGAAGAAGCGAAAAAGCGATTAATCTCGCCACCTTGTTCGTTGGCGATGTAGGAACGCATTTTTGTCAGTTCATCAATCATAAGGGAAAGAAAATGGTCGATACTGTCAGCGTTGGAGAGGCAGATGCTTTCCCACATTTCCGGAGAAGAAGAGGCGATTCGTGTAATGTCTTTGAAACCGCCGGCGGCAAAAGTTTTCATAAGTTCATTTGATGTATCATTTTCGCGGACCATATTGACAAGCGAGGCGGCTACAATATGTGGCACATGGCTGATCGCAGCGGTAATATCGTCGTGAAGACCGGCATCTACTGTAGCAAAGATGGCACCTGTTCCGGAGAGAATTTTCTTTAGAAAAAGAACTTTTTCTTCTGCGGTCGTTTTGCATGGAGTGAGAAGATAGTAGGAATCCTGCAGTAAATCTTCGGAGGAATTCGCAAACCCGGTCTTTTCCGAGCCTGCCATCGGATGCCCGCCGATGAATTGGGCCTCCAGTTCGAGACGTTCGACCTCTTTATGGATGTTTCCTTTCACACTTCCGACATCTGTAATAATACAGGTTTTATTGATAAGAGGTTTTAACTGTTCCAAAAATTGAATATTCTGCAACACAGGAGCACATAGGAAAATAATATCGCATTCAGAAAAACGAGCATCTATCGAATAGGTGATATCGCTGATAATTCCGTCTTTTTGTCCCTGCAAAAGATCTTCGTTCTTTCTACGGCTGTAGACGATAATCCGGCAAGAGGGAAAATTTTTGCGGATGGAGCGGGCAATGGAACCGCCGATCAGGCCCAGCCCTAAAAAACCAATAGTAATTTGTTTCATGATGTCCTCCTTGTGTGTTTGTACATGATTTCCGATTTTATTTTACATCAAAATGTTGATATTGTAAACAAATGATTGAAAATCCCTTTGAAATTTAAAGAACTTTATGATATGATTTAAGAAAAAATCAAGGCAGAAAGGAAGCAGATAAAATGAAAGATACAACAATTTCAGATTCCATTTTTTACGTGGGTGCAGATGATACGACACTGGATTTGTTTGAAAGCCAGTATATTGTTCCGGAAGGAGTGTCTTATAACTCCTATGTGATCATGGACGATAAAATTACGATTATGGACACTGTGGATCAGCGGGCAACAGAAGAGTGGATCGCTAATGTGAAAAATGTCCTTAAAGATAAGACTCCTGCTTATCTTGTGGTATCCCATATGGAACCGGATCATGCGGCAAATATTCAGAAGATTGCGGAAATGTATCCGGAAATGAAAATTATTGGAAATGCAAAAACATTTTCGATGATGCCACAGTTTTTCGACTTTGATCTGAGTAATCGAAGTGTTGTGGTAAAAGAAGGCGAAGAAATTTCGCTGGGAGCACATACGCTTCAGTTTTTCATGGCTCCGATGGTGCATTGGCCGGAAGTTATGGTAACATATGAGAAGAGTGAAAAAATTCTATTTTCTGCAGATGGATTTGGTAAATTTGGTGCCTTGTCTGTAGAAGCAGACTGGGCTTGTGAAGCCAGAAGATATTATTTTAATATTGTAGGAAAATATGGTGCACAGGTACAGGCATTGTTAAAGAAAGCGGCGACATTGGATATTCAGATGATCTGCCCACTTCATGGACCGATCTTGAAAGAAAATCTTGGCTATTATATTGACAAATATAATACTTGGAGCAGCTATGAGCCAGAAGATGAGGGGGTATTGGTAGCTTATGCTTCCATCCATGGAAATACTGCCAAAGCTGCTAAAAAGATGGGCGAGATCCTCAAAGAAAAAGGTGCTAAGAAAGTAGTTGTCAGTGATCTTTCCCGTGAGGATATGGCAGAAGTAATAGAAGATGCATTCCGCTATGATAAGATCGTTGTCGCAGCAGCAACCTATGATGGAGGAATTTTCCCGGTTATGGAAGACTTCCTTCGCCATTTGAAGAGTAAAAATTATCAGAAACGTGTCGTAGGTATTATGGAAAATGGTTCCTGGGCGCCGATGGCAGGAAAACAGATGCGCGCGATTCTGGATGAGATGAAAAATCTTACCATTTGCGACAGTCAGGTAACGATCCGTTCTACGATGAATGAGAAAAATGTAGAAGAAATGAATCAGCTGGCTGAAGAACTTTTGGAAAAATAAGGAAAATAAAGAAAAATAAACGTCCGATACAGAGAAATCGTTTCCCTGCAGCGGACGTTTTTATCTTTTTAAAAAGTATTTATAGTTTTGAGTATCCGTAACTATTTACAATGGCATCGATTTTCTGTCCTGCATGACAAAGAGGGCAGTCTTTCTGAGCAAATGATTTGTAATCTGAAAAATCATCCGTAGTAAAGATGGAACGAACCGGATATCCGTGAATTTCATCTTTTGCACTAAAAATCGCAGACAATCCCTGAATGATTCCACCATAATATTCCAAACACTCCAGACATTGGTCAATGGTCTTTCCGGTAGTAGCAGAAGCAACAAGCAGGAGAATATTTTTCCCTCTGACCATTGGTTGAATATTGTCACGGAAAAACATCTGTCCGCAGGAATCGAATTCCGGCTCAATGACATAGATGCTTTGGTGTGAGTTCATGGAGATAACGCCGGCATCTGTCAGAATCTCAGCAAGATAAGCACCGATGACATAGGTTCCGTCCATGCAGACGATCGCATCGATCGGAGTATTGTATTTGTAATTGTTTGCCATGGTGGAAGCCACGGCTTTTGCCTCGCGCTGTCCGACTTTCAAACGTGTCATATCCATGTAGTAGTTGATGTGTGAGTGGCTGGTAGCAAAATGTCCGGGAACCACTTTCAATAAAATTTTACTGTTAATTTTTGATGGTATTTTAATCGCATTTTCAAACATAGGCAACCTCCTGTATGATTGTAGTATTTGAAACAAAAATTATTTTGCCGGTTCACCGGTGGCGGTTTCTTCGGACGCTTTTTCATCGTTTTCGCCTTCTTCTTTCTTTGACGTCTGCGACAACAGTGTCAGAATGGAGAGAAGAATTGTTAAAACAATAGGTGCTGCGTAGATGATCGTTCGAATATCAGAACGAACCCGGACGCCAGGGGAGTTAAACCAGATAAATAACGTGAGGTAGGTGGTAAATACCAAAGTCCCGAAAATAATGCCCAAAATCTGACCGATGCGTTTTCCCTTTAACCAAGAGACCCAAAGGCAATACACCAGAAAAAAAGCGAGTGCACTGTCGAAAAGACCAAAAATAAGCATACCAACATTGATTCCCATAGGACTATCCTCCATTTCAAATTATGTTCTGTTATGTTGCATAAAAACAGTATACTACATTATTTGAAAAATTTCCATGATTTTTTGTTGACAAGTAAAAAAAAATATGATATTGTAATAAAGCACGCAGGAATGGCGGAATTGGCAGACGCGCACGGTTCAGGTCCGTGTG
>CDZY01035248.1_pt1 | contig 12654 bp, 6 predicted proteins | sample 557671 | NCBI WGS metagenome assembly CDZY01 (sample SAMEA3182091, study PRJEB8094) | gut metagenome | biome: human; feature: gut; material: Stool; isolation source: human stools | place: Canada | collected 2013-03-11
CCCAAGGGGCTTTGCCCCTTGACCCCACAAGGGACTTCGTCCCTTGACCCTTTCGCGCGATTGAGTTGGTGACACGCTCATGCAGTGCCCGCGTGTTGATTGGGGACACCGCGCAGTCTGCATAAAAACCAAGACGCAAAAAGACCGCTGCACATCTCATGCAGCGGTCTTTCTGATTGTCAATTAGTGCGTCAGCAGCAGCATCGCCACAAACAGCGCCGTAATCACCCAAGTACCGGCCTTGATGTTCTTCGCCTTGCCCGTGCAGAGGTTAATCACCACATAGGACAGCAGGCCGAAGCAAATGCCATAGGAAATGTTGTACGCGAAGGGCATAATCGCCAGCGTCAGGAACGCCGGAACAGCTTCCGTCGCGTCCAGCCACTTAATGTCCTTGACGCAGTTCATCATCAGCACGCCGACGTAAATCAGCGCCGCCGCCGTCGCGCAGCCGGGAACAAGCTGCGCCACCGGGCTGAGGAACATGGCGACAAGGAACATCAGCGCCGTCACCATCGAGGACAGACCCGTACGGCCGCCCTCCGCCACGCCAGAGGAGGATTCGACGAACGTCGTCACCGTGGACGTGCCGCAGATTGCACCCGTGGTGGTCGCAATCGCATCCGCCAGCATCGCCTTGTCCATGTTCGGCACTTCGCCGTCCTTGGTCAGCATGTTGCCGCGCGCGCAAGCGCCATACAGCGTGCCGATGGTGTCAAACATATCCACCATGCAGAACGCCAGCGCGGTTGTCGCAATGGTGAGGATGGTGTTCGCCACGCCATGCGCCTCAACATAGGGCGCGAAGTTGAAGCCCTCGGTGAAGACCTTGCCGAACGCGCCGGAGAAGAATTCGTTGAACGCCGCGAAGGGGCTGGACATCGTGATGTCCGCGCCGAAGTTCGGAATCGTCAGGAAACCCAGCACATAGTACAGCACCGTGCCGCCGACAATGCCCAGCAGGACGGAGCCTTTCACGTTGCGGTGGCTCATGATGGCAATCGCCAGCAGCGCAACGATGGTCACAATCATTGCCATAACGCCTGCATTCCAGCCATGTGCGAGCAGGTTGAAGGACGCCAGCGTGACGCCGGTGGATTCGCTCGGAATGATGATGCCCGCATTCTGCAAGCCAAGGAACGCGATAAACAGACCGATGCCCGCCGGAATCGCGACGCGAACCGCCTGCGGAATCGCTTGGAAGATGAGCTTGCGCAGACCCGTGACGGTCAGGAGGATGAACAGAATACCGTCAAAAAGCACCAGCACGAGGGCATTGGCATAGCTGAAGCCCAGCCCCAGCACGACCGTGTAAACAAAGTACGCATTCAGACCCATGCCGGACGCCTGCGCGAGCGGCAGGTTTGCCAGCAGGCCAATCGCCACCGTGCCGATGACGGCGGAAATGGCAGTCGCAATGTAAATCGCACCGTAAGTCACGCCGGGGATGCTGGAGAACATGCCCGCATTGACCATCAGGATATACGCCATGGCAAAGAAGGTCGTCAGACCCGCCAAGCACTCTGTCTTGAACGAGCTTCCCTTGGCGGTGTAGCCAAAGCGCCGATCAAGCGCGCTTGTGTTCTTAGAAGTAGCCATTGAATCAATTTCCTCCCTTGATTCCTCGTTTTTCCCCTTTTTCAGGGGCAAGCATTCCTATTATATCATAATTCGCGCCGCATTTCCACATGTTTTTCTGATTTTCTCGTCTTTTGTTCGGATTTACGGGGGAAAGAGACCCAAGGGGCTTTGCCCCTTGACCCCAGCAGGGACGCTGTCCCTGCACCCTGCAAGGGAGAATGAAACGGGACGAAGTCCCCTCCCTTGACCCTTCCGCGCGATTGGGTCGGTGACTTCTGCACACTATGCCCGCGTGCTGATCCGTCATCCGTTCCCCAAGCCCCGTCTTTTCCATTGTAACATGGGAGGCGAAGGCGAAGGAGTCCAGAGGGCGACCGCAGACTTCGTCTGTTTCCATTGCCCTCTGGAACCCGCGGAAAAGACCAATATCATAGGAAAAGGCAGCCGCATCCCCTGCGCCTAATCGTTCGCGCGGGGGATTTTCTCTTTTTCCCCCCAACGACAAAAAAGCGCCCTTGACTCTCGCGAATCAAGGGCTAATAGGAATCCGGCAGCGACTTATCCTCCCGGGCCGTGTCCAGCCAAGTACTTTCAGCACTGGAGAGCTTAACTTCTGTGTTCGGGATGGGAACAGGTGGAACCTCTCCGTCATTGCCACCGGAAATGGTAGCTATTTCGTTAGCTTGTCCTGCACCCTGACAACTGCACATCGAATGATTCTTTAGACCGTTCCAATTAGTTCTCAGTTTTCTGTTTCAGATTTGCTTTCGCTTGACTTCGCATTGCTTACGCTCCGCTCAGCCATCCTCATTTTCAGCTTTCAAGCATTAAATGAAGCTTTCGACCGATTAGTATCATCAAGCTACACGCCTTACAGCGCTTCCACCGATGACCTATCTACCTGGTAGTCCTCCAGGGGTCTATGTGGAGTCTTATTCTTGAGGTGGGCTTCACGCTTAGATGCCTTCAGCGTTTATCCCATCCGCACTTCGCTTCCCTGCTATGCCGTTGGCACGACAACAGTTGCACCAGTGGTGCGTCCATTCCGGTCCTCTCGTACTAGGAACAGCTCCTCTCATGACTCCTACGCCCACGATGGATAGGGACCGAACTGTCTCACGACGTTCTGAACCCAGCTCGCGTGCCGCTTTAATTGGCGAACAGCCAAACCCTTGGGACCTGCTTCAGCCCCAGGATGCGACGAGCCGACATCGAGGTGCCAAACCTCCCCGTCGATGTGGACTCTTGGGGGAGATCAGCCTGTTATCCCCGAGGTAGCTTTTATCCGTTAAGCGACGGCTTTTCCACTCAATACCGCCGGATCACTAAGCCCGACTTTCGTCTCTGCTCGATTTGTCAATCTCGCAGTCAGGCACCCTTCTGCCTTTGCGCTCTTCGAATGGTTTCCATCCATTCTGAGGGTACCTTTGGGCGCCTCCGTTACTCTTTCGGAGGCGACCGCCCCAGTCAAACTGTCCACCTGACACTGTCCATCCTCTGGTTTCACAGAGCTATGTTAGAATTTCAGTAACCGAAGAGTGGTATCCCAACATCGTCTCCACACGAGCCGAAACCCGTGTCTCTCAGACTCCCACCTATCCTGTGCATCAGTTACCGAAACTCAATATCAGGCTGCAGTAAAGCTCTACGGGGTCTTTCCGTCCAGTCGCGGGTAATGGGCATCTTCACCCATACTTCAATTTCACCGGGCCCCCTGTTGAGACAGCTCACAAGTCGTTACACCATTCGTGCGGGTCGGAACTTACCCGACAAGGAATTTCGCTACCTTAGGACCGTTATAGTTACGGCCGCCGTTTACTGGGGCTTCGGTTCGATGCTTCGATTGCTCTAACATGTTCCCTTAACCTTCCAGCACCGGGCAGGTGTCAGCACCTATACGTCAGCTCTCGCTTTCGCAGATACCTGTGTTTTTGCTAAACAGTCGCTTGTGACTATTCTCTGCGGCCTGCTCTCGCAGGCACCCCTTATCCCGAAGTTACGGGGTCATTTTGCCGAGTTCCTTAACAAGGGTTCTCCCGTTCGTCTCAGGATTCTCTCCTCGCCCACCTGCGTCGGTTTCCGGTACGGGTACCTTTGGATGTACTAGCAGCTTTTCTCGCCAGCGTGAACTCACTCGCTTCCCTACTGAAATTTCGGTCCGCATCACACCTCAGCTTATAGGGTTGCGTACTTCACTACAACCCAACCTTGATGCTTGCACAGGGTTGACCATCACCCTGCTCGAGTTATCCTTCTGTGTCACTGCTTCATTCCATCGGTAGTGCAGGAATCTACACCTGCTGTCCATCGCCTACGACTTCCGTCCTCGGCTTAGGCCCCGACTTACCCTGGGCGGATGAACCTTCCCCAGGAAACCTTGGGCTTTCGACGGGCATGTTTCTCGCATGCCTCTCGCTACTCATACCGGCATTCTCTCTTGTGCAGTGTCCACCGTGCCTCTCGATACGGCTTCTGCCTCTGCACATTGCTCCTCTACCGCGCATCCTTTCAGATGCACCCATCGCTTCGGTGTCACGTTTAGCCCCGGACATCTTCGGCGCACAATCACTCGACCAGTGAGCTATTACGCACTCTTTAAATGTGTGGCTGCTTCTGAGCCAACATCCTGGTTGTCTGTGCAATTCCACATCCTTCTCCACTTAACGTGAACTTGGGGACCTTAGCGGTTGATCTGGGGTGTTCCCCTTTTGCCCGCGGAACTTATCTCTCGCGGACTGACTCCCATGGTCTGCATTGTATGGTATTCGAAGTTTGATAGCGTTTGGTAGGCTTTGTGGCCCCCGCGCACATTCAGTGCTCTACCCCCATCAATGATCCATGAGGCTAGCCCTAAAGCTATTTCGAGGAGAACCAGCTATCTCCGGGTTCGATTGGAATTTCTCCCCTATCCACAAGTCATCCCCGCCTTTTTCAACAGACGTCTGGTTCGGTCCTCCATGGAGCTTTACCTCCACTTCAACCTGCTCATGGATAGGTCACCCGGTTTCGGGTCTACGTCATGCAACTATCGCCCTATTCAGACTCGCTTTCGCTTCGGCTCCGAACCTTCAGTTCTTAACCTTGCTGCATAACGTAACTCGCCGGTCCGTTCTACAAAAAGTACGTGATCGTGCCTTGCTCGCACTTTCACTGCTTGTAAACACAGGGTTTCAGGTTCTTTTTCACTCCCCTCCCGGGGTTCTTTTCACCTTTCCCTCACGGTACTATGCGCTATCGGTCACCAATTCGTATTTAGGCTTGGGAGGTGGTCCTCCCGGCTTCCCACCGGATTTCTCGTGTCCTGCGGTACTCTGGTGTCAGCTCGTCGTTTGACCTTTTCGCGTAAGGGGCTTTTACCCTCTCTGGCGGGACTTTCCAATCCTCTTCTGCTAAGGTCTTCCGTCCTTTTTGCTGATCCACAACCCCGAAGAGCAAGCCCTTCGGTTTGGCCTCTTTCCCGTTCGCTCGCCGCTACTTAGGAAATCATTCTTTATTTTCTCTTCCTACGGGTACTGAGATGTTTCAGTTCCCCGCGTTCCCTCTATTAACCTATTGATTCAGTTAATAGTGACGGGCTGTTAACCCGCCGGGTTTCCCCATTCAGACGTTCACGGATCAATACCTGCTTGCGGTTCCCCGTGACTTTTCGCAGCTTGCCACGTCTTTCATCGGCGTTTGGTGCCTGGGCATCCACCCTGTGCTCTTATTAGCTTGATTTTTTCGTCGCTTGATCCTGAGACCAACTGGTCAACTTCGTATGCGAGTTTTCACTCATTACTCCGTTGCAACTGGTCTTTTATTTAGAATCATTCTCTGTGCAGTTGTCAAGGTGCAGGCAGCTTCGCTGCGTTTCGTTTTGATTTCTTCCTTTCGGTTTCATCTCAACGGTTCGCTTTGAAACTGTTCAGTTTTCGCTTTCGCGAACCCTGAAAACGATACAGAACTTAATCTTCGCAAACGCAACAGATTTCCTCTTTGACGCTGTGCGTCCTTTGCTGATCCTTCGTTTCCTTCTTCAGCTGCTGACTTTTGTCAGCCCTGCTGTCCTGTGACAGCTCCTTACTGGTCAACTTGTTTCGCTTTCGCTTCCCTCGTCAACCAGATCGACCTTTAGGATGAAGCGTCCGCGTTTCCGCTTTCGCTTGCTCCTTAGAAAGGAGGTGATCCAGCCGCACCTTCCGATACGGCTACCTTGTTACGACTTCACCCCAGTCATTGGTCTTGCCTTAGACGGCTGGCTCCTTGCGGTTGCCTCACCGGCTTTGGGCACTCCCAACTCCCATGGTGTGACGGGCGGTGTGTACAAGGCCCGGGAACGTATTCACCGCGGCATGCTGATCCGCGATTACTAGCAACTCCGACTTCATGTGGGCGGGTTGCAGCCCACAATCCGAACTGGGACCACTTTTTTGAGTTCCGCTCTACCTTACGATTTCGCTTCTCTCTGTCGTGGCCATTGTAGCACGTGTGTAGCCCAGGTCATAAGGGGCATGATGATTTGACGTCGTCCCCACCTTCCTCCGAGTTGTCCCCGGCAGTCTCTTCAGAGTCCTCACCTCTACGCGTTAGTAACTGAAGATAAGGGTTGCGCTCGTTGCGGGACTTAACCCAACATCTCACGACACGAGCTGACGACAACCATGCACCACCTGTCTCACTTTGTGCAAGCACACCTTACATCTCTGTAGGTTTAAGTGGATGTCAAGACCTGGTAAGGTTCTTCGCGTTGCGTCGAATTAAACCACATGCTCCGCTGCTTGTGCGGGCCCCCGTCAATTCCTTTGAGTTTCAACCTTGCGGCCGTACTCCCCAGGCGGAATGCTTATTGTGTTGACTGCGGCACAGAAGGGGTCGATACCCCCTACACCTAGCATTCATCGTTTACAGTGTGGACTACCAGGGTATCTAATCCTGTTTGCTCCCCACACTTTCGCGCCTCAGCGTCAGTTACAGTCCAGTTAGTCGCCTTCGCCACTGGTGTTCCTCCCAATCTCTACGCATTTCACCGCTACACTGGGAATTCCACTAACCTCTCCTGCACTCAAGCCCGACAGTATCCAAAGCAATTCCCACCTTAAAAGCAGGACTTTCACTCCAGACTTACCGAGCCGCCTACGCGCCCTTTACGCCCAATTATTCCGGACAACGCTTGCCCCCTACGTATTACCGCGGCTGCTGGCACGTAGTTAGCCGGGGCTTCCTCCTTGGATACCGTCTTCTACTCGTCTCCAAGGACAGGAGTTTACGATCCGAAAACCTTCTTCCTCCACGCGGCGTTGCTGGGTCAGAGTTTCCTCCATTGCCCAATATTCCCCACTGCTGCCTCCCGTAGGAGTTTGGGCCGTGTCTCAGTCCCAATGTGGCCGATCACCCTCTCAGGTCGGCTACCGATCGTCGGCTTGGTGGGCCGTTACCTCACCAACTACCTAATCGGACGCGAGCCCACCCCAAACCGATAAATCTTTTACCTCAGAACCATGTGATTCCGTGGTCTTATGCGGTATTAGTACACCTTTCGGTGTGTTATTCCCCTGTCTGGGAAAGGTTGCTCACGCGTTACTCACCCGTCCGCCGCTAAAACAGCTCATAGCAAGCTACTCACTGTCTCCGCTCGACTTGCATGTGTTAGGCACGCCGCCAGCGTTCGTCCTGAGCCAGGATCAAACTCTTTCGTTTAATCCTTTATCCCTTAATCAGGTTTCCCCGACCAAGTTTCACTCATTCGGAATTACTGTCTTGTTTGCGTTGTTATTGTTCTGTATCGTTTTCAAGGTTCGTACCGATCTCGCAAGCAGCTTTTCAGCGGCTCGCGCAACCAGCTTTGTCAGTATACTACTTTTTTGCCCGCCCGTCAAGGGGTTTTGGGAAGGTTTTTGCGGTTTTTTGCGTTCTTTTGGGATTTCCGAACGATAAGCACGTTCAATCAGCATCATCGTTCGCCATTTAGCGAACCTTCGTCGCTGTTTCCTTTTAGTTTATTCGTCCGCATCATCCGCCGCCATCTTACTGCCTGTTTTCACCGCCAGCGCATCAAAAAAGCCCCTTCCCGATTGAGGAAGGAGCTTTTTTATGTAATCTGGAAATTACACAGTCGCCTTGGCGAGCTGCTTGGCCAGACGAGCCTTCTTACGATTGGCAGCATTCTTGTGCATAACGCCCTTCGACGCGGCCTTATCAATCGCGGAGGTGGTCACAACCAGCTGTGCATTCGCAGTCTGGGGATCAGCAGCAATCGCGGCCTCCAGCTTCTTGACAGAAGTGCGGACAGCGCTCTTGATCATACGGTTGCGCAGATTCTTCTTTTCGCTCACCTTGACGCGCTTCTTAGCGGACTTAATATTCGGCAACTTCGTTCACCTCCCGGTTCATACTGTTAATCGGCGGTTCACACCGCTCAATCTTAGGGTTCGAGTACGGCAGAAAACCGTGCGAAAACCAGCGCTGTTTATTGTAGCATGGTTTCCTGAAAAAATCAAGGCTTTTCAGAAAAAAATCTCTGTTTCTCGCACATTTTCTGCGGAAAGGCGGCGCATCCCGCATTTCGTTCGCTGCGGAACACGCCGTTTCTTCCATTATTGTTTCATTTTCATCGCGCGCATGGCATTGAGAATCGCCAGCATTGCCACGCCGACATCCGCAAAGACCGCCAGCCACATGTTCGCAAAGCCGCAGATACCCAGCACCATCACCAGCAGTTTCACCGCAAGAGCAAAGATGATATTTTGATGCACAATCCGCATCGTCCGGCGCGCGTGGCGGACGCCCTGCGCAATCTTCGCCGGATCGTCGTCCATCAGCACAATATCCGCCGCCTCGATTGCGGCATCTGCGCCGACGCCGCCCATCGCAATGCCGATATCCGCGCGGCGCAGCACAGGCGCATCGTTGATGCCATCGCCCGTGAACGCCACGGTGTGGCCGTCGCCCAACAAGCCTTCGAGCGCGCTTACTTTATCCTCCGGCAGCAGCTCCGCGCGGTAGTCGGTCAGGCCGACCTTCTTGGCGATGTCCGCCGCAACTTCCTTGCGGTCGCCGGTCAGCATGACCAGCCGCTTCACACCCGCGGACTTCAAGGCTTCCATCGCGGATGCGCTGTTTTCCTTGATGACGTCGCTGATGACGAGCGCGCCGAGGTACTGCCCGCCGCGCGCAACATGCACCACCGTGCCGATTTCCGCCGGCTCAGCCGCCTTGACGCCGATGGACTCCATCAGGCGCGCGTTGCCCGCGTACACCTGCTGGCCGTCCACCTTCGCCTGTACGCCGTGGCCCGCCGCTTCAGAAGCATCGCTGACGCGGTTCATGTCCACCGCGCAGCCCAGCGCCTCCTTAATTGAAATCGCAATCGGGTGATCGCTGAATGCCTCGGCATGAGCCGCAGCGTCGAGCAGTTCGTCTTTCGTGACGCCTTTTGCCGGATGCACGCCCGTGACGGAGAACGTCCCTTTCGTCAGCGTACCCGTCTTGTCGAACACGACCGTATCCAGCCCCGCGAGGGGTTCCAGATACGTCGCGCCCTTGATGAGGATCCCCTTCTTCGACGCGCCGCCGATGCCGGAGAAGAACGTCAGCGGCACGGAGATAACCAGCGCGCACGGGCAGGAGATAACAAGGAAAGTCAGCGCAGTGTAAATCCAGTTCGTCCAGTTGCCGTCAAACAGGCTCGGAATAATTGCCAGCGCCAGCGCGAAGAAGCACACGGCGGGCGTGTAAATCCGGCTGAACTTGGTGATGAAGCGTTCCGTCTTTGCCTTCGCGTCGCCGGAGGATTCGACCAGCGCCAGAATCTTCGCGACGGTGGATTCGCCGTAACCGACCGTGACCTTGATTTTCATCACACCGGACAGGTTGACGCAGCCACTGAGGACTTGGTCGCCCTCCTTCACGTCGCGCGGGAGCGATTCACCGGTCAGCGCCGTGGTATTCAGACTCGAATTGCCCTCGATGACCACGCCGTCCAGCGGAATCTTCTCGCCGGGCTTGACGAGGATGATGTCGCCCACGCGCACACGCTCTGGGCTGACGCGGCGGCTGTCGTTGCCGTCCACCAGATTCGCATAGTCCGGACGGATGTCCATCAGCTTCGTGATGGATTCGCGGCTCTTGTCAACCGCCTTATCTTGGAAGTATTCGCCAATCTGGTACAGTACCATGACCGCGACGCCTTCCGCATATTCCGCGACGCACATTGCGCCGACGGACGCAACCGTCATCAGGAAGTTCTCGTCGAACACCTCGCCGCGGCGGATGTTGCAGATGGCGCGCCACAGCACGTCGTAGCCCGCAACCAGATACGCCGCGATGAACACGACAATCGTCGCCCAGTGCGTTTCGCCCAGATTCGTCTTGCTGACCAGCCCCAGCGCCAGCAGCGCGACCGCAGTCGCAACGCGAATCATCAGTTTCTTGCCCTTGTTCGCGCCGCCGTGTTCGTGGCCATGCTCATGCGAGTGCTCGCGATGCTCGTGGTCGTCATGGTCATTATCGTCATGATGATGCTCGTGACCGCAGCCGCATTCGCCGTCGTGATGATGGTGATGCTCATGCTCGTCTTCATCATCGTCCTCGTGATGATGCCCGCCGCATGCACAAGACGCGCCGGACGGCTTTCCCGCTTCGTCGAAGAAAATCTCCGCGTCGGGTTCGATTTCCTTCATCTTCGCGTACGCCGCCTTGCGCACTTTCTCGAAGCGGTCGTCCGCCGCTTCCAGTGTGATTTTCTTCTGCACATAATTCACCGACGCACTCACCACACCGGGCAGCTTTTGCAGTGCGCGTTCCACCTTTGCCGCGCAGTTCGAGCAGTCAATGTCGATTTTCCACGTTTTCTTCATGGTTCCCGACGACCTTTCCGCTATTTATTCCGAATCACGCTGTTCGCCGGACGGCATTGTCCAGAGAACAAACATGTGAGCATTCGTTCATATGTGATAATACTCCTCTTCATGCCCATTGTCAAGAGGAAAAAGAAAATATTTTCCCCGAAAATGCGGAAAAGCGGCACCTGCTTTGCACAGATGCCGCTCTTGAGGAATTACTACTATTATAATACTATTTTCAAATGAGAATGTGCCAAGATGCGCCGCGAATTTTTCACGCTAACTAACGCGAGTGAAATGCAGCGTAGCAGCGCTACGCTAAATGGAACGAGCGGACGTCAGCGGGGAAAAGGCGCAAGCAGATGGCGCAGGCGAATGCAGAAAGTAGTATCATTACACCTTGAAGTTGACCGCCTGATCGCCCTGTTCGCTCTTGCCGAAGACGTAGTCGTTGCCCGGCAGCACCGCGTTCAGCAGGATGCCGACCAGAGACGCCACCGCCAGACCAGACAGGCTGATGGTCACCTGACCAACGGTGAACACAATCGCGCCCGCGTTGGAGAAGTTGATGCCCAGCGCAAGGGACATAATCACCGCCGCGATGATGACGTTGCGGCTCTTCGCGAAGTCCACCTGATTTTCAACCACATTGCGCACACCGACCGCGGAAATCATGCCGTAGAGAATCAGCGACACGCCGCCGATGGTCGCCGCGGGCATGCAGTGAATCAGCTCCGCGAACTTCGGGCAGAAGGAGAATACGACTGCCAGCACTGCTGCCATGCGGACAACCGCCGGGTTGTAGACGCGGGTCAGCGCCAGCACACCGGTGTTCTCGCCGTAAGTGGTGTTCGCCGGAGCGCCGAAGAGCGCCGCCATCGTCGTCGCCAGACCGTCGCCCAGCAGAGAACGGTGCAGACCCGGATCTGCGATGAAATTCTTGCCGACCGTCGAGGAGATAGCGGACATATCGCCAATGTGCTCCATCATCGTCGCCAGCGCAATCGGGGCAACAGTAATGATGCAGTTCAGCAGCAGCGTGCCGTCACAGCCGCCAAAGAGGGAGAACGCGGTATCCTTCCACTGGAAGGGCAGACCCAGCCAAGCCGCTTCCTTGACAGGGGTGAAGTCCACCTGACCCGTCACCGCCGCGACGGCGTAAGAGCCGACCACGCCCAGCAGAATCGGGATAATCTTGAACATGCCCTTGCCCCAGATGTTGAACGCCACCACGATGACCACCGCCAGAATCGCGATGAGCCAGTTATTGGAGCAGTTGTTGATGGCGGAGTTCGCCAGAATCATGCCGATGCAGATGATGATGGGGCCGGTGACAATCGGCGGGAAGAAGCGCATGACCTTCTGCGCGCCGAAGATCTTGAACAGACCCGCGACAACAACGTAAATCAGACCCGCGACCGCCACGCCCACGCCAGCGTAGGGAATCCAGTTCATCGTGCCGTCCGCGAACTGCGGCATTGCCTTCACCGCCGCATAGCCGCCGAGGAACGCGAAGCTCGAACCGAGGAACGCAGGGACTTTGCCGCCCGTGATGAGGTGGAACAACAGCGTGCCCAGACCCGCAAAGAGCAGGGTTGCGCTGACAGACAGGCCTGTCAAGGTCGGCACAAGCACGGTTGCGCCGAACATGGCGAACATGTGCTGGAAACCCAGCAGCGTGAACTTCGCCGGGGAAAGTTTCTGATTGGTCATGTGATTCCGTCCTTCCTCCATATATGCTGTTGTCAACCGCTTTCAAATGAAGGCGATTATTGCAAATCCGCTTGTGCGGAGTACAATCAAATTATCGGATACCCACGTTCCCCCCAATAAACACGCGGAAGCTGTATGCAAATGCGACCAACTGAATCGCGCGAAAGGGTCAAGGGAGGAACTCCCTTGCGGGGTCAAGGGGCAGCGCCCCTTGGGTTCCCCCAATAAACACGCGGACATTGTATGCAGCTGTCACCAACTCAATCGCGCGAAAGGGTCAAGGGAGGAACTCCCTTGCGGGGTCAAGGGGCAGCGCCCCTTGGGTTCCCCCAATAAACACGCGGACATTGTATGCAGCTGTCACCAACTCAATCGCGCGAAAGGGTCAAGGGAGGAACTCCCTTGCGGGGTCAAGGGGCAGCGCCCCTTGGGTTCCCCCAATAAACACGCGGACATTGTATGCAGCTGTCACCAACTCAATCGCGCGAAAGGGTCAAGGGAGGAACTCCCTTGCGGGGTCAAGGGGCAGCGCCCCTTGGGT
>CDZY01033830.1_pt1 | contig 12563 bp, 13 predicted proteins | sample 557671 | NCBI WGS metagenome assembly CDZY01 (sample SAMEA3182091, study PRJEB8094) | gut metagenome | biome: human; feature: gut; material: Stool; isolation source: human stools | place: Canada | collected 2013-03-11
AAGACCGAAATATTGGTGATTTTCAAGGGCGGATATGAGGTGAGAACTGAAATTGAATAACGATCAAAATTTACGGCTTGCGATATATTCGCAGGCTGTTTTTGTTGGGAGGTGCAGCATTGTCATCAAACTTTGACGGCATAAAAACAAGAAAATACGGCATTGAGATCGAAATGACTGGACTAACAAGAAGTCAGGCGGCAAAAGCTATGGCTAAAGTGCTTGACGGGCGTGTTGAACACGAGGGCGGGTACTATGATAAATATATTGTGACAGACTCAAAAAACAGGAAATGGGCGATAGTTTATGACGGCAGTATCAACTGCTATAACGCAAATGGCGACAGAGCTACCAAGTCTTACAGCGTGGAAATGAACTCTCCTGTGTTGGAATATGGAGACATACCGCTTTTGCAGGAGGTTGTGAGAGCACTAAGAAAAGCAGGCGGAGTGACAGGTCCGAGATATTGTGCAGGCACTCATATTCACATTTCAGCCGAAGATTATACACCGCAGCAGATACGAAATCTTGTAAACATCTTCGCAAGCAAGGAGAACTTTCTGTGGGACGCTTTGCAGGTATCATCTGCCCGTGAATCCTACTGCCACAAGATGGACAAGCAGTTCATAGAGAACATAAACCGCAAGAAGCCCAAAGATATGGAGGAGATAAAAAAGCTTTGGTATCGTGGAAGAATGAGCGAGCAGTTTCAGCATTACTCAAACAGCCGATATGTTATCTGCAATCTTCACAGCTTTTTTCAGCATGGGCATTATGAGATAAGGGCGTACAATGGTTCACTTCACGCAGGAGAGGTAAGAAGTCAGATAGTGCTTGCATTAGCCATAAGTAATGCGGCTATGACCAAGAAATATTGTTCTCCGCACGTTTCTCAAAGTGATAATATGCGGTACAGTTTCAGAGTGTGGCTTTTAAATCTTGGGCTGATAGGAGATGAATTTAAAAATTGCCGTACACATTTGCTGAAACATCTTGAGGGGGACATAGCCTGGCGACACCCGGAGGACGGCATTGCTGCAAGGGCAAGACTTAAAGAAAAGCGAGAGCTTGAGAAACAAGCGGCTCGTGAGCGGCGTGCCGAGCCTGTAAGCGACAACAGCACACAATCCGAAAATGTACCCGAAGAAAACAACGAGCCCACAGAGAGCCAATGTGAGGGCGTTGAAGAGGAACTTGAAATGAGTATGTAAAATTGCAAAGGAGTTTTTATGGAATACAAAAGATTATACATCGCTTATGGCAGCAACATCAATCTTGAACAAATGGCAAACCGCTGCCCGAATTCAAAGGTCGTTGGTAAAGAAATGCTGAAAGGTTATGAGTTGGAGTTCAGAGGTGTTGCTACTATTGTGCCGAAAGAGAATGCAGAAGTTCCTGTTCTAATCTGGGAGATAGACGGACGAGATGAGCACAGTCTTGACAAATATGAAGGCTTTCCGAACTATTACCGCAAGGAGCTTTTTGAGATAGATGTTAATGGCGAAAAGAAAGAATGTATGGCATATCTGATGAACAGCGGTCACATTTCACCGCCTATGAGCTATTACTACAACGTTATAAAGCAGGGTTACGAGGCAAATGGTATGGACACAAGCTATCTGAGGGCGGCACTTGAAAGGTCGGTTTACGGGCAGCATTTTGATGGATTTCAAGAAGAACTTGAAGAAGATGATGATCTTCAGATGAAGTTTGATGTTGTATAATAAAACTTGACACAATTCATAAAAACGATGTATGATAAAAATAAAAAGAAGAGTGTCAAAAATGGGAACAGGAAGACAATATGACGAGGAATTCAAGAAGCAGGCAGTAAAACTGTGCAAAGAAATAGGAAATAAGGCAGCAGCTGAGGAGCTGGGGATACCCAAGGGGACATTGGGAACATGGCTTAAAAAGTCCAGAGAAGGACAAATTGATGTAGGCTGCGGAAACCGTACACTGGAGGAATCGCTGAATCTTGCTCAGCAGCTGCAGGCAGCAAATAAGAGGATCAAAGAGCTTGAAAAGGCAAATCGAGAGCTTGAAGAATTGAATGAATTTTTGGAGGAAGCGTCGGCTTTTTTCGCTGCGAGCCGTCGGAAGTCGGAAAAGAAGAACGGTTAAAGTTTATCGCACTAAAGACCAATGACGGCAGGATCACAGGAAAGATCAGTTTTTATTGCAGAGCATTTTATGTTACCAGACAAGCGTTCTACGACCATCTTGAGAGAAAAAGCAAGCCCTGGAAATACAAAGCGCTTGTTGAATAAATGATGACGATCCACAACGAGGATAAGTGGAACGACATGTATGGAAGAGGACGTATGTACATAGCCTTGCAGCTGAAAAGACAAGCCGGAGAGCCTACTGTTCATATACCAAGCGAAAGTACAGTCCGCAAGGTTATGGAACAGGTCGGACTTATCCATAAACCTAACAGAAAACCGAATGGCATAACCAAAGCAGATCGTGAAGCTCGCAAATCTTATGATCTTCTGAAGCGTGATTTTAGTGCAGATAAGCCGCTGAAAAGGCTGTAACAGATATTAGTGAACTTAAAGCAAAGAACGGAAATGTCTATGTTTCGGCAATATTTGACTGCTTTGATCTGATGCCTTTGGGGCTTGCAATAGAAGATAATATGAAAGCTTCTATTTGCTGTCATACAATTGAAAATGCAAGGAAAGCCTATCCTGACATCAAAGGCTGTATCATACATTCTGACAGAGGAAGCCAATATACAAGTATAGAATATCGGGCTAAACTGCAAAAATACGGTATCATTCAGAGCATGAACAGTGCAGGCGGCAGATGCCATGACAATGCTCGCTGTGAAAGTATGTGGGCAAGAATGAAGGAAGAATTATTTTTCAGCAGAGGTGATAGATCCGAAAATTACACTATGGCAGAGCCAAAAACCATAATATGGAGATGTTACATGAGCTATTGGGCAAACAGACGGATATGTACAGCTAATGCCGGTCTGCCTCCGGCTGTCAAGAGAAAACAATACTATCAACGTGCAGGTATTGCTGCTTGATTTTGTTCGAGAAAAATGTGTCAAGTATTATTGACAAAATCAGATGCAGACAATCAGAAAATATGATGCCGTTACAGAACTGACTCCACAGATATTGGCTGACTTTATTGAACACATTGAGGTCGGCAAATGTCAGAACACAAGCAAAAAATTGCCGCTTTCAAAAAGAGATAACGCAATTTCGGTGTTTTTTCGGGGTATCGGTATCTTTTAATTAGCGAAGAGAGAGTTCCCTAAGCGTATTACGACCACTACTGATTTTCTTAACAAAACTAGGGTAAAGAACGATGGTATAGTTCCACAGTATTTTATTGAACACAGCCATCCGGCTATTATAGACCCTTTGGAATTCAACCTGGTGCAAAATGAAATCGCACGAAGAAAAACACTCGGCCGCAAATACAGCGGCGGCAGCGTGTTTTCCTGCCGAATTGTATGCGGCGATTGCGGTGAGTATTTTGGCTCAAAGGTATGGCACTCAAACAGCAAATACCGAACGGTTATCTGGCAATGCAACGCTAAATTCGATGGCGATAAAAAATGTAAAACACCGCACTACACGGAAACGGAATTAAAGGAGCGTTTCCTGACCGCCTACAATTCCTTATATGAGAATCGTGAAACCCTGCTTGAGGACTGCCGACTTACCCAGCAGACGCTTTCAAACTGCTCTGAAATCGATACTGAAATTTCAGAACTGCGGGAAGAAATAGAGGTGGTGGCGGAGCTTACCCGCAAGTGCATAGCTGAAAATTCCAACACAGCGCTTAACCAGGAAGAATACAACGCAAGGTACGAATCCCTGGTGGAACGCTATAATCGGGCAGCTGACCGTCTTGAAGCGTTGGAAAAGACAAAAACGGAGCGGGAGGTAAAAGCAGACAGCATCGGAGCTTTTATGTTCAGCCTTTCGGAGCGGGACGAACCGCTCACCGAGTTTGATGACCGACTCTGGCTGACGGCTATTGATACGGTCACGGCCCACGAGGACGGACGACTGGTTTGCAATTTTAAGAACGGTGCGGAGATAACTACTTAAGGTATAATCATAGGATTCAAGGTTAAAGTTTCTTGGTGTACTTGAAGAGAAGACCAAGGTGGGTCAATGATGACAACACAAAAGAAAAATAATTTGATCTGCGGTGACTTGAATCTTGATAAAGAGAAGCAAACTGCAACCGTAAAAAAATTATGAAATCTTCATTTCAGCCCTTGTAAAACAGTATAGCATATGCTATACTGTTAAAGTAAGCAGTGTGTAGCACTTGCTATATTAGGGGGCACAATTATGACGTTTTCGGAATTTGTTATTTCTGTTCGCAAAAAGCTCAAATTAAGCCAGAAGCAATTAGCGACTGCAATGAATGTCAGCTATTCAACAATTAATCGTTGGGAAAATGGTCATGTTGTACCAAGTAATTTGGCTGTAAAATGTTTTTATGATTTTTGCGAAAACAATTTCATCGATATTCCTAACGACCTGTTGTGACGCTACTTGCCAATTATCGTTGGAAATATTAGGAGGTAAATAATTATGGCAAGAGCAGATTTGTTATGTGAATTAATAAAGTATGGGTTAATAAATGATCCTATAAGTTTTAGAAAAGCAGCAGAAGCATTATGCGCAGAAGAACGCGCCAAACAGCACACTGTGCTTGCAGCAAAAATTGATGAATTGCTAAAAAATGCACGAAGACCAATTTCAAAAGAAAATCTGAGTTCACCTACGATTCTTCGTGGTAGTATAAATGAGCAAAGTTTTTTTTCTGAAAAAGTTCCTCAAAAGAGACTGGATCATATAATTCTTCCAAACCATGTTCGGGTAGCTTGTCAAGATTTAATAAATGAGCAAAACCGTTCTGATTTGTTGCAATCATATGGAATAGAACCTCGAAATAAACTTCTATTAATTGGTCCTCCCGGAAATGGTAAGACATCATTGGCAGAAGCAATAGCCGAAGCGTTAATGGTTCCACTCCTTACAGTTAGATACGAGAGTATCATTGGTTCCTATCTCGGCGAAACAGCTTCCAGGTTATCGAAGTTATTTGAGTACGCCAAAACAAGAGAATGTGTTCTGTTCTTTGATGAATTTGAAACATTGGGAAAAGAACGTGGCGATGTTCATGAGACAGGTGAAATTAAGCGTGTGGTCAGTTCTTTACTGATGCAGATCGATGCTCTTCCAAGTTATGTTATTGCTATTGCCGCTACAAATCATGATACCCTGCTTGATAAAGCAGCATGGCGGAGATTTCAAATCCGGCTTGAAATACCCAAACCAACCCGAAGCAGTTTAGAAGAATATTATCGTTTTTTTGAAAAGGAAAAAGACTTTAAGTTCGGTTTGCAACCGAGCACACTGGCGAAGAAAACTTTAGGCATAAGTTATGCAGAAGCGGAAGAATTTGCACTATCAGTTTATAGACAATATGTTTTAAGTCTGCCGAATGATAATGTGAAAGAGATTACCGAGAGAGTAATCCATAGTTGGCAGTCTCAGGTAATTGTAGCGCATAAAGATCAGGGAGGAGTAGAAACATGCCAGACAGACATTTAATACTGTTTCCGTCTCCAGAGCGGGCGGATCGAGAACACAAAACTCCCGTTTTTACAAGGGCCGTTAAACCATCTTTCGGAAGGCAATTTACTCGATTGCAACCATCCTTTAGTATGCTTAGAACCGCTTTTGAGCAGAAAGCACTAAAGATTCAACAGTCTCCAACTGGAATTAACCCTGAGTTCGCTTTGGTTTTTGAAATAATCGGAACCGTTGATAATTTTTATACAGCAGTGAAGAATACAGACGGTCTTGAATGGATATTTGACAGCGAAGCTGAACCCTTTAACCCGGATGATGATTTTTATCAAGTTGATAAAGATTCTGGGGAAAGAGTTAATGATTCTCTAAATGGAAAACTATATTGCGTAATGTCTAATCAACAGGCTATGTCCCAATTATTATCATTGTGGCAAAGACATCAAAACGGAGAAACAGATGTATTCAAGCGAGGCTTTGCAGGACTCCGTGATGTTTTTACCCACATAAAAGACATAAGAAAATGGGACGCACGCGATAGAATTGCAGAAACACATGCGGTGGATTATTGGCGCGATTCGTTGGAATTTGACGGTGATTCACCTATACCATTTGAGATTGAATTGTTTTTTAGAGGTGATGCAGCAAAACGAAATAATGCCACCTCAACAATTCGTCGAGAAATTCAATCATTAGGCGGCCGTGTGATTCAAGATTGCGTAATAAGTGAGATTTTTTACCATGGCATGTTAGTTGAACTTCCGAGAAATTCTATTGAAGGCTTAGTTAATCGATACGAAGAAATTGAATTATCGCAGGTTGATGATATCATGTTTTTTCGACCTACATGCCAATCTGTGTTTGTTTCTGCAACTGATTCCGAGAGCTATGCCTCTAACGAGGAAGATGTAACATTGCCGAGTGGAGATGCTGTGGTTGCTGTTTTTGACGGTATGCCAATGCAGAATCACCGCCTGCTACGTGGACGAGTTATCATTGATGATCCTGATGACTACGCTTCTGGGTATGAAAGCAAATATCGCATTCACGGTACATCGATGGTATCACTTGCTATTTACGGCGATCTCGAGAGAAATGATACTCCTATTAGTAGTCCTGTTTACGTGCGTCCTATTCTCCGACCAAAGCAAATTGGATTTGACAAGGTAACTGAAAGTGTTCCTGATAACAGTTTATTTATTGATGTACTCCATCGGGCTGTAAAGAGAATGATGGAAGGAGATGGCGAAGAAAGCGCAACTGCCCCCAACACCAAAGTAATTAATTTATCTATAGGAGACCCAGTGCGACAATTGGCCGCCATAATGAGTCCAACTGCGCGATTACTTGATTTTCTTGCTTATAAGTATAAGATTTTATTTATCATAAGTGCCGGGAACCACCCTGAGATTGTAAGCTTTGTAGATAAATCATTTGCTGAACTAAAAGCTCTTGACATAACGCAGAGAAACAAAGTTTTTGGTGAAGCTATGAAAGACAATCAGCGCAATCTTAAAGTACTTGCACCCGCAGAAAGTTTGAATGGACTGACAATTGGTGCTTTGTACGATGATTTCACCAATATAACTGAAACTGATCGTTTAATTTTGGCCGTTGACAGAGGCCTACCTTCCCCTATTTCTGCAATTGGAAAAGGATATCGTTCTGTTATTACTCCGGACTTGTTTTACTATGGTGGCAGAGAATTTCTCAGAGGAAGATTGAATGATAAAATCGATTGGGTGGAATCTTCGCGCGAGCCTGGATGTTTATCTGCGGCCCCGTATGGAACAGGTGATTCAGATGGATGCGCTTTTTCATTTGGAACAAGTGATGCTGCTGCTCAAATAACACATGAGGCAGCAAAATGTCATGATGTACTAAATCAAGTGTTCCTTGACGAAACCGGTGTTAATATGCCAGTTGACGATACCGCAATTCTTTTAAAAGCCATGCTTACACATGGAGCCTCGTGGGAACCAATTGCGGATAAGCTCGCTATCGCTATGGAATCCTCACCAAAACAATTAAGTAAGTGGCTTGGAAACGGTATACCTAATATAAGCCGCGTTATGGAATGTACCAAAGAAAGAATAACGCTAATTGGACTTGGAGCATTAAAGAAAGATGAGGGTGATATTTTTAAGCTGCCGCTTCCTGTGGATTTTTCATCTCGACTAATGAAGCGGAAACTAACCGTTACATTATCCTATCTTTCTCCTGTGGCACCAAATAAACAAGCATATCGTGGTGCACAATTATGGTTTAATATTGATGATGGGGGAAAAGGTCTTGTCCCAGATCGTCAAAATACAGAATGGCAAGCAGTTCGCAAGGGTTCATTGCAACATGAGATTTTTATTGGCGAAAATCCAATCGTATGGAATGATGATGACCTTATCATTAAAGTAAATTGCAAAGAAGAAGCCACCAAATTCAGAACAGCAATACCATACTGTTTATTTGTTAGTTTTGAAGTGGCTGAGGGCTTTGGAGTGAATTTATATTCTGATGTATCAACAAAAATCCACCAGCGTGTCCAAATAGCAAATAGTTAAATCTTGTAGCTTGAGATGTAAAAATAATAATTGAAACGACATGACTTTTGTAGAGGATTTTCGTGAATGTATCTCAAAACACATGAGAATAATTGGCGTGGTCGTATTTTTATTGCATTAAAACTAAACGCACCCCAAAAAAATGATTTTGCACCCCCTAACTTCCAAAGGGGGTGCATTGTATCAAAATTGGAGTGCTTTTTCAGCAGGGGCGTGCCCCTGCACCCATATCCGCTTTACGTTATGTAAGGCGGATTTTTTATGCCGCTGGGGTACATCTATTTTATAGTCACAACACATACTTGTGCAATAAAATAGATGCACACCTCGAAAAGCTCGTATTATCGCGGCACAAATAGGGAACGACCCTAAACTTATGTATCACGGAGAGTCATCTGATTTATTCAGACTAATGCTCTCCGTTTTCTTTTTGTCTACTTTACAATTCCGATATGAGTAAAGTAAATATCGATTTCCTGCGTGATACTGCCGTTATCGTCTTTCAGCTTTTCGTGAACCTCGATGCGCGATACAAACGTGTGTAAGATTTCCTGAGTTAATTCTGTAATATCTGTGTACTTTTTAGCAAGCGCAGCAAATCTTGCGGTGTTAGCCGTCTGGGATTGAAGCTCCTGCATCGTATGCTTCAAGTCTGATATTTCCGCTTTAAGCTGATTCTGCTCATCAGTGTATCCCTGCGACAGCATTCTGAACTGATCATCATCAATCGTACCAAGAACGTGATCTTCGTACAGCTTTCTGAAAATTATTCCGACCTCGGCAAGCCTTTTCTCGCTCTTTTTCAGTTTTTTGTTAGCTTCGGACAGCTCTTTTTTAGCAGCAGTATTTGACTCCCGACTGATATACTCAGCAAAATCATCTGTACGTTCTCTCGCAAACGCAGTCACATTCCGTATTTCATGCAGTACGATTTCCTTGAGATGACTTTCCTTAATACCGTGCATGGTACATTGTTCCCGACTATTTTTTCGATACGAAGAACAGATAAATTTCCAGTTTTCAGACTTCTCTCTTGCGTGTCTGTGAAAATATAACTTCTGTTTGCAGTCCGCACAGAAGACTATTCCGGCAAAAATACTTTTCTCTCCGCTCCTTGTGAACCTACGCTTGCTCTGCCTGAGTCGCTGAACTATCTCCCATATATTAATGTCGATTATCGGCTCATGAGTATTTTCAATCAGCTTGTGCTCGCTTTTGGGCAGCTTTAATTTCCGATGGTCTTTGTATGACGCTCTGCCGAACCTGAAATTACAAGTGTGTCCGAGATAGCTGACGTCCTCCAAAATATTTGCAACTGCGGTCGGATTCCAGCGGTAGGGATAGCTTGTATCAAAGTTAGAAATAACATTTCCCGTTTGACTGTACTCGTACATCGCAGGAGTGTATATCTGTTCTTCCTCAAGCCTGTGCGCGATCTGAGCCGGACCCAAGCCATCAGCGCATAGTTGAAAAATATATTTTACGACCAGCGCTGTTTCGGGATTGGGCAGAATTTTGTTGTGATCCTCCTGAGATTTCATGTAACCGTAAGGCGGACGTGAAGCGACTCTCTGCCCTCTTTCGGATTTTATTACACAGCTTGCCTTAATTTTTCTGCTTGTATCCTTGACGTGGAATTCGTTAAAAATGTTGTAGAATGCCGCCATATCGACAGCGGAGGAATCCGGATTATCGGAATCAATATTGTTATTGATCGCAATATAGCGGACATTTCTGCGCGGAGAATATTCCTCTGTGTATAATCCTACGTGCAGATGATTTCGACCAAGCCTTGAGAGATCCTTTGTAATTATTGTGCCGATCCTGCCGTTGTCCACATCGTCTATCATGCGTTTGAATGCAGGACGTTCGAAATCTACTCCCGTGTACCCGTCGTCAATGTAGAACGCGGTGTTGTAAAATCCATGTTCATCGGCATATTTTTGAAGTATATCTTTCTGATTTGAAATGCTGTTGCTTTCTCCCGCAAGCTCATCCTCGTGACTGAGCCTGCAATACAAAGCCGTTATCTTATTCGTGTCTGACATTATTAACCTCTCTTTCCGTCCATTATGCGGACTCTGTCAAACCGATTGAGATTACAGATAGTATATCACAATCGATTCTGAAAGTCCAGCGATAATCTATAAATTTATGATAATTTTTCAGCGGCGGATCTCAGCAAATATTTCAGCTTGTCCTCAGCTGTGGATTTTGAGGTCATATCAAACACCGAGTTGATGTTGTAAACAATTCCGTCAATGATCTCGGAACGACTTTTGATATACTTATCCTCAGTTTGCGTTATGCTGCCGGAGCAACAGCTTTCGTTTCTTTCTATAATATTTGTGTCCATATACCTCCTGCTCTCCGATATATATCGGAACAAATGTTGAGAAAATTCGTGTAAACAAATCAGTTCAGTCCTTTCGTTTTAAATTTTTTGTGCGAATTTGATACGCACCGATTTTACAATTCGTTATCATCAACCTCATAGGCGTTAACGATAACATCACCTTCGCCATATTCGCAAGAATTTTCAGCTATATTTTGTTCGGCAAATTCACGGTTGTTCCTTGCAATCAAATCGTCAAGGTTAACTTTACCCCTTGTCCTGCGAACGTTACGCACCGCCTCCTTGCGATACTCCGCTATAACTTTCGGAGGAATATCAGCCAGCTCCGACAGTATCATAATCACAATTTCTAGCTCAACTGCGTATCTGAACAAGCCTTTTGAGATTTTAGTTATCCCTGCCTCGCTACCTTTCACGATTTCATCTGCAAGATTTTTTGCGATGATATTCTTCTGCCTGCCGACTTCAATTGAGGAAACATACTCCCTTATCGCCTTGGCTATAAATTCTGAACGTGAGTGCGAAGTTTTCTCCGCATACTCATCACAAAGTTCCAAAGTTTCATTGTCTAAGCTTATTCCTATTTTCTTTGCCATAATTACCTCCGTTTCCTGCGGTATTACCTTTTGGTGCACACTCCAAAGGGCGATATTTCCGCATTTTTATTGATTTTTTACTTGCTGCGACACCTCCGTTTCATACTTTTGCAAATTAAGACTCCTTTTACTCGAGAGCCGAAAACCTCCGTAATTTCGGCAAAATATTGCGGTCAGCTTTGCTGTCCGCTGTGAGTGCGACACCGTCGCTTTAACTTGCAAATTATTAGTTATGCTTACTTTAACCTCTGCATATCCGGTATTTGTGCAGATTGACAATCGCCTTTTATTATCAGAATTAAAACCTCTCCCACATATCGCCCACAGCGGCTCACAAATAGCCTGTGTCGGCTTTTAAGCTGTTTCTGCTAGACTTACCCGACAAAAATTCAAGCCACGCAAATCGGCTTACGTTGCCTTTCTTTGCGTTTCAAACGGCGGAATTTCAATCCCCTTATTCGCAAGCTGACTTCTTATTTTATTAGCAGACATATGCAGTACTTCATCAAGGCTCATTAACTCGATTTCATAAACTTCATTAGCGGCAGGGTCAGTAACGTCATCAACAGGGTCGGCAGAATCACAAACAGTGACAGCGGATTTTTCTGCCTCAACTTCGTACTCATCAATCGCAAGCAACGTATTTAAAGGCTTTTCAAGCATTTCACTGTTACCGCAAGTGACAGCAGGGTCAGCGTTTTCACACACCTCCGGCATAAGATTTCTGCCGTCACTGCTGTCACTTTTCATATCGTAATTCAGAATAATTATTCGTTGTCCGTTACTGCGTTTGGATTCAAACGTCACTCCGTAATCCAGCAATTCATAAGCGTGCTGAATCAGATCTTTTTTGACACGATTTGAGAACACTTCCTTGTGAAGCAGAGCCGATAACTTTTCAGCAAGTTCAGTAGCAGAGCCTTTAAACTTTTTCTGAGTTACCATAAAATCGTGAACAGCAAATGAAAAATAGTCGGGTTCGATATTTTTAATCTCATCAGACACTTTCCATCTGCTGCTTTCAAACACAACATTGATCTCTTGATTTTCAATATCTCGACCTACACAATACAGTTTAGCTTTCCGACTTCCACGCTTGCTTTCAATCAGAACCATACTTCCGTCTACACAACCGCTTAATCCTGTACTGCCTGAGATCATATTGAACGGATCGCTGTCAGAACACTTTCGTGTGTGATGAACCAGAACTATAGCTATACCAAGCTTGTCCGCAAGACTTTTTAGAACGGATAGTTCTTTGTAATCTGAACTGTAGCTTGACTCCGATTCGTTACGTACCTTTTGCAAAGTATCTATCACAACAATTTTCAAATCGTCAAACCGCTTCCTGCAGTATTCAATTTGTTCAGGCAGACCATTTGAAATTGACTCCGCCATAATTGCAAAGTTAAGATTGTCGGACGGCTCGTCTGTCAGTTCGTACAACCTGTTTTGCAGACGTATCAGGCTGTCC